>Ga0209535_1001174_pt1 | contig 17979 bp, 9 predicted proteins | sample LinPmetageLP28_FD_184041 | JGI IMG/M metagenome (GOLD analysis project Ga0209535, IMG submission 184041) | Marine viral communities from the Pacific Ocean - LP-28 (SPAdes) (version 2) | ecosystem: Environmental > Aquatic > Marine > Oceanic | place: Pacific Ocean | collected 2009-08-22 | reverse complement strand
CTTTAGCGCCTTTGTTGACGCCGCTCTTAGTCCTCAAAATAACTTCGACGATTTTACGGATTCTGAAAGACTGGTAAAGTATAGCTTCACAATGAGTGTAGCTGCTTGTATAGTAGCAGCCCAAGAACCCGGGATGCCAGTGCCATTTAGAAAAACAATTTCTGCTCCTGAAATTTCATTTGACGTTTCCTCTAATTCAAGAGGGGTCCCAACCACCGCGCCTACTGGCGGAGTTCCTTCTGGAGATCCAAGAGCATACATTTTACAAGATATTCAAACAGATGAAGATGGCTATCCAACTTCATCAATTGCAGCAGATCCAGCCACTTTAATGGCAGGATTTCCAGGAAAATCTGTGGCCTCAATTGGAGGACATGAGTCAGACTTGGGCAATTCCGCTCCACGCGGTATAATTACAGATATAGATCCTTTTACTGGTAAAAAGGAGAAGAGGTTTGTGTTAATGTCCGTTTCAACTCCTAATAAGGGAGAGACCGTTTTTAGGTTCGGACTCAAAGGACCCGAGGGAATTGCAATTGACTTGGGCAAATTACTTAAAGATTGATTTCGAGATTAAAGACATTTCGCTAACTCACAGAATAGTTATTTGTGATAGCTTAAGATCCAGGAGACCCGACTAATGGCCGAACAAACTTTTAGATCACCCGGTTTTTTCGAACGTGAGATAGATGCATCTCAGAGACAAACAGAAATTGTGGGTGTCCCCGCAGGCATTGTAGGTACCGCTGAAAAAGGTCCTGCATTTGTCCCTGTTACTGTTGGCAGCATTGCCGACTTCGTAAATAAATTTGGTGAAGTAGACCCAGAGCGATTTGGGCCTTATGCAGTGGAGGCATTTCTTAATAGTAGAACTGCTTTGACGTACGTAAGAGTCTTGGGGGCTGGTGCAAATGAAACTGCAGCAGACATCCAAAACACTAAAGATAAAGGAACCGTGGTTAACGCTGGTTTCAAAATCGAACCTGACGTACCAAGACCAACTGCAATATCTTCATCAGATAGCACCGTACAATTTCTTGTCGCTAGACATCATGTTTCATCTTCAACCGACTACTCATATCCTATTTTCAATGATAACCCATCATTTGATATGGTCGATACAAACTCTGGTAGAGGCGCTGATAAAGCCGACCTCGTTAGAGCTGTGTTATTTTCCGCATCAGGAAGTAGAGTACAAGTACTAAACATTGGTGAAGAATGGAATGATAACCTTGACCAGCGCGCGCAGCTAAACTCGACAGCTGGCCACGCCGCTAGATATTGCTTTGGTTTAGCAATATCATCTTCAGCAGGTTCATCATTTACAAGCAAATACGCGACGCAAGCAAGCTCAGCCACCAGCACTGGAAACGGATATGGTGTTAGGATTGTTACGGCATCGCTAAACCCAACTCATCAAGCTTATATTGGTAATGTTTTAAATACTGACCCGTTAAAGTTTGAAGCTGAAAAGCACTTGTTATACCTTGACTTTGCTGTTGAGGATGAAATTGCATCTGTTGATTATCAAGACACAGGCGCAATATCATTATTATCAGGCTCAGGTAACGCTGTTACAACACAGCTTGCTGGCGCAGCTGCTCATGCAGTAAATGTATTTGGTAGATTCGATACAAGATACCAAACGCCTCGGTCACCAGCCGTTATTTCGCAACCGTACGGCTCACAAGAGCACGACTTGCTTTATTTCGAAGCTCTTTCCGATGGTGCGTATGCAAATGATAAAGTAAAAATTACAATTGCAAACATCAAGGCATCTACAAACGAAAACTACAGATACCCAAGCTTTGAAGTTCAAGTTAGACGGTTTAACGACTCTGACTTAGATCAACAAGTTTTAGAATCATATCCTGGATGTGTATTAGATCCGGAATCTGAGAACTTTGTAGGTAAAAAGATAGGTGACTATAAGGCAAGGTACAACTTTGATACTTCAAACTCAAGTGAGAAAAGAATCGTCGTTACCGGAAGGTATCCAAACGTATCTAACTTCATTAGAGTGGTCATAAGTGATCCTATATATAATAAGACACTACCTAGTGATGTTTGCCCATTCGGGTTCCGTGGTGTACCGGTATTAAAGACTTCAGACGCTATGACTGATAGATTACACTCTGGGCTTACAGTTAATAATGTAGTCTATGGTACAACAGCAGCGGGTGGAGCTCCATACACTGACCAAGTTTCACGAATGTGGGGTAGAGGCCATTTACTAAGCGCAGAATCAGCGCTAACTGGCTCCATAGTTCCTCCATTACCATTAAGATATAAGATCACTCGCGGACAAATGTCTGACGGATGGTTTTCTGGATGGCCAAGTGAAAATGAAATTGTTGATAAACGATTAAATTGGGGCGTTAAATACGAAAGATCACCTGAAACAGGCAGCCTTGCAAATGCAAACCGTAATGTTAACGCTTCTAGCGTTGCTAATCCGTTAATCGCTGCATATTCAAAATTCCAGGGTATTTCGCAAATAGGGTCTATCCTTACTGGTTCTGGAGCTGATGCATACTGCGCAAATAAGTTTACTCTTGCTAGAGTGGCATTAGCTGGCGCGGCAGATGATCACTTGTTGAAGTTCCTTACAGGTTCCGCTCCTGAGCATATGAAAGAAGCTGCATATATTAGAAATGCAATTCCTGACTCTAAAGATTACACAGTCTTAGATCCTGATAAGGCTTCTTACCCAAGAGTGACTCTTGCTTCGCTGGTACAATCATCGTCAGTTAAGTTTAACCGCTTTACTTCATACACAGCATTCAACATTCCAATGTTTGGTGGGTACGATGGATTAAACATTCTCGATAAAGATATGTTCTATATGAATGATAGAGCGAGTTCTACCGATGATACATCATCTGTTGGTGGATTGGTAGGTAAAGCATCTGACTCTTTCGTCGCAGGACGGATTGGTTTGAGAACGAACCCTGCTGGTACTGGCAGAAAGAATAATAATATCGCTTCTTATAATGAAGCAGCTACAATCATAACTGACCCTATGGCAACTAGTATTAACATTCTTGCCGTACCCGGTATTAGAGATGCGTATGTAACTGATCATGCCGCTGAAAAGACAAAAGAGTACTCAATGGCAATTTATCTAATGGATTTGCCATCATGGTCTGAAGATATGTCAAGACTATTCTTAACAGAAGACCGGTCATCCTTTGCGAGTTCATCAATCGCATTTCCTGATGTTCGTGAAACAACCGAACAGTTCGAAAGCAGAGCGTTTGATAATAACTACACAGCAGCTTACTTCCCTGATGTTTACATCACCGATAGTAAGTTAGGATCGAAGGTAAGAGTACCTGCATCGATTGCAGCAATTAGTGCATTAGCTTATAACGACTCTGTAGCGTATCCTTGGTTTGCACCAGCCGGCTTCAATAGAGGCGGATTGGATATTGTTAGTAACACAGACGTCCGCCTCACAGCGGGTGACAGAGACTCTTTATACGACGCAAGGGTTAACCCAATAGCAAACTTTGCTGATGGTAGTTTTGTAATCTTTGGACAGAAAACATGTCAACTTGCACAATCTGCCCTTGATAGGGTTAACGTAAGAAGAATGTTACTAGAATTAAAGAGACAAGTCGTATCAGTGGCAGACAAGCTGCTGTTCGAACCAAACAATAGCGCGACACGAGCTCGCTTTATTAACTCTGTAACACCTTTGCTTGCAACGATACAGTCGCAGCAAGGTATAGAGTCTTTCAAGGTTATCATGGACGACACTAATAATAGTGTTGAAGATGTTGAGAATAACAGGCTAAATGGTAGACTAGTTGTTGTGCCAACGAGAGCAATTGAATTTATTGCGATAGATTTTGTGATCACTAATAGCGGCGTAGACTTCCAGTAGTATAGTTAAGAAATGAAACAGGAGATTATTACAAATGGCTGAACTTACCTTTAAGAGCCCGGGAGTATCCACTAGGGAAATCGATCTCTCTGGGCCAACCCAGTCTGGACCGAGCGGAATTCCAGCCGGTGTTATTGGAACCTCAAAGCAAGGTAGAGCTTTTGTTCCAATCACTATGGCGACCTTCGCTGATTTTGTTGCCGAATTTGGTGACGTTGAAACTGACCTTTTTGCTCCTATGGCAATGCGCCAATGGCTAGGATACGCAAGTGCAGGTACCTTTGTTAGAACACTTGGAGCTGGAGACGGCAAAAAGCGCGCAACAACAGGTATTGTAACCAATGGCGGATTCGTTGTTGGTGGTCAAAACATTCAAAAAAGCGGTGCAATTGGAAGCAATACATTTACCGGTGTAGGGAATGCGGCTGCCGCTGCTACAAAAACTACCGCAACCGATCTAGCGTTTGGTACTGTCCCTGCTACCGGCGACGCCTTTGAGGTTAAAAATCCGGATCGAATGGGCCCCGGTAAAGTTACTATTAAGTTCTTTATCAATGGCGCAATGCCTGGCGCAGCGGCTAACCAAATTAATATTCGTATTACTGGTAGCCCAGCCAATGCCGCGGACGTTGCATTCTTAGTTCAAATGGCTTTTGCCGGTACAAATCCTGCTACAACCGTCACGATGCCTAGCGGCGCCACGACAGTTGGACCAGATATTCAATATGCCTCATCAGGATTTGGCATGATTGGTGAAGGTGTTCCTGGCGTCACTGCAACAAGAGTAGCAGATAAAATTAAGTTTGACGCTACCGCCGAGAACTCCTCTGGTAATAGTATCACGCTAACTGATTCTGCCCAAGACTTTATTGAAACGGTATTTGCTGTCGGATCCAGTGATCCAGTCAGCTTGGCTGGCGGATCGACTGCTAACGGTGGCTTAGGTAGGGCGCACTTCCTTAGTGTAATTATGACAGAAGCAAATAGCTCTGGAATGCTTAGCGAAGCCGGCTTATCACCTGCACATCCATTATTACGTGGAGTCATTCTTGCTCCATCCGGTGTGAACCTTACGCTTAGTGCATCAAGACTTGACGTTTCTAACAATCTTCCTCTTGGCGCACCCGGTGCAGATAATAATGCAGCTTCCTTTATCCAGGGAACCTTTAAGGGAATGGATGCTGGTTCAAATTTAGGTGCTGTAAATATTGGTCAAGGTAGACAAGAGTTTGTTATGCTGCAAAATGGGCATACTCATACAGACTCCTATCCAACGATTGTTACTGCATCTTTTGATCCTAACGCCCCAAATTACTTTGCGACCGTTTTTAATACTGATCCTACAAAAACAGAGCAGGCAGGTCACTGCTTATATGCTCACTGGGATGTTAGCGATAAATTTGCTGTACCATCCGGATCTTCTGCAATGGCTGCTGCATATGTTGCATCATCCTCTGTTAAAGAAGGTAAGACTGTTAAGAACGAAGATATAGCATTCTTATTAACATCTTCAGCCGGTAGAGCAACAGGCACTGCTACAAAGCCTGATTATGAAAGCTTTAGTGACAGATTTAGAACCGCAAAGTATCCAACTGTTATTTCACAAGAATTTGGTGGAACAAACTTAGATTTGTTTACCATACACTGTCTTGATGATGGTGCAATAGGTAATACAAGAACTAAGATTTCTATTGAAAATATCATTAAGTCGACAAACACGAATAATAAGTACGGTACATTCGACTTACTGGTTAGAGACTATACGGATACTGACGCTGAACCTAAGGTCTTAGAGCGCTTTGTTAAGTTAAGCCTCGATCCAAATAACGAAAGATACATAACTAGAGTTATTGGTGACTACAATATATTCTATGACTTCGATAAGCGCGCGGGCGGTCAAAAGTTAGTTGTTGAAGGTAGTTATCCAAACGCTTCGAACTACATTCGAATCGCGCCGTCTACACAACTAGAGCGAGGAAACGTTCCTGCGACTTCATTACCTGTAGGCTTTAGAGGTGTACAGCATCTCATTACTTCTGGCTCAAGTATCTTTGCAGATCCAACAGCTTCTGATATAACACCAGTTATTAAGAACGGCGAAATCGCATCACAAACTGTACAGCCGCCAATTCCAATGAGAAGAACTGTTGCACAAGGTGTGGCTCCAAGAAAGAGGATAAATACCTCACTTTACTGGGGTGTTCAATCTGAAAAGCAAGCGAGTGTTGCTCAACCGAATGGTACAACGGCTCGTGATACATCATTAGAATCATTTGGTACATACTTTCCAAACTACCATAGAACACAGCGCCCTGTGATGGTAGACGGATTAGTAGGAACAGCAGATTCTTCTGGTACCATCCTAGATTCCGATAGGTTTAATAATAACAAGTTCTCTTTAGAGAAAATACAGGTTATTACAACAACAGCGGATAAGGCAGATGCTGCGCAGTGGGCAGCCGCAACGTATAGAAGAAATGGGACAGCAACAGCTACGCTAAATGATATTGATGGATCTTCATCATCTTCAACAAGACTACTTAACGTAGAGAAAGACTTTACTCTTTCAACTGCTAGGCCGTTCTTAAAGTTTACGATGATAGCTCAAGGTGGTTTCGACGGACTTGACGTATTTAATGCTGAAAGAGTAAAAATGACGTCTCCTGCTGTTCGAAGAGAAATGACTTATGAAAACCAGGGTCTTACATCTGGCCCAACAGTCGCAGCGTACAGAAAAGCTTTAGATGTTATGTCTGAAAGATCTGACGTCGATATACAACTTCTTGCGATACCTGGTATTAGACACAGCGGTGTAACAGACTACGCTATACAAACGGTCGAAGAAAGGTTCGATGCTTTATACATCATGGATCTTGAAACTAACGACGTGTTAGGAAATATCGTGTCAGGCTCTAATCAAGATGTTAGCGTTATTAACACTGCTTCAACGTTCAATGCCAGAAATCTTGATTCTAGTTTTGCAGCTGCATACTTCCCTGATGTTATAATGCAGGATCCAATTTCTGGAGCAGCAGCATCTGCACCCCCAAGTGTTGCAGTCCTTGGAGCCTTTGGCTTGAATGACTCCGTTGCATTCCCATGGTATGCACCAGCAGGATTCACTAGAGGGGCTCTGAAGAACGTTCTAGAGACACAAGTAAAACTTAACCGTGAAAACTTAGACACTCTATACGAGGCAGACATTAATCCAATTACTTCGTTCCCACAGACTAAAGAAGTTGTTGTGTTCGGACAGAAAACTCTCCTTGCCGCTCAAAGCGCTTTGGATAGAGTTAATGTTCGTAGACTTCTTATTGATATACGTCGACAGGTAAGAAAAATTGGTGATACATTCTTGTTCGAACCCAACCGCGAGTCAACATTGGCAAGATTTTCTGCCGCAGTAACTCCAGTTTTGACCAAGATACAAGCGCAACAAGGTCTTGAAAGATTCAAGGTCCAAATTGACACAACAACTACCACACAGGCAGATGTTGAAAATAATACGGTAAGAGGAAAGATATTCTTACAACCAGTTCGTTCTGTAGAGTTTATATCACTTGATTTTGTGGTAACGAACGCAGGATTGGACATATAGTCCGTGAACTACATAGTTAGATTTAACAAGGAGTAACAAAATGGCAGAGACACTTTCAGTCACAGACATGCTACCGAATAAGTTCGAACCGAAAAGAAAGTTTCGGTGGGTGTTCGCTATAGAGGGGATAGACGCTTTCTTAATTAAGACAGCTGCACGTCCTGTTATGAACACTGCTGAAATTGAAATTCCATTCATGAACTCAACTCGGTACATTGCAGGTAAAACAAAATTTGATGCGATATCGGTCACCTTACACGATCCAATCGCTCCTTCGGGCGCGCAGCAGGTTATGGAATGGGTTAGAACTCATTACGAATCTGTATCAGGTCGTGGTGGTTACGCTGATTTCTATAAACGAGATTGCCAGCTTAAGATGTTAGACCCAGTAGGGACAGTTGTAGAGCTTTGGGACATGAAGGGGTGTTTCCTCACCTCAGCGGGTTTCGGTGATTTAGATTATGGTGCAGAAGATCCAGCAGAAATTGCATTAACATTGCGATTTGATAACTGCGTACTGCAATACTGATTTAGTTTATATTAGACTACAGATATTAACTCTGAGTTAATTTCTAAAGCTTAAAATAAACTCTTGATGTTAGACTACTTAGAAGTCCTCCTTTACGGAGGACTTTTTTGTTTTAAACTATTGAAAGTGTGTTTACACACCATGCTGTATTTCTTAAGATAAAATACACGTGTTAATAACAATGGAGTATTTGGATGTCAACTGATCAACCAACTAGCGAAAGAAGCGAATTATTCGGGTCAATGAAGGAGCACATGCCAACCCGTAATGTCATGAAAGATGACTTTGGGTTTGAAGTACCTGTAGAATCTGTTCCGTTACCGTCTGGTGGCAAGTGCTACGATGAAGATCATCCTCTTCATGGAAAAGAAACTGTAGAAATTAGAGCGATGACAGCAAGAGAGGAAGATATCTTAACCTCAAAGGCGTTAATCAAAAAAGGCACAGTCATTAGTCACTTAATCAAGTCATGTATGATTGATAAAAGAGTGGATCCTGAAACATTATTAGCTGGTGATAGAAATGCGCTAATGGTCGCGTTAAGAGTTACAGGTTATGGCGCCGCTTACAAGGTAGAAGTAGATTGTCCTGCATGTGGTGAAAGATCAAAGCATTCATTTGACTTAGGTCAGCTACCAGTTAAGAGGCTGGAAATTGATCCTGTGGTTATAGGCACAAACGTATTCGAAGCAATACTTCCAATGACAAAAGCCAAGGTTCGGTTTAGGTTGTTAACTGGTGCGGATGAGCAAGAGATCATGATAGCTGCTGAAAGAAGAAAGAAGCAAGGTCAACGTTCTGAAAACCTCATAACCCAGCGACTTAAGCATTCCATAGTTTCCGCTAATGGAATTAGCGATAGAACTAAAATCGAAATGATGGTTAGTAACCTTCCAGCAAGAGACTCTTTGTTTTTAAGAAAGCATATTGATAAGAACGAGCCGGGTATTGATATGACAGCATGGATGGATTGCCCTTCATGTCTTGAGCATTCGGAGGTGCGGTTGCCGTTGGGCGCCGCGTTTTTTTGGCCTGACGAGTAGTCATAAAGAAGTCTATCTAGAGCAGATATTTTTGCTTATGTACTATATGGGGTTTTCCTTCATAGAAGGTTACAACGTCCCTATATGGATGAGGTTTTGGTTTATGAAAAGACTAAACCAAGAACTTAAGAATTCTGCAAAAGATAATGGCTCTAGGGCTGCGCACCAAAACGATGCCGATACAAGAGCAATGATGGGACGACATCGTGCACAACCACCGGCAAAATTGCGTAGATTCACATAGTTATACTTTAGAGGTATATAATCATGCGAAATGCTAACAAACAGTTTATAAAAGAATGTGCTCTATACATCAAGGGCGAAGTTTCTGAGATAAAGATCAAAGGAAACCCTAGAGTTGTGCGCTTATTTGCAGAGACGCTGTCTGAGTCTCGCAAGTTTTATATTGCGCTTCAAAATAAAGAATTTAGGAGTGTGTTGCCCCTTCTGGAGAAGAAGAGGGCTGCATCCAGAGTTTTACGCGAACAGACCGGCTATATTTGGCCACTATGATCAAATAAGTGGCGTAGTTTTCCGTTTGCCATATTTAATGTAGAGCGACTCCTAACGGGAAACGAGTTATATGGCTGATTCAAAAGAATTACAAACACAACTGCAGTTAAACCAGCAAATTAATAAAGTGCTGGCAGAGCGTGCTAAGTTGATATCAGACCAATCAAGTCAACTTACGTCTCAAGCTCGTATGGCAAAAGAGATGTGCTCCGCAATGGAGTGCAGAGGCCTTGAGGGCCTTGAAGAAAGAATAGAGAACATCAGCACTGCGATGAATGACGCAGCTGATTCTGCCGCCGCTGCAGGCGAAGCAATGAATAGCTTAGGTGATTCTGGAAAAAAGAGCGCCGGAGGTCTCGGTTCAGCATTCGGTGGCGTTCTAGATAAGATAACCCCGATGAAAGGCGCAGCCCTTGGCGCCGGCATGGGCTTTATGAAAGGCTTTGGCGGCGTATCCGGTATGATAGGCATGATCGGTGGCGGACTTAAGTCTGTCGTCGGTGGTCTAATGAACGTCGGCAAATCTATCGTGTCTATACCATTTAAGATATTAGGTGGTTTTGTAAGCGCTGCAGCGAGCGGTTCTGGCGGTGTTAACGAATTAAGACAGTCGATGGAAAAGCTTAAGGGCGAAATGGGTGATCTTGCCACTGGGGAAGGTAAGGCCGTAATGGACGGCTTTGATTCTCTTCGTGGTTCATCTAGTGCTCTAGCTAAGTCTGGGCTTAGCGTTGGTCAAGTCTTTGGATATGGTAATGAAGGCGCCGCAAAGATGCTGGAGGCCGTCGGAGAGATTGCTAAAGCAGCCGGTCCTGCCTTTTCCATGTTGGGTGAAACCATAGCCGGCGCTGCCGACAAAATGGTTATGATGAACAAAGGTCTCGGAATGAGTAACGAGGCTCTAGCTGAAATGGCTAGAAAAGCTCACAACACCGGAAAAGACGTTGGTCAAGAGCTAGTTGACATGGGATCAATGGCAATCCAAATGGGCGCAGAGTTTGGGGTGTCGGCTAAAACTATCGGCAAGAACATGTCTGCTCTTACTGAAGATGTTGCAAGTTTTGGTAATATGAGTAGGAAAGAGCTCGGTGCCACAGCGACCTACATGGCTAAATTAGGTTTAGAAGCTAAAGATCTACAAGGTGTTATTGGTAAGTTTGATGACTTCGAATCCGCAGCTGGTTCAGTATCAGAGCTTAACCAGGCTTTCGGTATACAGCTAGATACCATGGAAATGATGAATGCAGAAAACCCTGCAGAGCGCATCGACATGATGAAAGACGCTTTTCACGAAGCAGGCAAGTCTGTAGATGATATGAGTCGTGCAGAAAAAGCTCTTATGGCTGAGCAAATGGGTCTTTCAGTTTCCGCTATGGAAAATGTAATGGCTGCAGAAAACCAAGGTGTTGCGTACGAAGACATGGAAGCTGCTGCTGAAGAAGCAGAAGCAAACAAGATGTCTGAAAAAGAAGTAATGCTTGAGCTTGCTAAGTCTGTTGAAAAGCTGGTTAAAGGTGGTGAGGGTGTCACAGGCTTTTTCGATGCGTTTAGTAAAGGCTTCAGCCGAGGATTCAAGCAAAATAAAGAATACATGAAGTCCATTTCAAATATTCGCCAATCATTACAAAAATTCACTAAGTTTGGTAAAGAGCTTGGTAAGATGTTTGGCGAGTTAATGGAAAAAATGGGGCTTTTTAAAGCGATCCAGAAAATATTTGATCCAAAAGCAATCGGGGGATTGCTGGATGGTATCATGGGACATTTTAAAAAGTTTAAAAAGTCTACAGAATCAGGTGGAACATACAGTTTAAAAGATATGATATCTGACATTTTTAATGACGTCAAGGACTATCTTACAAAGGGAGCTGGAGGTGAAGGCGCTAGCGCTTTTGCTGAATTCTTTGCTAATGCCATTAGGGGAATTGGAGATGGACTTGCTGCTGCTTTACCATTTATATTAGAAAAGGTTGCGGCATTCGTTCAATTTCTAGCAGATGCCATAAATGATCCTTCCAGCATGGCTAAGGCTTTCGGCGGCGGAGGCGGCGGCGGAATAGGAGCGGCTCTAGCAGATTCATTTTCCAAAATAGGAGAAGCGCTAAAGCCTGTGCTACCTAAGCTACTAGACGCGTTTAAGAATTTATTTGGTGCCCTTTTTGATCTTCTTGCTCCTATACTAGGATTTGGGTTAAAAAGCATTATTAAGATTGCGATTATTAAGGCTGTCGTGTCAGCTCTAGCGTCAGCAGTAACAAACGCAGCTATAGTTGGCGGCGTAAAGTTATTTGCAAAACTATTCTCTGGCGGTATGGGCAAGAGCGTAGGTAAGAGCATGAACCAAGAAATGCCTAAGTCCATGAAAAAAGGTGGTGGCGGAATGTTTTCTTCTATGAAGGGAATGTTTGATGCTATTGGCCAGATAAAGATGTCGTCAGTTATAAAAGCCGGCGCAATAATGGTTGTCTTAGCTGCGTTTATGGGCGTCGCAATGGTTGCCTTCGCAGGAGGTCTTAAGCTGGCGACCATGGTCCTTAAAGGGGTTACATTCGGGGAAATTGCAACCCTTGTAGGTGGTGTAGCATTTACTATGATCGCAATGCTACCGATGCTTTTAGCCGCGGTCCTAATACCACCAGCCGTTATTATACCTGCTGGTATATCTATGGTAGCTCTTGCAGCGCTATTCGCTGTTGCAATGGTCGCTTTCGGCACTGGGATTAGAGTAGCATATGAAATTATGAAACCTGTTGCATGGGCAGATTTTGCTGTTATGATGGGTATGGTAATAATCGCTCTTGCTGCGACCATCGGGATGGCTGCTATTGGCGGCGGAATGGCTGCATTTTTACCTTTAATCCCTGCAATAGGCGTAGGTCTTGTAGCAGCGGCAGGCTTGTTTACCGTTGGTGTCTATATTTTCTCAAAGGCTATACTGGCTGCGTTACCTCAGTTTAAAAAGTTGGCGCAAAATGAAAAGCCAATATCATTTGCAATCGGTGCTATAATAAATGTAATAGGCACAGTGGCACTAATGAGTGCTTTAGGCGCTGCGTTTGCTGCAATCGGTCTCTTCGTTGTCGTACTAGCTGTAGGATTTAAAATAGCTGCAAAATTCTTTCTTAATGTAGTTCCATACATCACAAAGATGGTCAAAGCTATAATGAAGATACCGATCACAAATCCTGATGATGTTGGGAAGCGAATATACATCGTAGGAAAAATTGCCGAAACCATGCAGGTGATTGGTAAAATAGGTCTTGACGCCGGCAAAATGGCGTTAGCGGCAGAAAGAATGACAGATGGCGGCATGGAAAAAATGTTTAATGGAATGTCACAGTTCCTCAACACCATCAGCGGGATCCTTGTCAATCTTATAAATCTTATTGTTGGTCTTGCATCCGGTTTAGACGAATCGCAAATGAAAGGTGTGTCAGTGATAGCGAGCGTTTTAGACGCTGTGGCTGGATTAGCTGGTGCTTTGTTTAGTCCTCTAGAGGCAGTGTCAAAAATGTCATCAGGTATGTTTGGGCCAAGTGTAACAGAGGTAATGAGTGCTGTGACAGCAGGTCTACAGCAGTTAATGCTTTCTATCTTAGTCGTTTTACCGCTGCTGGTAAGCCAATTAATCACAATCGCGTCCGGTATAAAAGACCCTAAAACTCTTAAGCCAAAAATGGATATTGTCTCTGGATCATTACAGGCTGTCGCATCTTTTGCTAGCGCGATAGAGGTTGTCGCTAAGTTAATGCCTGAAAAAGGCGGCATCATGGGCATGGGCGGTGCGTCCATGGCAGAACGAATTGCTGACATGACTGAAAAAATATCTGGAGTTGTAGATGCAGTTCAAGCCCATATCGGTAGACTTGTTAGATCAATAACGAAAATAAACCTTGGTGGTGACCCTGCTGCAATAGGTCCAAAAATTGATATTATTGCAAAGGCCATGGGAGCAGTCGCTGATTTTGCTACTGTAGTTGATAAATTATCTGGTATGCAAGGCTCATCTGAGAGTATGCCAGTTATCGTTAGCAATGTTATATCTGGAATTGTTAACTCGCTAGTTCATCCTTCAAATTATGATTTTAACAACTTATTCTCAACACTATCTACGTTCGAGCCTGATGGCTCACAAATAGAAAAGTTATCAACAGCAACAAACGCGCTTGATAGCATGAGCAAATTCTATCAGTCTGCACAAAAAGCATCCGGAATATTCACCGCCGGTGAATGGGACATTGGAATTGTAGTTGCTGACATGATTAAAGAAACACAGGCTGCGATTACTGCACTAAACTCTGTTGGTGAACTAAATGTAGTGGCAGCGCTAGATAATTTTGCACAATCTATAGGTACCGGTGACGGACAGTTTAATATTACTAACGAACCTGTTAATATAACACTTAATGTACAAGTCACGATGGACGCAGATAAGGTTGGTAAGGTTCTTATTGATAAATCAGTCATGACAACAGCACTAGCAACGGCGGAAGGTTGATAAATGAGCGATGTACCTGAAAATAAAAAGATTACAGCCGATGAAGTGCAAAAGACTTTTAAAGATGCTGTCGATAAAGTTGTTTCAAAGGGGTTTCCTCCATCTGCTTTAACATTAATCGGTTTAATCGAGTCAGTACAAAACGATGAAGCCGCACTAGAGGCCCTTAGACAAGAGATAATTAAGCACCATGGCCAATGAAAAAGACTACATACCCGAAGGGACCGCAGAGGGTGGGAAATACAAAGAAGGAGATGACCTTAAGCCATCTTCAAAAGATACTCTTGGATCGTATCTAAGTAGTATCACAAATAATCCCGAAACTTTGAACCATTTTCCTATTGATGAGACGGCTACCAGAATAGAAACATCGTTGAAAGGCTCTGGAGGGGTGCCTGCATCTTTTTCAACTGGTGGTAATGATGGTAACCCCGGATTCACAAACACATTCCCAGACGCCCCTTACTCTTCCGGTGCAAGTACATCAAATTTTGAGACATTAAGCAATTCTGGGAAAATTGAAACGCTGTCTGACGTTATAAACAAAAACGCTCAAACAGATGGCCATAATTTGTTAAGAGATATCGTCTCAAATAGAGAACCTTCTGAACCTGGAGTAGGAGATACTTCTGGCGCTAGTTCTATGGCTGATCCTTCTGCCGCTACACCAGTCCAGAAGAAAATATCTGCGATGCTTCGTAACGGTAACAGGTTTGATCCAACACCTGGAAGCTCTCCGTACATAGAAGACGGAGCTATGACAGATTCAGGTATGCCTATTGAGCAAGGTGCGCTCGGAGTGTATGATGAAACAGCCGAAAGAACAAAAATGGCTGATATGCATAAAATTGCTCACTCAATCCTCGTTAGAGCCGCCGGACACCAGCTTGGTAACTCTGAAGATCCAGACAGCGGGTCTGAAATATCAACAACAGATGTGCAAAAAGGTTCATCAAAGGTAAACTCAAATAAGCTTTTAGCGTTAAATGCCTTTAAGGCACCTTCGAAGTTAGAATTACAAAACGCAGAGCTTAGATACGATGACGTATCTGGTGACGCCCTAGCTGCTCCGTCGTCATTTGGTACACTTTCCACATATAGAGAGCCATTTGAAGGATCTACGCTAGCTAATCTAAACACTACTGCGCAATCATTGGCTGAGTACTTGGTTGGGGCAACAGTTTTTACTATAATCACAAGCTTAGTAGAGACACTTGAAAAAGATGTTCCGTCTGAAATGCCAAACTCACCTTCTAGTATGAAAAAAGGTACTTACCGTAAAGAAGGTGCTGTATTGAACGCAATAAGGCATCTTGGTGTTCCAAAATTAACAAACTCAGCATGGAAATGCGCGATATACGGTCTTGCTGCATTTTTAAAAATACCAGAATCCGCTTTACCACCTCCTGGAGGAACAGCTGGAACAGTTCCAGCCCCTTTACCAACGCCAACAGGCCAAGCAGCTGTAATTGCATGGTTCACAGGCATAGCAGCAGATGCCCCGAACACATTATTTAATATGATGTATAGCTCTGGTTATTATGCCACTATTATGAGGGTCGTAAGAAGAGATTTAGATAGAATGCTAGAAGACGTAACTGGCGGTCCACCCGGAGTTGCAGGACCAGATCCCGTATTTGCAGTATTTAATATTTTGACTAATCTTAATAAGTACCCAGCATGGAACTTTTATGTTACGCTATTAAAAATGGGCGATGCTTGGCTGAGATCTTATAAGCCAGCAACAGACTTCTCAACAATGAGAATAACTGGTCAAACAAAGCATATGTTGTCTAGAACAACAGATTTTGCTGATAAAGATGACAAAAAAGGCAAAACAAAAGCTACTGACGCTTTAGCTTGGAGGCACCGTTCAGCCCCAGCACTAACTTTGTTAAATGAAAAATATGTTAATGGAGCGCTAGCATTTGGCTACCACCATTCTTTTCATAAAAAGATACTAAGCGCTATAGGAGACAGTAATTCTAGGGATGAAAAGAGTCCGTACAACAATAACCTTCGCTCTGGCGGTAGAGCGCGAGGCTTAAAGAATCATAATAAGACTTCTAAAATAAGATATTCTCGTGAAGATGTTGTTAAGATAGAAAATGAGTTGGATGCCGAATATTGTCCTTTTTATCTTCATGACTTAAGAACCAACGAAATTCTTGGCTTTCATGCTTTTTTAGGTGATCTAAAAGACTCATATTCTGTTTCATATGCAGAATCAGGTGGTTATGGACGTATTGACAAGGTTAAGATATACCAAGATACAACAAGGTCTATAAGCTTAAGCTGGCATATGGTAGCTACATCACCAAAAGACTTTGATTCTATGTGGTGGAGTCTAAACAAGCTAATTTCTATGATATACCCGCAGTTTTCTATGGGTAAACCAGTTAAAGCTGGTAGCAAAAAGTTTATTATGCCGTTTTCCCAAATTCCAACTGCTTCGCCTGTCATAAGGCTTAGAGTTGGAGATCTTATAAGAAGTAATTACAGCAGATTTAATCTTGCTAGAATATTTGGACTGTCTGAAGTTAAACCAGCTCCTGCTAGCGGCGTCGCGGCTAGCTCCAGTACTGGAGCAGCGATTAGTGCTGCTCCTTTTGATATAACAGCACAAGAAGCAATAGACTCAGCGTCTTCAACTACAACAGAAATTGAAGTAACTGACGCCGAAACAATTCGCGAAGCCATGGAGAAAAGATTTAGTCGAGATCCTTCATCGTTTAGTGACGTCGACTATGGATATCTACCTGGAGACCCAAGTTGGGGGAAAGCTGTATTAAAACCATCCTCAGGCTGGGGATACACAACATATGATACCGATACAGGTAAGACTATAGGTTGTTCAGCTGGAGCCGCTGATAGTTCTGCGGTCAAAAACAAAAACGCGACTAATAAACCTCCGACGGGCGCAACTCATGTAGAGTCAACCCCTTTCCCAAGCCGTCCAGCTGCTGCAGGCGTTGTTAATGTTCTTGAAAGAGTTGTAGACGGTGGAGTGTGTGTATACGCCGTACAGTATGCAGATCAAGATGATCCAGCAGATCCATACGGTCCTGTTTCAGCAAAGGGACATTTTCATACGTATGCAGTTACAGCTGAGGATCTTGAGCCAATCCCGCCCGGGAGTATGACAGCAACTGAAACAGCAAAAGATGACCCGACCATTACACTAGGACAGCAAATAACTGATATTAATTCGTTTTTTGACCCCGCGAATAATGCTATAGTAAGGTCGTTCGAAGCAGCTGGTGGTCGAGGACTTGCTGGAGTAATAACTAGTTTAGACTTTGAGTGGGGCGATGCTATGTGGGACATGTCTGGAATAGGAAGACGCGCCCCACAAATGCTAACAGTGTCTATAGCTTTTAACCCAATACACGATATTGTTCCTGGTCTTGACAACAACGGAATGATGAGAGCCATTAATTATCCTGTAGGTAACATTGCAGGACCTCTCGGAACAGACTTTTATGATCCAGGCGGAGTTAAAAATGACTCTATTGGTTCAAAATCAACAGTTCCTGGAGCTGCAGACATTGCAGATGCAACCACAGAAAACTACAGGAACTTTGCGAATTCAGTAAAGCCCGGTGACGAAGGTAGGGATTAATGCCAAATAGATACAGAAGGGCGCCTCGTATTAGAGGAGGTGAGTCTTACGGCACGTACGTAGCTGGCCACGTTATTAAAAGAGCTGTGGCTTCCTCCGCTTTAGATGTCACAACTCATGTTACCATAGAAAGAGAAAGGCTAGATATTATAGCTGGTGAATTTTATGGAGATGGATCATTATGGTGGATTATCGCAGCAGCTAGTGGGATTGGCTGGGGTCTGCAAGTGCCGGCAGGCATCCAGTTAATAATACCGACTGATCTTGCGCAAATAGAAGCTTTGGTTGGT
>Ga0209535_1001173_pt1 | contig 17997 bp, 19 predicted proteins | sample LinPmetageLP28_FD_184041 | JGI IMG/M metagenome (GOLD analysis project Ga0209535, IMG submission 184041) | Marine viral communities from the Pacific Ocean - LP-28 (SPAdes) (version 2) | ecosystem: Environmental > Aquatic > Marine > Oceanic | place: Pacific Ocean | collected 2009-08-22 | reverse complement strand
AAGTTACAGAAAATAACTTACATGAAGAACATTCTTCATTGACCGCAGAAACGATGTCTAAAGAAGAAATGAAAGAGATGATATGGAGTTGATAATGAAAAAGATAATTTCTTTTAGTCTGTGGGGAGAAGACCCCAAGTATACGATGGGTGCAGTTAGAAACGCAGAGATGCGTAATGAATATTATCCAGACTGGATTGCCAGATTCTACTGCGGACAAAGTGTTCCAGATGATATTCTAGAGCGTCTGAGGAAGATAAAAGGCACTGAGGTTATTGTGATGGACGAGTCTGGAAATTGGACTGGAATGTTCTGGCGATTCTTGGCTGCTGATGGTGATGATATTATGATCTCCAGAGATACAGATTGTCGATTCACACAGAGAGAAGTCGATGCAGTCGAGTCTTGGTTGTCGAGTGACAAAGACTTTCATGTTATGAGAGACCACCCATACCACGGGACAGAAATCTTAGGTGGTATGTGGGGGTGTAGAAGTGGAATTCTCAAAGGTATAACAGAACTCATTGATGGATATACAAAGGGCGACTTTTGGCAAGTAGATCAAAACTTTCTTAGAGAGAATATCTGGCCCAAAGTAATAGAAACAACTTGCACTCATGATGATTTCTTTGCGAAGGTTCCATTCCCTACTCCAAGGAAACCTAGAGATTTTGTAGGAAAGGCCTTTAATGGAGATGATACAGAATTTGAACCTCAACATGGTGATATGGTATGAGACTAATAATACACCATCACTTGGGCTTAGGAGATCATTTTGTTTGTAATGGATTAGTTAGATTTATTATTGATAAAAATAACTACGAACAATATTATATTCCAGCGAAGGAACATAATTTTTCAACAGTAAAAGAAATGTATTCTGATCTCAATAATGTCGAAGTCGTTTCTGTTAAAACAGACAATGATGTTATTCATATAAAACCAGGCAGTTATATTAAAAGAATTGGTTTTGAATATATGGATTACAGTAAAAAATTTGATAAGGCTTTTTATGATCAATTGAATTTACCTTTGTCTGTAAAAAGAACTTATTTTAAAATTAATAGGAATAGTAAAAAAGAACAGAGGTGTTATGACCATTATGCCCCACCAGAAAAATATGTATTTGTTCACGATAAAACTTCGGCCGGTGAATATAATTTGAAAATAGAAACAAATTTACCCATAGTTAAACCCGAAGGGTTTGATTTTACACTTACAGATTATTTGAAGTTAATTGAAGATGCGGAAGAAGTTCATTGTTTAGATAGTAGTTTTTCAAATATGATTGATTTATCAACAACAAGAAGTAATTTGTTTTTCCATGAAGCCAGGGGAGTTCCTTTGCCTCTACATAGCGATAAATGGATATCTATAAAATATGGAGAAAATGAATGAGTTTTTCTGATTTAAAAAGTAAAGTTGTTTGGACTAATGGGTGTTTTGATATTTTACATCGGGGACATATTGAAATGTTTAAGCACTGTTATGAACTTGCTGGTCCTGAAGGTGTAGTTGTTGTTGGTGTCGATTCCGATGAGAGAGTAAAATCTTTAAAGGGAAATGATAGACCCTTTAATACTATTGGAGATAGAGTAGAAATATTAAGGGCATTGAAACTGATTGATGTTGTTGATGTGTTTTCTACTGATGAAGAACTTAAGGGATTGATTGGTGAAGTACATAAACCAGATATTATAGTGGTAGGAGAAGAGTATAAATACCAGACAGTAATTGGGTCTGAATTTGTAAACGATGTTAGTTTCTTTCCTAGACTGGGTAAATATTCAACTAGTTCTATATTAGAAAGAGGATAAAAAAATATGATTACTATATTAATCTGCGTGCATAGTGTAACTAAAAATTGGAGTGATAAAAATGAGTATTGATTTCCCAGAAAAAGGACAAATAAATTTAGATTCAAAGTGCGGAAAGTTTATTTTTGATCTAATACAAAATAATGAAATTGAATCTGTTTTAGAAACTGGAACATGGAATGGTTGCGGTACAACTAGAGTTTTATATGAAGCACTTAAGGATAAAAAAAATAAAAAAGTAATTTCATTAGAAACAAATCAATCTTTTTATAAAAAAGCACATACGTTATATGAAAATATTGATTGGGTTAATGTTCTTAACAAAAGAATAATAGAGATAGAAGATTTGGTGCAGGAACATGAATTTAATGATCCCAGACATTCTGAGTGGATATCTCATGACATTTCTGATTTTAAAGAAACTGAATGTTTAAATATAGATGATATGAACTTCGATTTATGTGTTCTGGACTCTAGTGAGTTTGGTGGATTTTCAGAATTTAATAAAATAAAAAACAAATGTAAATACTTAGTTCTTGATGATTCTAGTGTTTTAAAACACGAAAAAACTAGAAAATACTGTTTAGATAATTTTAAAACTTTAGCAGACTTTCCGTTAGACAGGAACGGTTGGTGTGCTTTTTTACTGAAGTGCTGAAAATAAAATTTATGGAGAAACTAAATACATCTAGATGGAAGCCAAAGATTTTATTTGAAAATTGCATAAAAGATCAATTGATCCAGAATAAGAAAATAAATGATGCATGTGATTGATAAAGTAGTAGATGAATATATTAGGTATGACAGTCCTCATTCTCTGTGTGAGTTTGCTGTGGATTTTCCTTCGTTAGAGTACATACAAGTTCATGGATTTAAATTACCAAGGGAAGAAAAGCCTTTTGATCTTGAAAGTATCACTAACGGTTCTATTGTATTTATTAAATGGGACTTTGTTAATGCCTTTATAAGTAAACTACTTCCTGCACTAGAGCATAGGATGCAAGATAAAGATCCAAATGCAAAAATTATACTAATAACTGGACGGGGCGATATGTGTGTTGACCTGTTATCAACAAAACTACTTACTATTTCTCCCATTATACACAAGTGGTTTAGGACAAATCCAATCGGGTTTGATCCTACTGTTGAGTTTTTCCCTATAGGATTTGGGGAGGTAGAACGTCCGCATGGTTCTGTTGAAATGCTAAGGTATTTTGATGAAAGACCTGTAGGAGAAAAGATCAATAAGATTTATGTTCCTTGGCACAACAAAGACCATAATTCGTCTCGCACGGAAAAACTCAGTACGTTCGTTAACAAGCATAGAGATATGTGCGTGGTGGAGGAATCAAAACTAAAACAAGATGAGTACATGAATAAACTATCACAATACAAGTATTGTTTGTCCCTTTGCGGAAACGGTTTTGATGTTCATCGTAATTATGAATGTATATTAACTTCTACTATTCCTGTCATTGAAAATAGTCCGGTTAGAGAAGGTTTGCACCACACGGGAATATCATATACTAAAGTAGAAGACTTTAAAGAAACTGAATTTGACTCAGAGTCACGAAAAATTATTCGTTATGATTATTGGTACAATAAACTAAGAAAGATCCAAGAAAATTTAAGGAGATAACAGTATGATAACTGTATTAGTGTGCGTGCATAGCACGAATGAAATGCATGATAAGTTTTTATCAGAGGCCTTATTGTCTCTTCGTAGTCAGACATACAAAGGTTTTAAAACGATCATAGTATTAGATGAGTGTTGGGATAAAACAAAGAGGATGCTTGAAAGTACTAAGTTTGATGAAGATAATTTTTTAATTCTTGAGAGAGATAAGAAAGAAGGTCTTGCTTATGCTAAGAATTATGGCTTGTCTTTTGTTGATACCGAATATGTTGCTTTTTTGGATGCCGATGACTTATACGAGCCAACAAAGTTAGAAAAACAAGTAGAGTTTATGAAAAATAATGATGATGTAGATTTTCTCTCAACATTTCATATAGATATAACAGTATCAAATAGAAATTTAAAATATATAAATCCTAATTGTCCCGGTCCGCGAGACAATTATCGCGGTAAATATATTACCCATGAAGAAATTGTAGAAGGACTTTTAACCTGCTCGCCATTGACACATGGATCTATGTTGATTAAAATGAAAGCATTGAAAGAACTTGGTTATTATAATCATGTTAAGGGTGTGGAAGATTGGGACTTGTGGAGACGAGCAGCCGCGGCTGGATATAAGTTTCACCAACTACCAGAGAGACTTTATGTTTGGTGTGAAGGTAGTTCAGTGGCAAGATAATTCAAAGGACATATATCATGAGTACAAAGTATGTAACCTCTAATCTAATTGGACCTTCTCTCCAATCTAATTGGAGCAACTATGGATTAGCAAATCAGTTGTTTCAGGTAGCAACTGTTTTGAGTTATGCTATAGATAATGATCTACAAGCAGTCTTTCCTGATTTAAATGACACGAACAAACAAGGAAATTATAAAGATAATATCTTCAGAAATCTTAGTTTAGATAATCCAAAGGTATCTAAATATGCTACTTACACGGAGGGATCTTTTACTTTTTCGCCAATACCAAAGTTTGAAGATCATCCAATGATTCTGTTGAAGGATAGTTATTTTCAAAGTGAAAAATATTTTGTTCATAATAGAGACGCGATATTAGATATACTAGATCCTAGTGAAGATGATATGTCGTATATAAATGATAAGTATGGAAAGTTGTTAAAAAATTCTAGTTCATGTCACATCAGAAGAGGTGATTACATAAAATTAAAACAATGTCATGCACCTTTGTATGAAACCGATTATTATGAAAAGGCTTTGTCTGAGATGTCTTCTGAAAATATTTTGCTATTTACGGATGATCTTTCTTGGTGTAAAGAAAATTTTAACGATCCTAGAATAACTTTTGTTGAGGGTGAAGAAGATTATATGGACATATATATAATGTCAATGTGTGAACATAATATAATTGCGAATTCAAGTTTTTCTTGGTGGGGTGCTTGGTTAAATACCAATCCAAATAAAAAAGTAATTGCACCAAAATCTTGGTTTGGACCTGCGTGTTCTCATGATATTTCTAACCTAGTTCCCAGTGAATGGATTCGATTATGAAAATTGGAATACTAAATGTAGCGACAAATGTTTATAAAAACTTTTTACCAAAATTACACGAGTCAATTAACAAATATTTTTTGACAGATTATGATAAAGAATACTTTGTTTGGTCTGATGGTGATTGTAGTTCAGATTTAAATATCAATCTCACAAAAATAGAGTCGAAAGGATGGCCAGAAGATTCTCTCTTAAGATATCATTATTTTTTAATGAAAAAGAAAGAACTTTTAGACTGTGATTATCTTTTTTACTTAGATGCAGATATGTTAGTTGTAGATGAAGTTGGGGATGAAGTTCTGACAGATTTACTTGGAGTTCAACATCCCGGTTTTCATGTTAATAAACAAGGAACACCAGAAACTAGACCTGAGTCTACTGCTTTTGTTGAACCAAGTAAAATAAAGCAATATTGTTGTGGAGGTTTTAATGGAGGAAGTTCTTCATGCGTTGTTGAAATGTCTGAGACGTTATCAAAGAACATCGATATCGATTCTAAAAATGGAATAGTTGCCGTATGGTATGATGAATCGCATCTTAATAAGTATTTTACAGAAGTGTCCCCAACTAAAATTTTAAACTGTGGTTATTGTGCCCCGGAGAGTGCATGGTCGGTTCCATATCAAAGAAAAATATTAGCATTAGATAAATCTGTAGATGAATTAAAGGGAAGCCATGTTAATGGCATGGGAGTCTAGGTAGTGAAGATTTTAAAAAATAAGAATGTAATTATTGTGGGTCCATCTTCATATTTACAGAATATGAGTATGGGTGAATATATTGATTCTTTTGATTTAGTTGTAAGAATCAATGATATACATGACACGAGTAATGAATCTTTAACGAAAGATTTTGGTAAAAGAACTGATATAATTTATTTTGATGGTTCTATGCCTCAATCTAGATTAGAAAGATATGTAAGTGTTGGACCGAAATTGTTGATTTGTACTTATCCAGAGAATGAGTGGTTTTTTTCGGAGAGGTGTTCTGATTCTATTAAAAGAGTGGAAAATATAATTGAAACTGAAATTGTAGATCAAGACCTATATTTAAAATTAAAATCGAATCTAGATTCAAATCTAAAAGTAAGACCTAACTCGGGTTTAGTTGGGATTGTAGATTTACTTAATAGAGACATAAAAAACTTATACGTTACTGGAATTGATTTTTATAGAAACTCTTATGCATCATGGCAGCCAGATTTTGGATCTTGTAGTTTAAATGAGATTAAACAACTTTTTAAAAACGGAGATAATGGAGATGTTCATGATATAAACAGGCAGTTTAAATATTTTAAAAATGTATTTAATAAAGACTCTAGGTTAAATACTGATGATATAATGTATAAGTATATGATAGATTGAGGATAAACATTATGAACCACATAGATGAAATGATAAAATATAATGGACTTGTAGGCCTAAAGACCTCATTTGAAGATGAAGGAGTATCACACAGAGATGTGAATGATATTTTAACTATTTGTAATAAAAACGCATTATATTCTACAATAAAGATAGGAGGATGCGAGGCCAAGTCAGACAGCATAACGTGTATGGATTTAGACGTTAACGCTATAGTATCTCCTATGGTAGAAACTCCTTACGCATTTAAAAAATTTAAAATTATGTGTAAAGAGGTATTTAAAGATAAACTACATTTGTATGACTTCTATGTAAATATCGAAACTGAAACGGCTATTAAAAATTTAGATAATATTCTAATGCTAAATGATGGGTTCTTAAAAGGATTAGTCTTTGGAAGATCTGATATTGTGGGCAGTCTTGACCTACCCAAAGATTCAGTAGATGACGATGAATTGTTTAACCTTATACAACCTGCATTAAAACTGGCAAAAGAAAATAATCTTACTACTGCTCTAGGGGGGAATCTAACATCTAAAAGCGAATCCTTTATAATGAAACTGTTTAATGAAGGTTTGTTGGATAAAGTTGAAACTCGTTTAGCAATTTGCTCACTAAAAGATTTGAAAGATAATTACAACTCTTTTATAGACAATGCAATAGAGTTAGAAAAAATAGTATTACAAAAAAGAATAGATCGGTTAGAACGAGAAATACACCCGTGGAAAACCAGATACAGGAGTATAGATTGTAGAACCTCTTTTGCAAACACAGCAGAAAAATCAGAAAAAAATGTTGTAGCAGTTGATTTTGATAATGTACTACACGACATGACTAAAGGGTTTCATGACGGGACTATATACGGCAATCCCATCCCGGACAGTGGGTCAGCATTAGAAATGATATCCAAGAAATATGATATTATAATATATTCATGTAAATTTAATCCAAAGCGTCCCCTGATAAACAATAAAACGGGTAAAGAACTTGTAACAGAGTGGTTAGTGAAAAATGATTTAATGAAATTTATACACTCAATCCAGTTTGGAAAACCTAATGCCATTGCATATATCGATGATAAATCTCTTCGTTTTTCTACATGGGAAAAGTGTTTAGAAGATTTAAAAGAACTGGATCTACTGTAGTGAAGATCTTAATTACAGGAGGTGCAGGTTTTATAGGCAAAAAATTGGCAAACCTATTAAAAGATAAACATGACGTACATATTCTTGATAAAAACCCAGACGCTGATTTAACACAGGAATTTAAAACATTTTATTTTGATATGTCAGAAAAACATTTATTTGATGATCTAGACAAAGACTACGATATAGTGTATCATCTAGCAGCACAATCGGGAGGTTATTATTCTTTAATAAACCCTCAAGATGATTGCGATTGGAATTGTAAGGCCACAGTTAACTTAGTTGAATTTTGTTTAAGTATTAAACCTAGAAAAGTAGTGTTTACCTCATCAATGGCTGTATATGGAAACGGTAGTAGCGTAACAGAAGACTCACCAACGAACCCAATAAGTTTTTATGGGGTAAGCAAGTTAGCATCCGAAAATTATATAAAACTTTTAAATGAGCATTCCAGTATTACCTATAGCATCTATAGATTATTTGCAACATATGGATCAGATCAAGATCTGAATAATTTGCACCAAGGGATTGTGAGTATTTATTTAAGTCATGCTATAAAAAATGGAGAAATACCCATTACTGGGAGAATGGATAGAGTTAGATGTTTAGTACATGTAAACGATGTTTGTTCATCTTTAGAGCAGTCTATGATCAATCGCCAAACAGATAATAATACTTACAATGTGTTAAATGAGGAGGTTTGTACTCCAAAGAGTATCATTGATACCATTTCAAACTCTATGGGAAAGAAAATTAAGATTATAGAAAACGAAGGGTATTCAGGAGATCAAACATTTATTACCGGGGACAATGCAAAATTAAAAAGTACAGGTTGGTCCCCATCATTAAATTTAGATCAAGGTGTATCAGAATTTTATAATAATATAAGAGGCAAAAATGAATAATTTGACTGTAGTTATACCAGTAAGGGCCGGATCCCAAAGAGTAAAGGATAAGAATTTTAGGCCCTTTGCTAACTCGAATCTACTTGAAATAAAAATTAACCAAATTAAACAATTACCTGTAAATGAGATCATAGTAAATACGAATAGTCCGGAAGCAATAGAGATTGCCAAAAAACATAACGTAGAATTTTTTGAAAGAGATCCTTATTACGCAAGTTCTGAATGTAGTAATAGTGAGTATCACGAATATCTTGCCAGAGTAACGGACGCAGAAAATCTATTAATATCGCAAGTCACATCGCCATTAATAGAAACTCAAAGTTATTTAAACGCAATCCAACAGTTTTTTGAATCGGGCAATGATTCGGTAATGTCCGTTCAGAAATTTCAAAACTTCTTACTTAAAGATGGCAAACCAATAAACTACACTTTAGATAATATGCCTAACTCACAAGATTTAGAACCTTATCAAGTGCCTACATTTGGAATCATAATATGCAAAAGAAAAAAGATGTTAGAATACAAAAATTATATTTGCGGTAAATGTAGTTTCTTAGAACTAAATGAAATTGAATCAATCGATATAGATACTCCTTTAGACTTTGAGTTCGCAGAATATCTGTATGAAAATAAAAAAAAGATTGGATTGTTATATAATGAAAGAGTATAAAAATAAAAACGGAGATGTCCTTCATTGTGTGTATCGTCTAGATGATTGTCAGGGTGATAGAGTTGACTTTACATCGGAAGATAAATATCTACAAGGTGCTGTTATGAGGATGAACGAGGGTAAGTCGTTTCGGAATCATAAGCACATTAAGTGTGAAAGACACATAGACATGACACAAGAAACTTGGGTTGTGTTTCGTGGTAAAGTTCAAGTTGATTATTATGATGAAGATGAAAAGCACATGGGAACTGAAATAGTTAACGCCGGTGATTGTACAATTACTTTTGGCGGAGGACATAAGTTTTCGTGTCTTTCTGATGATACTCTAGTTTATGAATTTAAAAATGGACCATATTTTGGTCGTGATGCAGATAAGGTTTTTATTGATGACTAAATTAAATGTGGGTTGTGGTTGGAGAAACTTTGGGGAAGAGTGGACGCATGTTGACGGAGGTGACTACGAGCATCTGGATCATACGGACATTTTTCTAAAATCACACGAAGACAATAGTGCCGATATTATATACTGTTCACATACCATTGAGTATTTTGATCGAGAAGAAGTTACAGATCTTCTTGCTGGGTGGTATCGTGTCCTCAAACCAGGCGGAACTTTACGACTGGCAGTTCCTGACTTCTCTAGCATGTCTTGGTTGTACCAACAAGGCAAGATTAAACTAGAACAAATACTGGGCCCTCTGTACGGTAAAATGAAAATGGGTAATCAAACGATATACCATAAGACAGTTTATGACTACGCTTCGTTATCAAAACTACTCACAGAGTGTGGGTTCGGTGATGTGTTTGAGTATGAGTGGAGAGAAACCGATCATGCACAACACGACGATCACTCACAGGCATACATCCCACACATGGACAAAGATAATGGTGTGTTGATTAGTTTGAATGTTGAGGCGAAGAAGTGAGTTTTGATACAGTAACTGAATTTGAAAATGCTATAGCAGAGTTTTACGATGCGCCTTACGCAGTTGCCGTTGACTGTTGTACACACGGTGTGGAACTTTGCTTAAGGTATAAGGACTTACGTTGGTTGACTGTCCCATGTAGAACTTACCTTTCAATTCCCATGCTCGCCAAGAAGTTGGATATTGGTCTTACTTTTACTGATGAGGAATGGAAAGATTATTACGAGATCGGTGGGTGGATTGGGAAACCAACTGGAGTTATTGATGCCGCCGTTTTTTGGGAACGTGATGGTTACATTCCCGACACGTTCATGTGTCTTAGTTTTCAGTTCCAGAAGCACTTGAGTTTAGGTAGAGGTGGCATGATCTTGACTGATAATAAAGATGCTGCTTTAACCTTGAAAAAGATGTCATATGATGGTAGAATACCAAGTGTTCCGTGGAGGGAACAGAATGTCGATACGATGGGATATCATTATTACATGACACCCGAGACTGCACAACTTGGCCTAAATAAACTAGGTGAAGCAATAAACACAACCCCCCGTGAATGGACAGTCACTGACTGGCCAGACTTAAGAAATATGGAGATTTTTAATAATGAGTAAAGTGGCATTGATTACTGGTATTGCAGGACAGGATGGTAGTTACCTCAGTGAACATTTGATCGAACGTGGATACGAAGTTCATGGTGTCGTGAGGAGACAATCAACATCCGAAAATCAAGAATCTCGTCTTGATCATATAAGCGACAGAGTTAACACTCACTACGGGGATTTGCTTGATGTTAGTTCTCTTACCAGAATTATCTTGGACACCAAACCCACACACATTTTCAACCTCGGCGCCATGAGTCATGTGCGAGTTAGTTTTGATGTACCACAATTTACTATTGAAACAAATGGTATTGGTGTGCTTAGTATGCTGGAACTCTATCGACAACACTGTCCAGAGGCAAAGTTCTATCAAGCATCTTCTTCTGAAATGTTTGGTAACTCTGTAGATGAAGATGGTTTCCAACGGGAGACAACTCCAATGAATCCTGTTAGTCCATATGGATGCTCGAAGGTTCTTGGTTACAATCTAGTTCGTCACTATAGAAACGCATACAATCTACACGCATGTAATGGTATTCTTTTCAACCACGAATCACCAAGGCGTGGTTCTAACTTTGTTACGAGTAAGGTAGTCAAGAGTGCTGTACAAATTAAACTCGGTCTTCTGGATAAACTAGAACTGGGTAACATGGATTCGTATAGAGACTGGGGACATTCTAAGGACTACACCCGTGGTATGATTGATATCATCAATCATGATGTGGCAGATGACTTTGTTCTTTCGACTGGAGAGACACACTCGGTTCGTGATCTTGTTGATGTAGTGTTCGATCATCTTGATCTGAACTGGGAAGATTATGTTGTACAGAATCCAAAGTACATGCGTCCAGAAGAACTGAAGTACCTGAAAGGCGATTGCACAAAGGCAAAAGAAACTTTTGGATTTAAACTTGAGTACACATTTGAATCGATGATGCACGAAATGGTGGATCATTGGATGGAAGTATTTAACAAATGAATGTATTAGTAACAGGTGGAGCAGGTTTCATAGGAAGTAACTTAGTAGATCGACTGATCGAACAGGGTCATGCTGTTACTTGTTTAGACATAAACCCTCATGGGTATTGGAACGAATCATCGAAAAACTATATTGGTGATATTTGTAATCATACATTAGTTGATTCGTTGATGAAAGACATAGACTATGTGTTTCATATGGCTGCTGATGTTAGGATTCAGGATGCCATACTAAATCCTATTCATTGTTATGAAACTAATGTTCATGGAACTGTTACACTATTAGAAGCAGCAAGAAATAACAATGTGAAGAACTTTGTGTTTTCATCTACCTCGGCAGTGTATGAGTGTAATCACATGGTACAAGGTGAAGATTCTAAACTCTGCCCAACACTAAACCCATACGCATCATCAAAGTATGCTGGTGAAGATCTGTGTAGAATGTATTCTAAACTGTATGGACTACACACCACCATCCTGCGTTACTTCAATGTGTATGGAGACAGACAACACACGACAGGGCAATATGCTCCAGTGTTGGGCGTATTCATGAAGCAGAACGAAGAAGGACTGTCACTTACTGTGACTGGTGAGGGTAAACAGAGAAGAGACTTCGTTCATGTTTCTGATGTTGTTGATGCGAACATACTTGTCGCAGAGAAAAACACCACACCATCCAGAGTGTATAATGTTGGATCTGGTGTGAGTTACTCGATCAAAGAGATCGCAAATATGATCTCAGAAAATATCACCTACATAAATGAGAGAAGTGGAGAAGTGTTTGCCACCCAAGCAATGATTGAGAAAATCAAAGAGTTGGGTTGGGAACCACAAGTATATTTACAAGATTGGATTAAGGATTTATCATGAGCCGACCAAAAGTTACCCTGTGTATGATCGTGAAAGATGAGACTCATATCATCGAAGAGTGTCTTCGATCGATGGCAAAATATATTGATCGTTATGACATTACCGATACTGGTTCTATAGATGGAACACAGGATCTAATCAAAAAGACAATGGATGAGTTGGGTGTTCCTGGCACTGTTCATCAGTCTGACTGGAAAGGTTTTGGTCCTTCGAGAACAGAGTCCTTGAAGAATGCAGAGACTAGCGATGCCGAATACGCATGGATGATCGATGCAGATGATTATATCGATGGTGATTTTAGGTATCCCTCAAAGATGGACGCGGACTCGTATTCAATTCGTCTTGGTCGTCCTGAGTTTATGTGGTGGAGGAATCAAATCTTTAAGTTGGGTATTGGTTGGGAATACAAAGGAGTGCTTCACGAATACGCTCACTGTCCTAGTAAACCCAAAGAAGAGACAAGGATTGATAAGATCAATGGTGAATATTTTATTATCGCCAGAACCGAGGGTAATCGCAACGTAGGGATCACACCACAGGAAAAGTATAGTCGAGACGCTGAGGTTTTGTTGTCTGCTCTTACCAATCCAGATGATCCAAACTACGAACCAACAAATGATCGATATCAATTTTACCTGGCTCAATCTTACTTTGATTCACAGCAATGGGAAAAGTCCTTTGAGGCTTATGGTAAGCGTGTTGAAATGGGTGGTTGGGAAGAAGAATGTTTTTACTCTCTGTTTAGACGGGCTATGATTGCTGGTATGCAAGGTAAGCCTTTCAATGAAATAACAGAACATCTTCTACAGTCATTTGAATATAGACCAATTCGTGCTGAACCTCTGGTAGAATTGTCAAGACTTTACCGTATGAACAACCGTCCAAGAACTGCGTATATCTATGCAAAAATGGCAGTAGACTTACAAATTCCTCCTCATGATATTCTCTTTGTTTCGGAGGATTGTTATCACTGGAGGGCGTTAGATGAGTTGTCTGCAACCGCATTCTATATGTTCAGGTTTGAAGAAGGGTATGAAGTAACGAAAAAACTCCTTCAAGAGAATAAGGCCCCTGCGGATCAGATTGAAAGAATCAAGAGTAATCTTCCTTTCTATGAAGAAAAGGTTCGAGAAATACAGAAAGCAAGATCTGAATGGGAAAAGCAACAGAAAAAAGTATCTGCTTCTACTCCCATTATTAAGACTAAAACATACAAGAAGAAAAGAAAAGTACGTTCCTGAAAAGACTATATAAAGTATAGATCAGGAGATAAATATGGCTGCTGGAGAATTTAACATTTTAGCAGATCAAGGTGCGAACTATGTTCTATATTTTCTATATGAAACAAACAGTTCAGATACCATCGATCTAACTTCATATGAAGGAAGAATGCAGATAAGAAGATCTTCTTATTCTACAGATATTCTAATTGGTATAACTGGAGATACCACCTCTGGTTTTGCTACTGGTGGTGGTGTTACTGGATCTTATTCGGGTAATAGTGGGGTTGTTGGTGTTGGTGGTATTTTATTAAACGCTTCTGCTGGTGGTAAAACTGGTGCAACTGGTGCAACTGGTGGAGTCTATGTTAATATAGGTTCTGGTATTATGAAAAACTGTCCCGCTGGTAGACATTTGTATGATATTGAATTGGTAGCAGGTGATGTTGTAACAAGAGTACTACAAGGTCGGTTTGAAGTCCGAGCCGAGGTGACTAGATAATGCCACAAGTAAGAATACTAACCAGTAGTACAAATGCAACGGCCGTTGGAGGTGGATCTTCTCCAAGCGGTCAGCAAAACTTACCAAACATTGTAAAAATTATACAAGCATCTGGTGTTGGCGCCCAAGGACCAGCAGGACCAGCAGGTTCAACTGGTGCAACGGGAGCCACAGGTAACACTGGTGAACAAGTAATTGCAAAAACTTATGAAGTCACAGTGGCTTCAGCAGATGGTGGAAACAAATACTTTATCGACACTGTTCAACAAGATACAATTTATCTTCTTCGTGGACAGAAATATGTTTTCTCTCTTGCAGGAAGTGTAAGTGGTCATCCATTCCGATTCCAAACGGATTCTGGTGCTGGATATAGTGGTGCTGCTGAATACACCACGGGAGTTGTAAATGCAGGAGCAGATAGTGGTGATATAACATTTACGGTTCCTTATAATACACCAGATACTCTATACTATAGATGTCAATATCACAGTGGTATGGGTGGTGTGGTTACAATAAATAACCTTACGCCCAATGATTTGCAGGGTAATACAGGGCCTATAGGTAATACTGGACCTACTGGACCTGCTAGTGGAATTACTTCACCTTATGTTCCCTCTTCTGCTGGTTTTGTTACTGCTGGTAGTGTTGAGGGTATTGTAACTCTAACACAGGCCCAGTACGATGGTATTACTGGAGGACCATCTGGTGATGTTGTTTACATTATAAGTGATGCGTCTGTTGAAGATTCTGTTACTACATTCAATGGATTGACTGGTTCAATCGGAATCAGTGCTGGTACTGAAATATCAATTACTCAATCTGGTAATACTTTTACCATAGCATCATCGACATCAACTGTCCCATCAAAAAGAACATTTTCCGCATCTGCTCCTTATACTTACACTTCTAGTGCGATAGCAGGTACTGCGACTTCCAACGGCGAAATATTACATAATACAAGTAACGACTCAATATCAATTTATAAATTTGATGATAATGGTGCAGATTTTAGAGATGTGTTATCGGGAGCATCTGGAATTGGCACTAGCGGTAGAGTTGGTATAGTATTTGGAACTTCGGATACAGAACGATCTTTTTATTATGATTCAGTGACATATAATGGCACTGCGTTTAATTTCAGTACCACTGGTATATTTCCTGGCAGTAGTGCGGGGAGTGGTAAGGCAATAGAACTACGAGTCTATCCCGATAACCCCACGCTACTGGACCTAATTACTTCACCTTATGTTCCCTCTTCTGCTGGTTTTGTTACTGCTGGTAGTGTTGAGGGTGTTGTAACTCTAACACAGGCCCAGTACGATGGTATTACTGGAGGACCATCTGGTGATGTTGTTTATATTATCAGTGATGCCTCCTCTCCTGATTCAGTTACTTCATTAAATGGGTTGACTGGTGGTATTACATTAAACGCCGGAACTAACATAACAATAGCCAGTGGTGTTGGTGGAATTACCTTTAACTATTCTGGTGGTGGGTCGTTCCTCGGTGGTAGTACAGGCGCAACAGGCGCAACAGGAGCCACTGGTAATACTGGTGCTGCTTCTACGGTTGCTGGACCTACAGGTGCCACAGGAGCAACTGGTGCTGATTCTACGGTTGCTGGTCCCACAGGCGCAACTGGTCCTACTGGTGATGCTGGTTCACAAGGTATTCAAGGTGTTACTGGCAATACTGGTGCTGATTCTACGGTAGTCGGTCCTACTGGCGCACAGGGCCCTGCTGGTCAGGATGGTGCAGGTGGTGGTGGTGCTACCCTTGCTGCTGGTGCTGGTGTAACCTTATCGAATGTCGTCGCAGGTGTTGGTTATACTCTAGGTATAGATCCAACAGCAACCATCCATGTCGCTGGTATTTCTGCTGATGGTGGTATTACTGTTGGTGGTGAAATACGAGCAGTTTCAGACATCGTATTCAACGGTGGTTCTAGAATTCAGAACGATTCCAGTAGTAGAAATAGTTACATCTATTTTGAAGATGGAAATAATGGACAAATCAGATTCCGTCCTGATAATATGCCCGCGTTTACTATTAGTCGGTCGGAGGGTGTGGTCGTTAACAGTGGAGTTAGATTTAGATCAGAACCAATCGCAGAGTTTCTTGCAGGTATTTCGCTGGATGCAGGTATCACCTTCGCCGATGGAACCTTCCAATCAACTGCTCCTACTGGGTCCACTATAACCGCTGGTGCAGGTATGACACTCGCTGGATCTACTCTCGGTATAGATCCAACCGCATCAATCCATGTCGCTGGTATTTCTGCTGATGGTGGTATTACTGCTGGTGGTAATGTAAATGTCAGTGGTGAGTTACAGAGCAACGAATGGCACGCAAAAGATTACACAGGTTCTATTGAGTTTGATGGTGGTGGTGGTGGTGGGATAGATTTTAATGTTTCGAGCGGAAACAAATATCTGGAAATGGGATATCCTAATGGTGTTAAGGCATATCAACCAATAACTGTTTACCTATCAAGTGCAGATCAGTTCTATGCAGGTTCAGATAAAGTACAGGCAAAACCTATTTTTATTGCTGAGTCGGGTATCTCTATGGATGCCGCTGGTATCACCTTCCCTGATGGAACCCATCAAACAAGTGCCGCATCTGGATCTACAGTAACTGCTGGTGCGGGTATGACACTTGCTGGATCTACTCTAGGTATAGATCCAACCGCCGTGATCCATGTCGCTGGTGTTTCTAGTGATGGTGGTGTGACTGCATCTATTGTCCACTCTGTTGGTCAAATTAGCGGCGGTAATGGAATTAACTTGTCCGCTGGTAATCTTGAAATGGCTAACGGTAGTAGGATGGGTAATGCAACCAATGGAGTGTTCAGAGTAGCAACGAACGAATTGCAATTATTGCCAAATAGTGACACAACAAATGCGTTTGCTGTAACAGCATCTTTGCATTATCACAATCAGAAAACTCAGTTCAAAAAAGGTATTTCTGCTGATAAAGGTATCAACTTAGGTACTGGCATCACCTTCCCTGATGGAACCTTCCAATCAACTGCACCCACTGCATCTAGTGGTGCTGGTACTACCCTTGCCGCTGGTGCTGGTATGACTTTATCAGCAATCGTTGCTGGTGTCGGTCACACTCTAGGTATTGATCCAACCGCCGTAGTTCATGTCGCTGGTATCTCTTCTGACGCTGGTATTACCGTTGGTGGACCAATCAAGACTCAGTATTTAACTATTGACAATGCGGATGCTAAAATTGCATCTGATACCGTGACATTATTAGCATTAAATACCAGCAGCCACGGTCTGAAGACAGATGCAGCAACAGCCCGTTTACTATACGCAGGAAGTTCGAGTAAGAGTTTAGAAGTTGGTAACGGGTATGGCAAATCGAATCAGTTGTTTGTCACTGCCGCAGGTATCTCAATGGATTCTGCTGGCATCACCTTCCCCGATGGAACTTTTCAATCTGATGCTTTCACAAGTACACTGAAGACTAAACTAGATGGAATTGAAGCAAGTGCTGATGTCACCGATGCTACCAACGTGGTAGCAGCAGGTGCTTTGATGGATTCTGAACTTGCATCTATTGCAGATGTCAAGGCACTAGATCAATCCGTTGTATCAGGTGCAAGTCCAACATTCGGAACAGCCAACTTCACTGACGCTTCCAATAAGCGTCTGATGACAGATGCACAGGAATCGAAGTTGGATGGTGTGGAGGCAAGTGCTGATGTTACCGATGCTACCAACGTGGCAGCAGCAGGTGCAGTAATGACATCGAGTGTTGCAGTTCTTTCTGGTATCACTCTAGGCGGAGGAATAACCTTCGGTGATAACACATTCCAATCAACAGCCGCACCACGGACGAG
>Ga0209535_1001172_pt1 | contig 18011 bp, 22 predicted proteins | sample LinPmetageLP28_FD_184041 | JGI IMG/M metagenome (GOLD analysis project Ga0209535, IMG submission 184041) | Marine viral communities from the Pacific Ocean - LP-28 (SPAdes) (version 2) | ecosystem: Environmental > Aquatic > Marine > Oceanic | place: Pacific Ocean | collected 2009-08-22 | reverse complement strand
TATCAGTCACATCAAATTAGCTGAAGCAGATGTTGCTCATCAGACTAATAAGATAGAAGACGCTGCACCCAACGTTTCTGTAGCTACGTAACATAAAAAACGCTACATCGCTGAAATCGCACTTTCACTACGCAATCTCTTGCACTCTATTCAAAACTAAGCTATAAAATACACACTATACATTAATTAGAACATAGACGCGTATAGTCGACGGCCTAGAGACTATGTTCGGAAAACTAGGAGGATATAAATATGGCAAGTACTACATTTAATGGTCCAGTACGTTCGGAAGGTGGCTTTCAAATGGCTACTAAAAACGCAACTACTGGTGCAATTACAACAAGAATGAGTTCAGGAATGCCTGACCTAACAGGTCTGGTTTTAGCTGACACAGCAACAGGTGCTAATATTACTATTGCTAATGAAATTATAGCAACTGTAAACTACACAGGTGCAGCAGCATGTGCTGTAGCATTACCAGCAGCAACTAGAGGTTCTATCGCTGTTTACGTTCAAGCTAAAGATACAGCTGGCGGAACTGCGACTTTAACTTTTGATGCAGTAGGAACTGACGTTTGGGCAACTGGTTCATTAATTGAATCAAGAGCAGCAAATGAAGTAACTTTTGATACTTCAACAGCAGGTGAAACACAATTAGTTTTCACCCCAGCTAATGCAGCAACTAATGTTTTAACAACTGGCGGCAAAATTGCTTTCATGTGTTTTGAAGATGGTGTGTGGACGATTGCAACTGAATTCACTGGAGCAGCAGATGCTTTAACTGGTGCGTTTGCATTCGCAGCGTAATAATTATGTGGGTGAGAAACTTCAAGACTTTTTGATCTTGATACTCACCCGCACCAATAAGGAGTAAAAATATGGCAATACAAGGTGATGTAAAAGCAGTACAAGTAACAACAGTAGGATCTGTGTTTGGTGGTAGAACTAGATTAAGAGGATTAGTTCTTTCTAATACTACAACTACAACAACTACAGGATCTGTAAGTTTTAGTGACTCGGACGCAGTTCAGTTTACAGCTGAAGTTCCTCCAGGTGACGTTTTCTCTCTCAATTTTCCTTCTGATGGAATTTTGTTTAAAGGATTTATTACTTGTAATGCAATAGCAAGTTCAAAGTGTACTGTATTGATAGATAAATAGGAGGGTAGATGGCTAACACTACTTCCGGTACAACAGTATTTGATAAAAATTTTTCAATTGATGAAATCATTGAAGAGTCTTATGAAAGAATTGGTTTAGAACCAAACGCTGGTTATGATTTAAAGTCAGCTAGAAGATCTCTTAATATATTATTTCAAGAGTGGAGTAATAGAGGACTTCATTATTGGGAAGTAGCAAATAACTCAATTACATTAGTTGATGGTCAAGCAGAATACACAATGTTTAGGTCAACAAGTGATGGCACTTCTAGTGCTACAGCTGTTTATGGTGTTGATGATATATTAGAAGCTGTTTACAGAAACTCATCAAATGTGGATACACCTCTTACAAAAATAAATAGATCTACATACCAAGGTCTTTCAAATAAAACATCTGAAGGAACACCTTCACAATATTTTGTACAGAGATTTATAGATAAAGTTACAATCACTTTATATTTAACACCAGGTTCTTCTGAAGCAGGTAATAAACTTAATTATTATTATGTAAAAAGAATACAAGATGTTGGTGATTATACAAATGCAACAGACGTACCTTATAGATTTGTTCCATGTATGTGTGCAGGTTTATCTTACTATCTTTCACAGAAAAAAGCACCACAAAGAACACAAGAATTAAAATTGTTATATGAGGATGAATTACAAAGAGCTTTAACTGAAGATGGTTCTTCTTCTAGTTCATTCATAACACCTAAAACTTATTATCCAAATGTCTAATTTTTCAAAAGGTAAACATGCAAAATTTATATCTGATAGATCAGGTATGGAGTTTCCCTATACAGAAATGGTTAGAGAGTGGAATGGTTCTAGAGTTCACACATCAGAGTTTGAACCTAAACAGCCACAATTACAACCAAGAGCTCACGGAGCAGATCCTGAAGGTTTACAAAATGCAAAACCTGACAGAACAGAACCAGCTGTAGCTAGTATGTTACCTAGTAATCCAATAAGTACAACAGCAAATTCTTCAACTATATCAATATCGGAACCTAGTAATAAAAGAGCTGTAAGTGATATAATAGAACTTAGAAATGTAGACGGTTCACCAGGAGGATTAGCTTTTACGGTATATGAAAATTCTTTTATTATTAGTTCAGTAACAACAAATAGTTTTACCTTTAATTTAAACACAACAACTGCTATAACTGAAGATGCAGGAGGAGCGGTCGTAACAGCAGGACCAGTAACATTAACACCATGACTTACGCAGAACTATTAACAAAAATAAGAAATTACACAGAAGTTGATTCTAATGTGTTTACAGATTCTATATTAGATGGGTTTATTTTAGATTCCGAAGAAAGAATTTTTAGAGATTCTGATTCTGATAATAATAGAAAATATGCTACAGCCACAATTGTATCAGGTCAAAGATATGTAAATACTCCTGACGTAGGAAACACAGAAACAGCCGTTATTAGATCAATTCAAATTGTAGACTCAGATGGCGTAGGGCAGCCTACAGATAGATCTTTTGTGGAATATAGAGATACAAGCTTTATATCAGAGTTTAATCCAAAAGAAACTCAAGGTATTCCAAAATACTACGGATATTGGGATGATAATCAGATAGTTATAGCTCCTACACCTAATGCAAATTATACCATGCAGATAAATTATATCTTGAAACCAACTGGATTATCGGCTACTAATACGACTACATATTTAAGTACGAATTTTCCCAACGGACTTTTGTATGCATCCCTTGTAGAAGCCTTTGGCTTTCTTAAAGGACCCGCTGATATGCTTCAATATTATGAACAAAAATATCAGAATGCGTTACAAGGATTTAATATAGAACAAATGGGCAGAAGAAGACGTGATGAATACCAAAGCGGGTCGCCACGTTATTCTAAACAAAGTTAAAAGTTAAAGGAGTAAAATATGGCAATAACACAAGCGGTTTGTAATTCATTCAAGAAGGAACTGTTAGAAGGTGACCACGAATTTCAATATTCTGGAGGAGACACTTTCAAACTTGCACTTTATATCTCTACTGCTACATTAAGCGCAGCAACAACTGGTTATGCTACTTCAGGTGAAGTTAGTAACTCAGGTACGTATGCTGCAGGTGGTGGCGCTTTAGTAAAACCAAATCCAAGTACTTCAGTTGCATCAGGTGTTGCAATTGTTGACTTTAACGATTTGTCTTTCACTGGAGTATCACTAACAGCTAGAGGTGCTTTAATTTACAACAGCACAATGGGTGGTGGTTCAAACACTACTGATGCGGTGTGTGTTTTAAATTTTGGTGCAGATAAAACAGCAACTTCAGGGACGTTTACAATTCAATTTCCGTCTTTCACAACAGCAGCAGCGATTCTAAGAATTGGTAACGCGTAATAGGAGGAACCTATTATGGCCAATACTTGGGGCACGTTAAGTTGGAATACTGGTTCATGGGGACAACAGAATGATATTTCTGTTTCCTTAACTGGACAACAGATAAATAGTGCCCAAGGAAATGTTGGTATCTCAGCTGAACTTAATACAGGTTGGGGTAGATTAACTTTTGGTGAAAACGCTTGGGGTATTTCAGGTGATCTTTTAGTTACAGGTATAGGTTTAGAAGCTTCTATTGGAACAGGCTCAGTTGTTATTGATGTTCAAAACGAAATTACTGGCATACAACAAAATTTAAATTTAGGAACAATAACAGCAGAAGGATTAGCTGAAGTTGATTTAACAGGTGTAGCTTTAGAAGCTTCTATTGGAACAGTAGATCCTGCTCCTGATGTTATGTTAACTGGTGTAGCTTTAGGAGTTGCAGCAGGAACTGCAGATGGATTTAATGAAGAAGGTTGGGGTAGAACTCAATGGGGAGAAGAAGCATGGGGTGCTTCAGGTGTTTGGGCACAAGCTCCTGTTACTGGAATTGGATTAACAGCTAATCTTGGTTCTGTTATTGCAACACCAAATACTTTAATTAATTTAACAGGAATTGGATTAACAACTCAAGAAGGAACAGTAGATCCTTCACCAGATGCTATGATTGTAGGTGTTGGTTTATCTGTAGGTGTTGGTGTAGGAACAGTTACAGCAGGAGCTGATATTTCAATTACAGGAAATGGATTAGAAATAGCTCAAGGAACAGCTGTTTTAGATGCAAATACTTTTGTAGATTTAACTGGACAAGGACTAGAAGTTGGGTTAAGAAATGCTGTAGCAGGTGCTTCTGCACTTGTTTCACCTACTGGGTCAGCAATGGCTATTTCATTAGGAAATGAAAATGTCCAATCTTGGCAACCAGTAGATACCGGAACACAATCTTCTTGGATAGAAGTTGACACCGCCGCTTAAATTTTATAAATTAAACAATAAGGAATATAAAATATGCCATCAAGTTATAGTACAGATTTAAAACTAGAGTTAATGGTCACCGGTGAAAAAGCTGGTCTTTGGGGTGACATTACAAATACAAACTTAAACATTGTTCAACAAGCAATCGCTGGAAGAGAAGCTATTTCTGTTGCATCTACAAATGCTATTACTTTAGCGTTTACAAATGGTGCAATATCAAACGGTAAAAATGCTGTGATTGATTTTACAGGCACACCTTCAGGTGATTGTGTAGTTAAGGTTCCTAACGGAATTGAAAAAACTTATATAGTAAAAAACTCAACTGGTGGAACATTATCTTTAACAGTTAAAACAGTATCAGGTACTGGAGTAACTTTTGGTGATAATGAAAAGACAACTAAAATTCTTTACTCAGATGGAACAAATGTTGTAGACACTGGTTTAACTGATCTTTCTTCAGATTTCTCACCACAATTATCTGCGGACTTAGATACTAATTCACAAAATATTATAATAGATGATGCTCATGGTATTAACGATGATTCTGGTAATGAACAAATTGTATTTCAAAAAACAGGATCTGCTGTAAACCAATTTGATGTTACAAATGCTGCAACAGGAAATGCTCCTGATTTAGCAGCAACAGGTGGTGACACAAATATTGATTTAAAATTAACTCCAAAAGGAACAGGAAGAGTTACATTAAATGGTAGTGGTAAAATTCAAGGCCTTGCTGAAAAAGTAACCGTTGATGGTACATTTTCTACAAACGTTGTAATTGATACACAAACACAAGCAGTTATTTTAAGTACTGCTGCAGCATCTGGTAACTTTAGAGTTAATTTAAGAGGAAACGGATCTAGTTCATTAGACGCTGTAATGGATACAGGTGAATCAATTACTGTTGCATATATTAATAAAAATAATAACAACACGTGGGCTGCTACTTCTTTTGTAGTAGACAATAAATCAACAAACGTAACTATTGTTTATCAAGGTGGATCTTCATTCACTGCAGGAAACGCAACATCAAACGATACATATACTATGACAGCAATAAAAACTGCAGCTTCTACTTTTACAGTTTTAGCTTCTCAAACACAGTTTGCATAATAGGAGAACATAGAAAGATGCCAATTTTAACAACAATAGGTTCAGCATCAGTAAAAGGTTTCGGTTTCGGAGCTGGCGGTGGACTTACAGCTACAGGTGGAACTATCACAGAGTATGGTGGATTTAGAGTACACACCTTTACTTCAAACGGAACTTTTGAAATTGAATCAGGTGACACAAGCGAATTAGATGTAATGGTACTCGGCGGCGGTGGAGGCGGAGGTCAAAATCACGGCGGAGGTGCTGGTGCATCAGGAGCAATCGTATTAACACAAAACACAAGCGGACCCGCTTCTTATTCAATCGCAGTTGGTGGCGGCGCAGGTTCTGCGGGCTCTGGAGGAAACACAACTGGATTCGGTCAAACAGGTAATGGTGGCGGAAAAGGTGGTGGATTTCGACAAGGTGGTGGCGGTAGCGGCGGCTGCGGCGGCGGCGGTGGAGGAGAACCTACAGGTGGGGGATCTTCTAACCAATCTAGTGTTCAGTCCCCTTGGTCGGGAGCTTCATTTGGTACGTCAGGTGGCTCAGGCGGAGCAGGATCTCCACAACACGGCGGCGGAGGCGGCGGTGGCGCAGGCCAGGCAGGAACTGGAGGATCAGGAAGTACTGGAGGAGCAGGCGGCGCAGGAATTCAAAATGCTTTTCAAACAGGTTCAAATCAATATTATGCTGGCGGTGGCGGCGGTGGAACTTGGCAAATGGCTGCTGGTCAAGGCGGTCAAGGAGGAGGCGGAAACGGCTCTGTACAAAATGGTCAAGGAACAGCTCCTTCTGCAACAGGATTTGGTTCTGGCGGCGGTGGAAATGGCGGTCAGTATAGAACAGGTGGATCTGGTTCAGGTGGAATTGTAGTAGTGAGGTATCCTATCTAATGGCTAAATATTGGGCAGAAATAAATAGTGCAAACGAAGTTATTGAAACAACTATATTTCAAGACGATATTACTACAGCAGAAAAAGCAGCTGCTGTTAAACCTTTAGCTGATTCTAATAATCAATATGTAGAATATTTTTTAGATGGTGGTTCAAGAAAAATTATGGCAAGTATTGGTTATACTTATAATTCTGGAAATGATTCTTTTGTAGAAACTAAACCATCTCCATCACATACTTACAATACTTCTACAGGCAAATGGGATGAACCAGCAGGGAAACCTGAAGGTTATTCATACTGGGACGAAGACGCTAATACTTGGCAAACTGTTTAATTAAAATTAGACCCAGTTATCCAACCTACTAAAGCATCTCTTTCACCTTTTGTTACAGGTTGAACTTCATGTGGAATAAAAGAAGGAAAAACAATTATTGTTCCTTGTTCTCTATTCATTTTTGTTTGTGTATCTGCATCATACAAAACTAAATCTCCACCCTCATATTCTTTAGGATCTGTAAGTTGAATTGAAAAAGATAATTTTCTAATTACACTACTAAAAAGTCTATCAGTGTGTTTAGTATACTTTTCATCTTTACCATAAGTAGTAAATTGTAGACTTTCATAAATACCATAAAGTTTAAAATTAAAAAAATCTTTGTTTAAAGATACAATTGCATCAGTAATTTTTCTATACACATCTTGTATCTCATTATGAGGTGTTAACCATCTAACCTTATTTTTTCTAATATTATGATTTAATTTTTTATCTTTTCCTACAAAAGCTTCTTCAGGATCCATTGATTTTGCAAAAAATACAAGATCCTCACATTCTTTTTTTGTTAATACATTATCTGCATATGCATAGTGATGTACTTTGTCAGCCTCAAATGGCCAAATTGGACTTATCATTTATATACCTCTCTGTTTCTGGAAACCATAATATATCAATATCTGATTTCTTAAATGTTTTTATTGCGTCTTCATAAGATTCAACTAAAGCCTCTCCAGCAAGATTAAAGGATGTGTTTAATAAAACAGGAACATTAGTTAAATATTTAAATTCAGTAAGTAATTCAAAAAAATGAGGAATAGAGTTGTTTACAGTTTGTATACGACAAGAATTGTCAACATGAATTACACCCGGTATAATATTTTTTTTCTCTTTTCTAACAGGAAAAGAAATAGTCATAAAAGGAGATTCATTTAAACCATACATAATAAAATACTCATTTGCATCTTCTTCTAAAACAGAACAAGCAAACGGTCTGTACCATTCTCTTTTCTTAATCTTATTTACTATGTCTTTGGCATTTTTATTTCTTGCATCAAATAAAATAGATCGATGTCCTAAAGCTCTAGGACCTGATTCTGCTTTTCCATAGTATACTGCAACTGTTTTTTGTTTAGATAAAGCTTTTGCTATATCAGCAACACTACATTTTTTTCCAACAGGTTTAATTTTTTCTTTAGTATGATTAAAAAAGGTATGAACTAATTTACGAATTGTTTTATCTTTGGTTAAAGTTCTGTATATGTCCATAGCCGCTCCTAGACTATTTCCAGAATCATCTGCAAGTGGTTCAAAATAAAAATTTAGATGAGGTAATTTTTCAATTAAATATCCGTTTGTTACAACGTTCAATGCATAACCTCCTGTTAAACAAACATTACGTATTCCTGTTTTTTTAACAAACTTCTTAACTAGATTAAGAACCATTTCCTGGGTTTGTTTTTGAACTTGAAAAGCATAGTCTGCGTACAAAGATTTTCTTTTATCAAAGTTTTTATTTTGTAAACCAAAATGTTCTTTATAACCTACTTCCATGCCGTGATAATGAAAATATAAATCATCATTCATTAAGTCAGGAAATTTTTTATCTTTTCCGTAACCAGCAAGACCCATAGTTTTTCCATTCTCTAAAACGTGTTGACCAATTAATGTTGTTGCGGATTCATAAACTTTGGTAATGTTCATAGTGCTATCACCTTTTACTTCTGCATCTTTAAATATTTTTTTCATTTTAGAAACAAGCTGATGATTTTCTACATCATAGTCTTGTCCTTTATTAACAAGAAAATAATTTTTATATATAGTTTTAAAATTAGCAGGATACTTACAAATAAATACAGACTCACTTTCTCTTATTCTATCTTCCATCATTGCACCATTTCTATCGATAACAAAAGTTAAAGCTTCTTTAAAACCACTATTGTTAAAAGCTAAAGTTGCATGGGCTAAATGATGATCTTGACAATATTTTATAATTTGACAACCCTTAGCATTTTTTATTTTTGTCCACATATACATCTGTAACCAATCAACACCTTGAGAATTTGGTGTTGGAGAACATATAACTATTTTATCAATTGGTGTATCTTGATAATTATCTAAAACATAATTTAAAACAGTAAGTTGATTTTCACCTAACTCATCTCTTTTTTTACGTGTTAATCTTTCTTGTTTTGAAAAGTATGTAATTTCTCCATCGTCTAGGATGCAAACACTGGCGTCATGATAAGGAGATATCCCTAATATTCTCATTTAAAAAAATTAAAATTTATATTGTACCTAGCTGGTTGATCTGTGCACGTCGTGCTTTGATGAGGTCTTGCTGCATTAAATAGTAACATTCTATTTGCAACAGATTTTATTTCAGTTCCATTTTCTAAAATGGTTTTACCATTATTAGTATTCCAATAAAAGAGAGCACCTCTATGCTTAAAGTCTTCATCCACATGACTAGCATGTGTTATAATTTTATCTGTTCTAGGATAACAATTCATTTTAATTCTTATAAAAGCTTTTGCATCTAATCTCAGTGCTAGGTTTTGAAAATGTCCCCAAAGGTTAGAACAAGGAGCATAATCTTGATAAAGAATATGTGTAAAATATATATTTTTATCAAAGCTATTTACTTCTTTTTGAAAAAACCAAGACATTTGATCACCCATAACCACATCTTGCAATTGCTTGAAATAGGTTTGATCCATAAAATTATCTATGATAGTAAAGCCTAGATCTTTTTTATCGTTTTCTTTCGTCATTTATGATATGGCTATACTCTATTATATAAAAATAGTCTAGTCAAATAAACAAAATTAGGTATTATAGACAGATATGCTTCAAAAAATTAATTTTAGACCAGGTTTTAATAAACAAGATACTGAAACAGGTGCTGAAGGTCAATGGACTGACGGAGACAATGTTAGATTTAGATATGGTCAACCAGAAAAAATAGGAGGTTGGTCAGAACTTGTTAATGCAAACTTATCAGGTCCTGCTCGTGATCAACTTAGTTGGTCAGACTTAGATGGTAGAAAGTATGCTGCTATTGGTACATCTAAGTTATTAGTAATTTATTACGAATCTGCTTTTTATGATATTACACCTATAGAAGCAGATCAATCAGGTGTAACTTTTACAACCACAAACGGGTCAGCTACAGTAACTGTAAATATATCAGCAGCACAAGTAGCTGTTGGAGATTATGTAAAATTTAAAAGTGTAACCTTACCTGGAAGTGGTACGTCTTTTGTTGCAGCAAATTTTACAACAAATGTTTTTGAAGTAATATCTATAAGCGGAAGTAATGCATATACAATTACAATGCCTTCAAATGAAACAAGCTCTGGCATATCTTCTGCTGGATCAGCGACTCAAAATAGATATGTAAACATAGGACCCATCGCACAAACTCCGGCGTTTGGTTGGGGTACGGATTCTTGGTCATCAGAAAAATGGGGAGAAGCATCAACATCTTCAAATGTATCATTAGATCCTGGTAACTGGTCACTGGACAGTTTTGGTCAAACTCTTGTTGCAACAATTCACAACGGCAGAACTTTTACTTGGAACACTATTGCACAAGATGGTCCAACTGCTATTGATACAAGAGCAGTTGTAATGACAAATGCACCTACAGCTTCAGTTATGACTCTTGTGTCAGATAGAGATAGACATTTGTTTCATATAGGAACAGAGGAAACTATAGGTAATACAGACACACAGAATAAAATGTTTGTTCGATTTTCAAACCAAGAAGACTTCAATACTTATACTCCAACCGCAACAAATACTGCAGGAACATTTTTACTTGATCAAGGAAACGAAATTATATCTGCTGTTCAAGGTAAAGATTATGTGTTGGTTTTAACTGATCAAGCAGCTTATGTAATTCAATTTGTTGGACCCCCTTTTACTTTTTCACTTAGACAAGTTGGTTCTAACTGTGGGTGTTTATCACAACACACTTTGGTATACTCACAAGGAGCTGTATATTGGATGGGTTTTGGTGGAGGTTTTTTTAAATTTGATGGAACAGTAAAACAATTAGGATCACTTGTAGAAGATTTTGTATTTACAACTGGAAATTCTAATTTAGGTATAAACTATGAAGCTAGTAAAATTGCTTATGGTGAACACAACAGTTTATACAATGAAATATTTTGGTTTTATCCAAAAGCAGGATCATCTCAAATTGATAGAGTAGTAACCTATAACTATGTAGAAAATACTTGGTCAACAGGATCTTTATCTAGAACAAGTTATCAAGACAATCATACTTATTCATTGCCTTATGCTACTGAATTTTTAGCAAGCACTGTACCTTCTTTCCCAGTTATTAATGGTGCATCAAATACATACGGAGCAACAAGATTTTGGGCACATGAGACAGGCACTAATGCTGTTCTTGCTGATTCTACATCGTTTGCTATAAGTTCTTATGTAATATCGGGTGATTATGATTTAGACATACAACAAGGTTTAAATGGAGCTGGTGAAAATATAATGCGAGTATCTAGATTTATACCTGATTTTAAAAATTTACAAGGTAATGCAAAAGTTACTTTAAGATTTAGAAACTATCCAGCATCATCTGAAACAAGTGATAATAATTATCCTTTAGTTACAGGACCTTTTAATATTAATACTACAACTGAATTTAAAAGCACAAGAGTTAGAGGAAGACAAGTAAGTTTAAAAATTGAAAATGATGGCAAAGACCAATCGTGGAGATATGGCACTTTAAGATTAGATATTCATGCTGGAGGTAGAAGATAATGGGTACAATTACTCCTGTGTTTCCACATCCTTCTGAAGACTATACTTCAGATAATCAAAAACAACTTATAGAAGCTTTAGACACAATGAAAAATCAGCTTAATTTTGGTTACAAACAAGACATACGAAATGAGGAGGACCAGAAAAACTGGTTTCTTAGTTAATGGCAAATTTTTATAAAAGCGAAACTTTTAATTTAACAACAACTAATTTGACAACTGTGTTAACTATTAACACATCATCTGTTGCGATAGTTAAAGCAGTTCAAGCTAGTCATGCAACAGCTAGTAATGTAGATGTAGATCTATTTCTTAAGAAATTTGGTGGTTCTGATGTGGAGATATCACATGCGCAGTTAAACAAATCTTCTATAAATTTAGCTAAAGATATAATAAATCTAGAAGAAGGTGATATATTAAAAGCAAAAGCAGGTACCGCTAATGAGATCACTGGACAAGTAAGTTATCTTCTGATAGATAGATCACAAGAAAATGGATAAAGAAATACCAGAAATAGAAACGACAACAAAACAAACTTTTAGAAGTAAGTCTACGGGTAAATCTTATGATAGCAAAGAATTGTTTTTAGAAAATCATTCTATCGAAGATTTAGCTACAGATACTACTGTTACTGTAACAAATAAAGGATTAGAGTTGTTACAAAAAGTAATGGGCAGAAAGTAATTTATGCAAGCACCGCGAGGTGGTACTGAGTTACAGTTTGAATATTTAAAAAAGCATGTTGATGAAAGTCTTTTAGATAAAGTTCAAATAACAACTTCAGTTCCAGAGAAGATTCCGTTACATCCAACAAAACCAAACATACTTTGGCAGAAAAATTCTTATGATCAACCTAATTTAAGACCTTGGTTTTTAGATAAAAACAATCACAAAAAATATGATTGGTATATATTTAACTCACATTGGAATTATGAACAATTTAGAAGAGAGTTTAACGTACCAACAGAAAAATGTTTAGTAATTAAAAATGGAATAGATAATATTAAACCTAGACTTTTTCAAAAAAAAGATAAAAAAGTAAAATTAATTTTTCATCCTACACCTTGGAGAGGATTAAATGTAATGTTAGCAACTATGCAACTTATAAAAAATCCTAATATAGAATTAGATGTTTATTCTTCCTGTGAAGTATATGGCACAGCATTCAAACAAATGAATGATAAACATTATGAAGAATTATATGCTCAAGCTAAACAGCTACCGAATGTTAATTATATTGGATATAAACCAAATGAATATATAAAAGAAAATTTACATAAATACGATATGTTTGTTTATCCTAATATTTGGGAAGAAACTTTTTGTATATCTGCAATAGAAGCTATGGCAGCTGGTTTATATATTATTACTACAGACTTTGGAGCTTTGTATGAAACTTGTGCAGAGTTTTCAACATACGTTCCTTATCAAGCTAATCATTTAAATCTAGCAGCTAACTTTGCTTTTGCTGTTGAAAACGCAGCACCTAATTTAAATAATCCTGGGATTCAAAAACATTTAAGTTTTCAAGTAGATTATGTAAATCAATATTATAATTGGACTAAAATAGGTATGGCTTGGACTAATTTTTTAAAAGGAATAATAAATGCAAAATAATACACCCATATGGATTAACCAACCTGTTAATAAAAAAGTTTCTATTTTTATAGCAACACCTTGTCATTCTGAATGTTCTATTCACTACACTCAATCACTTTTAAAGTTTCAACAAGTTTGTCTTGGTCAAGGTATTCTAGTTAGTTTTACGTTGTTAAAATCTTCTTTAGTTACTCAAGGTAGAAATCTTTGTGTTTCTAATTTTTTAGAAGAATGTGATAAACATCCTTATACTCATTTTTTATTTATAGATTCTGATGTTGAATTTAAACCAGAAACAATATTTAAAATGATAGAAAAAGATGTGGACGTTATTGCTGCTCCTTATCCAATGAAAACTATTGATTGGAATAAAGTAGAAAAAAGAAAACAACCTAATATGACTGGAGAACAACTTTCTAGATTAGGTTTTATTTGGCCTATAAAAATAGAAGGTAGTAATCAAATAAAAGTTAAAGAAGGAGTTGCTGAAGTATCCCACGCTCCAACAGGATGTATGTTAATTAAGAAAAATGTATTTCATAGAATGATAAAGGCTTACCCTAATTTAGAAATTAAACAACCTACGATTATTAACGGAGAAGAAGTTCCAAGACCTTATTTTTACAATTTTTTTGATACCTATCATGAGCCTGAAACGAAGAGATATTATGGTGAGGACTTTGGCTTCTGTAAAAGATGGACAGCAATAGGTGGTAAATGCCATTTATATGTGTTAGATGAAATTTCTCACGTAGGGGAGTATCAATTTAAGGGTAAGTTGATAGATGACCTTACGCTTGATTTAAAAAAGATTGACGACAAACAAAAAATTAAGTAAAGTGGGCGTTCCAGGATTCAAAGCCTGCCTAATATTTAGCTAAATTATGACAATATCAAGAGGACAGATGAATAGACAATTATACATGGGCGGTGGTATTATGAATGCAATGCCAAGAGAACAATATGGTTTGGGAAGTTCACTTAAAAAAGCAGTAAAGTCAGTAGGAAGAACAATTAAAAAAGTTGCAGATCCTATTGCACAAATAGCTGCTGTAGTTCCAAATCCTTATCAACCATACGCACAAGCATACACTGGTATGAGAGCCTCTGGTGTTGGTGGAGATTACAAAGGATTACAAGTAGGTAATTTTACTCCAGGTGCCTATGGTGGAAAATACGGATCAAATCCTTTTACAGCTGGAAACATGGGACAATCAGGTTCAATATTTCAAACAGGCGGATATTCAACACCAACAATTCAAGATATAGCTATGCAGTCTATTTATTCTGTTGGAGATTTTGAAAGACCAGAAGACATGGACGTAGGTGTTGATATGGGAAGAACTAAAAGAAAAAACGATGGCATTCTAGGCACAATAGACACTTATCAAAAATTAATTTCATTAGCTGCAGCAGGAACATTAGCGGGTTTAACTTACAAAGAACAACAAGATTTAAAAAATAGATTAGAAAACGAATTTAATGAATACAAAGCAGAAGTAGCTAAATATACAGAACGATATAAAGATCCTTCTAAGTTAGCTAGATACGAAGTTGAAACACCAGAAGAAATAAAAGATGTAGTAAGAGCACCAGTTATGGGTGGCGGCATTATGAATAGAATGAATTACGCGTTAGGCGACACTGCAAGCCAGAATGCTATGCAAGCGGCGGGCATCGAGGGGCTTCCTATGAGACAAAACCCTAAAGGTGTTATGGAATTAGATTTAAGAGAAAAAGCTGGATTTATACCACCAGTTGGAATAAAAGAAAAAGAAGATGACATTCCAGCAATGTTATCAAATAATGAGTTTGTTTTTACAGCAGATGCAGTAAGAGGTATGGGAGGCGGAGACGTAGAAAAAGGCTCTGAAAGAATGTACTCTCTTATGAAAAAATTAGAAGAAGGCGGAAAAGTATAATGGCATATCCACAACCATTTTTAGAACCACTAGGTCAAAGACTTTCAGACGTTCTTGCATCAACTTTACCTGCAGAAGGTCAAGCATTTGATGTAACCGGTATCACGCCACAGATTTCTCAAGTTAGTCCTCTTATTCAAGCAGCTCAACAAAGAAGTGCAACACAAGCTGGGCTAGGTTCTTTACAATTTTCACCAGATACTGGAGCTGTTACAGGAGTAGACCCAGGAACGGGTATTGCACAATACGAACCGTTTTTAGATAAAGCAGAAGGTTTATTAGATCCATCTGGTTATCAGTCTTACATGTCTCCATATCAACAAGAAGTTATTGACACGACGCAAACTTTGTTAGACGAGCAACGAGCAGCGGGAAGAACAAGACTAGCAGCTGAAGCTATCGGCGCTGGAGCTTTTGGTAGTGGTAGAGAGGGTGTACAAAGAGCTGAGTATGAAAGACAAAGAGATATTTCTGATGCAGGAACTATAGCTAGTTTAAGACAAGAAGGTTTATCAAGAGCTCAAGCTTTACAACAACAAGCATTAGGAAACTTATCAACACTTCCACAAATTGAACAACAATTAGGAAGAGGAATTACTTCTGAATTAGGTTTAACTGGAACAGGTGCTCAACAATATTCACAATCTATTTTAGATGCCAATCAGCAAGCTAATTTAATAGGACAACAATTTCCATTACAACAGTTAGCGGGAGCTACAAATGTATTTGGAGGAATTGCACAAGGAACTCCAGGAGCTGTTTATTCTCCTCCTCAAGTAACTTCTCCAGCTTTATCAGCAGCTCAAGCTTTTGGTACTGTTTATGGAGGACTATCACCACAAGGTGGTCTTAGTAGTTTATATAACCAGAAGTAGTAGTATTTATGTCAAAAATTTTACGTAGACCAATGTTTAGAGGTGGCACACCTAACCCTTATGGAACAGGTATTACTTCTAACTTAGAAAAAAGAAAAAATTATAACGAAGGATCATTAGATCCTGCAAGAACTGCGTTTGCAAAACAAGTTTCTCAAGCTGTTCAAGAACAAGCAATGCCTGCTTATGGAGAACAAGTTAGAGATTTTTTAAGAGCGTTTGGTGCAAGTGCTGCACCAGCTGGTCAGTTTCAAACATTAGGTGGAGCATTAGGACAAACAGGTGCTAACTTTCAAAAGATGTTTGAACCTAAAATACAAAAAGCTAGAGATCTTGGACAACAAACATTCTTAAAAACATTATCAGGAACAAGCGATCAAAAACTTTTAAAATATCAAAAATTAGCAAAAGATCTTTGGGCTATTGAATCTCAAAAACCAGAAGATCAAAGACAATTTCAAAGTTATGATGAAACATTTGAATATGTAATTAGAACAACTGAATTAGAAGGTGTAGATAAATCACAAGCTTTACAAACAAAAACGATAGAAGATATTACAAAAAGAATACAAACAGATAGTAATTTAAACTATTCTGATGCTAAAGCTTTAGCAGAAACACAATACAGAATAGCAAATGATGCAGACTTTAGAAGAAAAGTTGGAGGAAGATTAAAAGGTCTTATACCTAGAAACTTTAAAATAGACACAACTACAGGTAATTATGTTTGGACACAGCCTGACAGAAATCCACCGAGTACTTTACAACCAAACAATGTTTATTTAGATCCAGTAACACGTAATTTATATTATTTCGATGGACAGAAATCATTAATATTATTAAAATAGGAGTAAGGAATGTCTTCAAAAACAGAACTTGAAAACAGTAAAAAATTACCACAAACTCCTAACATAGATGAACTTCCTGATGTTGATGAAGTAGCGATCGAAACAGAAAATTATAGTAAACCTGCCTTTAAACCTGGAGATCTTAATTCAGATAAATTACCAGAAACATATAAACAAGGGGCGCCTGTTTTTACTACAGGATTTACCGCAGCAGAAAAATTATACAGAACAATAAAAGGGGAAGAAGTTCCCTCAAATGAATACACAATATTAGAGACAGGTGTTATTGGTGTGCTTGATGCTTCACTAAAAATAGCAAAAAACGCTTATACTTTAACTGGTGCGATAGTTGATGCATTGGGTGATGAGAATATAAAAAAAGATGCAGGTTTATTTGCTAAACTAGAAAAAGATTTTGATGAGTCTGTTTTTGGAAAATTAGAAAGAGGAGCAGAAGAAATTGCATATCAAGATGCTGTAGGTAGATTAACTTCTGCATTTACTCAATTATATGTTGGAGGTAAAGCAGGAGCATCTGCAACTTTATATTTAGGAAACAAAGCTAAACAAATAGCTAACAATTATATAAAGGCAGCTAAAGTAGGAAAAGTTGCTAAACCAAATAAAAACATGGTTAAAGCTTTAGAAAAAGCAAAAGAATTAAATAAGTTATCAGGTAAAAATAAATACATAGCCATAGGTATTGGTGGTGGAATAGGAGCAGGTCTTGTAGCAGAAACTGAAGACATAGGTACATTAGGAGATATAGAAGCATTAAATGAATTAATTGGTTTTGATTTTCCAACACGATTAGATAGAGTAAAAAGAGAAGATGCTAAAGACGAAGCTGTTAGAAATTTAACAAACAGATTTAAGTTTGGAGCTGACACAGGTTTGATATCTGTTGTTGTAGGCTATGGTTTAGGAAAGGTAACAAATAAATTAATCGAGCAAGGAGATAAGCTTGCTTATAGTAACAAAGCTATTGATAGATGGATAGATAGATTTGCAGCAGATTTAAGACCAAGAGGTTTTAAAGAACAAAAACTGTTTGAAGGAACTAAAAGAGTAGAAGGTCAAATTAATGCAGGACAAGTTACATCAAAAGATTTGATATTAGATATAGATAAAACATTATTTGATATTGCAAAACGATCCGGTATTTCAAAAGGTAGTCCAGCATTTAAAAGAATTATAGGAAGAGTAGATGAACTTTTAACAGGAGGTCAAGATGTAG
>Ga0209535_1001170_pt1 | contig 18015 bp, 22 predicted proteins | sample LinPmetageLP28_FD_184041 | JGI IMG/M metagenome (GOLD analysis project Ga0209535, IMG submission 184041) | Marine viral communities from the Pacific Ocean - LP-28 (SPAdes) (version 2) | ecosystem: Environmental > Aquatic > Marine > Oceanic | place: Pacific Ocean | collected 2009-08-22 | reverse complement strand
GCTACTAGTATCGGTTATTTTTGCTGCAACAGCATTTAGCGTTGCTTGCCAACTCAATTGTACAGGTGAAGTTTTTATTCTTAATGCTGTAGCACTCATACTCACAGTTACATCTAGTGTTGCACTAGATGTGAGTGCTATGGGTGTAAGTGTAGCACTGAGTGTAAATTCAACGCCACCTGGTCTAAAGTAATCGTCTACAATATAGCCTTCTTCAACATATGTAGTTGTAGTATCTGCTACCCCACTGGCAATGCCACCAACATAATCAGTGGCAGCAAAATAACCTGCGGCTACATATTCTTCTGTGGCTAGTAGTGTCATTTAGTCAGGCTTTCTTATATAATCTAAGCGTGTGTCAGGTGCATAACTATTCATTTGGTCTATTGTTTCTTGTAGTGTTGGTTCGTGGTCAAAAGTATAGTCTGAGGTGTTTTCTTCTGAGTCTTTGATATATTTGAATGTATATGTTACCATTAGTAACTCTCCACTATACTGCTTGGCAAGGTAAAGTTTGCACTGCTACTATTGGTGCCAGTATAACCTCTATTGCTGCCTATTGTTACTTTGAGATCCTGTAGGTGTCCATTGAAGTCATTTCCATCGCCTGAGTTGAATTGTCCTACATTTAATGTACTAAATCCACTGTTGCTGGTTACCCATGCACCTTTGTAAACACCATTGTGATATACTCTTTTTGTTCCGCTGTCACATACAATAGCAACATGGGCCCAATCGGTTCCAATGCCTAAATTGTTTTCATTAGCAAATGAGTATGCAGTGCCGTTGTTTATACCAAACAACCATCTACCACCTGAATCAGCACTACTAAAACACCAATTTGCATTTGTGCTACTGTTTGTTGCTTTGATCCAACTCTCTAGTACATAAGTTCCTGACGAAGCAGCAGGAAAAGCAGTACTTGGTGCATATGTCATTGCTGAACCTGCACCACTGGCGTTCTTCAAACTCTTTACATAATCTGGTGAACTGGTCCAATATCTTGTGTCGTTGGTTATACTGCTGGCTGGACCTTGTGTGTCAGTTGCTTGACTACTAGTTGAATTTGTAATTGAATGACTTACATCATCAAAGTCGTGTTCATCATCAAATGGCACTGCTAATTTAACACTGCTTGCATATGAATCACTTCTTAGTGTTACACCTCCAGCGGCTACAAAGTAACCTTGGTATGCAATTTTTGCTGCTCCTATTGGCATATTTGCTCCTTACTGGAAGTTGTTTATGGCTGTTGCAACATAGAGTGGAGTAGACGCATCAATACAAGTAATTGTAACAATGTCTAATCCACCTGCTGTAAGTGCTAGTGTGTCTGCGGGTGTTTTAATATTTGAACCTAGTGTAAGTGTAAAAGTACCACCTGTACCATCAAAGAATAGTGTAATAGTTTGACCGGCTGCTGGTGATGTAAATGCATTGATTGTCATACTACCTGTCATGGTTACACTGTGAATAGTACCATCTGCAATACTTGGTGCATATGTTCCTGTTACAACTGTTGATGTGTGTACATTTTCAGTAAATGTTTTTAATAAACTTATAGTTGTAGTACCTGTAACTCCTACAGTACCGCCAACTAAACTTAAAGCACTTCCTATTCCTGCACTTAGTGTACTACCACCACCATTTAGCATATTAAATGCTGGATCTGTGGCTGCCGCTGCACCAGCGTTTGTTAGCATTGCTACACCTGTTGAACTTGCACCTGTGATCAAACCTGTGCCACTACCACCTGTGTTGGTTATTACTACACCGCCTGTTTGGCTTAGTGCAATAACATCTGTTGCACCTTGTGCTGATAGTGTTAGATCTTGTCCACTTGCGGCTGCTATTGTACCTGTGTTTAGTAAATGAGTATTACCACTGACTATAACACCACTGCCGTTTGCTGCTAGGGTAATATTGCCATTGGTTGTAGTTGTTGTAATACTACGGGCTAAAACATCTAAATTACCACCTAATTGAGGCGTTGTATCAGATACAACATTTTCTAGTTTATCTGTGTTAAGATTTGTCAGGTTAGCATCCATTTCAGTAGTACTGAGTGCTGATCCTTTTCCTGCTCTTGTTACTATTGTTGACATACTGTCTCCTCTTGTTTGGGTAATGGGGGACTTTCACCCCCTGTGTATTATGCTAATGTAATAGTTAGGTTACCCGAAGAGATTTGAAATGTATCGCCTGTTTCAATAGTTTTTGAACTAGTAACTGCACCCCAAAATAGTACGTTACCACTAGTAGCGGCATCTAATACTGCTACGTGAGTAATAGTACCCCAGTTGCCTGTTGCTGCTGGAAAAGTAATAGTAGCGTCTGTTGAACACGAACCACCTGATGCGGCAGCAAAACTGGCTGCTTGGCGTGCATATCCGCTGCCTGAAAGTTCGGCACTAGGTGAGTTTGCTTCTAAGCCACCGTCGCCTGTGTATAATCCAACATAGTTTGTTGGTTGTGCGTATGCTGTGTTTCCTAGAGTGTGATCTAGGAGTTTTAGTTCTAAATAGTCTGATGCTGCTGACATGGTTGTCTCCTTGTGTAGTCTGCAATTATTACAAAAGCAGACACCTTTTAGTCTGCTGTATGTATTTAGTCAAAACGACAAAAATCGTTAAAAAAAGCGAATAAAACTTTATGTTTTGAGAACTGGCTCCAGTGTTTCTAAATTTACACTGTATAAACTCCAATTCCAAAACTTTGGTCGGTTGATATATGGCTCATCTGTAAAAGGATATAGTTTTGAATGCCTTTGTGTAAATTCACCTGTGGTCTTATTGTAATAATAATATTCCATATTTACTCCAATGTTATAAACGAGATAGTTGATGCATCTCCAGCAACCTGTGCTGTACTTGCAATAGTTCCTACTGAGATAGTTGCCTGATTACTTGTAACACTAGCAGGAGTGTCTTGATCAAGTACCAGTGTGTTTACTTTTTCAATAGTTATTCTATAATAACCAGCGGCTGCATCAGTAACATTAAACACATGACTGTTGCCAGTCCATTCTTTAAACACCTGTTTAATATTGCTGTAACTACTATTATCTGTGCTGTATGCTAGTGTTATGCCAATTGGTACTGCACCTACGTATGCTCTAGCAGTTGCAACTTCATCAATAAAAACACTGTATTGTACTGTTGCTGTTGGTCCTTCTACAATAACCTGTAGATTTTTTAGTGCAACTGTGTTGAGTGTAGCACCATATGTGCTGGCGCCATTGAGTTGTGTATCAACCTGTGTGGTTGTAAAGCCACTGTCTAAACTGTTGTAAACTGGTAATCCACCTGCTGTAATTGCTGCCTTACCTGTGGTTGTTGCTAGTGCTCTACCAACTTGTGTTCCTGTGGTTTCATCTCTAGCAACTTCAACTGGTGCATTGTTTTTGATGTTTGGTACACCTACGTTTAGTGTTCTACTAAACCTAGTAAGATTGTTGTAGTTGTAAACTTCTGCATCATATTCAATAGCAATAATATCCAACATGATTTGTCCATCTGTGGTATCTGTTTGTGTAATTTCTACAACTCTAAATAGTTTTGCACTCCAACCCCAATATGAATTTGTAATGTCAATTACATCACCTGCTGCTACATCCAAATTGGTAAAGTCTGTTGTAAAACTAACAGTTTTGTTTACTCTACTTTGTTTTAGTTCTGTAATAGCAATAACATCTGCTTGGATAGGATCATTTACAAAGTCAAACTGTATATCTAGTCTGTTGTCTGGCTCATAATCAAATCTGTTGGCTATAGGTTCATCAAAGCGTATTGTGTCTACTTTGTCTCGTATATCTTTGTTGGGAAATTGTACTTCACAACTGTTGTAGAGTTCATCAAATGGTGTTTCTGTTACATTCATTGCACCTATAATATTATCATCTGTGAAACTTCTAGTACTAGTACCTGGTTCGTTGATTACAACTCCATATTTAAAAATGTATGGATCCCAAGTTAAGAATGCTGCACTTGAACCTGCTAGTGCTTCAGCGTTTTGCCATACGTTTTTGTTTGTATCTACCAATCCATTGATAGAGAATAGTTGTTGTTGTGAACTCATCTTTTACTCCTTAACACGCTGTACCCCAATCAGGCTTTTCACTAGTTGTCCAACTACTTAGAGTACCTGAATCAAAACTGCTTGGTTTGCTGGAGATAAGTTCAACACACCAACTGCTAATATCTTGATCAAATGCATCTGCTTGGCTAAACATACTATCCATATTTGTTACATCAGCAGTATCCCATGAACCAATGTTTTGATTAAAACTATCTGCCAATCTAAACATTTGGGTCATGTTAGTTGCTGCACCTGTATTCCAACTACCAATGTTGATGTTGAAATCTTCTTGACCGTGGAACATAATAGAAAAATCAGTTACTGCACTGGTTGTCCAACTAGCAATATTGCTGTTGAAATTGCCTCGTAGCAAATATGTTGGCTCTCCTACCGTGGTATTGAAATTACAATAGAACATTGATTTCATATTGGTAACACTACTGGTATCCCAGTTGTTTAGACTTTGGTTAAATGTATAGGCGTTTGCAAACATATTTTCCATAGTTGTAACTGAACTTACAACCCAATAGTTACTGCTGGTGTTTGTATCTAAACTGTAGTTGAATGCTCTTGCATTGTGTAAGAAACTAGTTAGGTCTGTTATACTAGAGGTATTCCAACTGCTGAGGTCTCTGTTAAACACTATGTTGTTGTAGAACATACCTTTTGCTGTTGTAACACTACTGGTATTCCAACCGCTAACATCTTGATTGAAACTCATTATTCTATCTGCTAGTGCTGGATAACTGCCAAATCTAGCAAAATAGTTTTGACGATATGATCCGCTGTTGGTGCTATTAGTATCATATTCATTTAATCCATCCTCAGAGCCTGCAAACATTCCGCCTTCACTAGCGTTGTACACGCCTGCTGTAAAATTCCAAGCCGCACCTGTGTATAAATCTGGATCACTAGTACTATCTAATGGACCACTAAAGTTTGTTACTGCACTGGTATTCCAGTTTGCTATTACACCGTCGAATGCAACTGCATCAAAGAACATACCACTCATATTAGTTGCACTGCTGGTGTTCCAACTGTTTAAACTTTGATTAAAGAATGGATTACTGGTGAACATACCTTGAAACTTTGTAACTGAACCTACATTCCAACTGTTGATATTTTGATTGAATGTACTGCTTCTAAACATTGATCTCATATCTGTACAGTTGCTTGTATTCCAACCACTAATGTTTTGATTCATATTTGTACCATCAAACATACCTGCCATACTTGTTACTGTACTAGTATCTAGGGTTGTAATATCTGGCAAGTTTTCTGTGGTATTACCTGAAGCACCACCTGAGTTGTATAATCCACTAAATGTTCTTATAAATTTAGCCGGATTGCTAGGTCCTAATGGATCAATAAATTCTAGGCTACTACTGTCTTCAACTAGGTTAATGTAACTGTCTACGCCAACACCTCCCCAACGAACAATTCTGCTGAGTTTGTTTCCGCCTACTTTTATTACGCTGTTGCCCAGTGTACCTGTAATGTTTTTATTACCATGTGGTTCAATAACCACTGTTAGTTTGGTAGCAGTGGTGTATGTATTGATAGCATCACTTACATTTGTTTGAGTATCTATGTTGCCTGCATCATCATTGAATATAATATTGAACTTGTTGGTGCTACTAACACTGCCAAGTCTTACTACGTCACTGTTTAGATCATTGTCAAACTCTAGTACAAATCCATCTGTGTGCTGTATTGGTGAACAAGCAAGTGAAGCAGTTGCATTAATAGTTGCAGCACCTTCTCTTAGGAAGCCACCGTTTGGAACTATACCTGCACTAGCATTGATTGTTGCAGCACCTTCTAACAAGAAACCACCATTTGGAACTATGCCAAATGTACTGTTTAGTACACTGGTTGGTCTCCATATTGCGTTTGGTGTATTTGCTAAACTTGCAGTTGCAACAAACTCTGTTGGATTTGGATCTCTAATCAAGTTATAGGTTGTGCTACTAGTTGCAGTTACACTTACTGCAAGTGTACCACCAAATATATAGTTAGGTGCTGTAACTTGTGTTGCAACCATTGCTTGATCACTGATAAAGTCTCTACTTGCAAAGTTTTGTATTTGAAATTCTAGATCACTGGTAAAGTTGTTTGCCAATCTAAACACCAGTACAAAGTCTGCACTATATTTTTTTGTTTCTACATCTAGTGTACTCAATACTGCATTTATTGATTCTGTATCACCTGCGATTACAAACTGTTTGCTAACTGTATTCCAAGTAGCCTCGCCTGGCGAACCATCTGAAGTTATTTCTTCTAGTGCGTCTACAGGTACTAGAGTAAGAGCGTCTGCACTGAACACCCTCAAGTCCCAAACTGGATCAAAGTCTTCTGGATCTGTTGCAATGCTGGTTGTACTAAAATTACTATAAACTACATTTGATACATATGTTCTGTTGGGTGCTGAGGTAAAATATTGTACTTGTGTAACTGTTAGTGTGATGTCCCATGCTGCTTGGTTTTTTGTACTGTCTTGGTTGTCTGAATAATAGTGTATGGCTGCATCTAGGTTTGCTGCACCTGAAAAACCAAACGGTGGTAACACCTTTGCTTCTCTTACATAAAGCCAATCTGAGGCTGTGCGTATGTCACTTACAATCCAAGTGTTGTTTGTTCTAGTAACTGTTACGTGCGAGGGCAAGTAATCCCAAGTTATGTTTACTGGATCTGTCCAAAAACTCAAGTCAATATGATATTCTACATCTGCTATTTCATACTGTGTTATGTCATTGATGTTGATACCATAGGGCAAATTAAACTGTGAATTTTCACTGATAGTTAGAGTTTGATCTACAGTTGCACCTCTGTCAAACAGTACTTGTGCAGTTCTTACATCTGTGTAGGTTATTGGGTTTTGTGCATATGTGTTGAGATCTTGTAAACTTTTTATAGTCATAGTGATGTTACCCTAATATTATTTTCTACTATACCACAGCCATATGTATTGTTAGTTAAAAAATCATACAGTACATCTCCAGGTAGTGTAAGGCTGTTTCTTATATCAAAACGTATGTCTGGCACTTCATTAAATCCTAGATCTTCGTCGTATACAATTCTAACAATAGCAAATAAAAAGCCTTGCATTTCATTGCTAGGTGTCCAACCCGGAAAAACATTTCTAGCATCTACACTAGTACCTGTGCCTAGGTGTGCATTTGGCAGTATGTGATTGCTTGAATTTGCAAAAACATAAACACCAAGTTTGTTTGCAAAGTTTGCATTGGTGTTTCCTTCTGTGTCAGTTACACTAGCAGCAATTTGTCCATCTGCGGCAAAGTTTATTTTTTGGTCATTTACAAACACATCTAGTAGTTCATAACTGCTGGCAGTGCCTGCAATATTGTTGCCTGTTATCATGCTTAGTGCAAACACAAATTGAAATTCTTTTGTAGTTCCTACTTGTGCCACATCAACTAATGCACCACCGAAAGTTGCTCTACCATATAGTACGGGTATTTTATAATCTGGGTTTGGTGGATTTTGTATTCTTATATTTGGGTCTGTGGCCTTTTCTGTGGCTATAGTTTCTGTATCACTGGTCCTCACAAGGTTTGTTCTTACAGTTGTTTCTGTTGAACTTGAACTAACTGCTCTGTTGTTTAGTAGTATCTCATTGAGGTCTGCTGCTTCTAGTATGCTTACATCTACATCACTACGTGCTAATAATTGTTCTCTTGCTGCTTGTATAAAACTCATTTTGCTGCCTTTCCAAAGTACCAAGGTTGTTGTGCTAGACCAGGTACGTTATCAAACGAACCGTCGTTAGCGGCTGCAAATTTAAGATCCTTGGGGTTTGTTCTTATGCCCCTTGCTAGATTACGAAACACTCCTGTTACGTTTATACAATCCAATACTATCTCTACTAGTCTAATATCCGACTCATGTTGTATGTCATCGTTTATACTAAATGTACTAACAAAGCCTGCAAATCTACCTACAATTCCGTTAGAACCTCTTGGATGATCTAAATCAGTGATTGCTGTATTTGTACCTGGGTATTCTATTCTTCTAAAAATACTTATTTCACTGCCTTTGAGATCACTGGCCAATGCTGCAACTGCTTCAGTTGCTGGTATACCACTTAGTCCAAGTGTAACTTTGTCTCCGCTTGCTCTAATTTGTTCTTTGGTTCTGCTATAACTAAGCAGTGGACCTAGTCCTACATATGTACCTTCTGAGGTAGTAATATCTCTTATACCATCTGTGAATAAAAATGTTTGCACATTAGGAGTAGCGCCATAGGTGCTTCTATAGGCATTTATCTTCCATTTTACCATAGTGGTAGTTTGTATGTGTTGTAAACTTTGTAGGCTAGTTGTCATTACATTGCTTCCTGGAATTCAAAGTCACCATCCCAACCAATACGCTTGTGATCTACAAATCTCCAACGTGGCATATTTGTACACACCACAGTCCATTGGGCATTTACACCTACGTTTGTATCATATGTGCCTACACTTTCGTCAACTGGTGCTCTGTGTGTTGGTATAACTGTAGCATTATAAGCCACATCATCTGTTACTTGATACACTCTACCACCTACAAGTTGTATAAGATCACCTCTAGCAAACACGTTGCCTGAACTGATTGTAACACCTGATTGTACATTGAGTGTGTTGTTGATTACACTTACTTTTACATTTGCAATGTTAGTTTCTTGTCCTAGGTAAGGATACATATAGTCAAATCCGCTTTGGCTGAGATTGATTGTGGTATTGGTATATCTATTGCTTTTTTCATAGAGTGCAATCGCTTGTCTGTAGTCTATCCAAGGTACACCTTCTGGTGGTGATACAGTAAATCTCCATATACTATTATTTTGTGCTACACTGCGAACTATACCTGAGCGTGTTTGTGTTTGTGCTACAAAACGTCTATTGGTTATCTGCATACCTGCAGCATTGTTTACTATTGATTGAAAACTCATCTTCTGGCTCCTGTTCCTACTATTGCACTACCTCTTTGTGCAACTCTGTGCAAGAACTCTGGATCTCTTGCTAGTAGTGTTCTAAAACTTGATGCATCTACTGCGTTAATATTGTATGTTACTGATTGTCCACCCAAGCCTTGTAATGGTGTTACGTTTGCTGGACCACCTACTAGTTCAGGTCCTCTTTCTCCAACTACACCAAACTGACCTTTGGGTATCATGCCACCGTTTGCAAAGAAACCTGCAAACAAGTTGTCAAACATACCTGAAAATATATTGCCAAATGAACCTGTAACCTGTGATGCTACACTGCTTACGCTGTTCCAAACACCTGATAGTTTACTACTAACATAACTGCTGAGACTGCCTATTGCACTTTCTACATAACTGTTCATGCTACTCACTTGTGAACGTAGTCCAGTCATTCCAGTGCTGGTAATGTTTGAAAAACTACTACTAACACTTGATGCTACGTTTTGAAACTTGGTTACAACTCCGCCAACTGCATCCTGTACAAAGCCAATCATCCTATCACGCATCTGTGCAAATGTACCTTCTACTTCACGTGCCATATCAGGTACAATACTGTTGCCCACAACTTTGTCATACATTTGACCAAACCAACCTGTGACACCATCGTATGCACCTTTGGCTGAATTTACAACTCCGTCTTTCATGCCTGTGAACGCACCCTTGACACCTTCTGCTAGTTCCATGGCCTTATCTTTGATGTTGCCTAAAAACTCTATTGTGCTTTTGAAGAAGTCAATAACTTTTTGTACAATAGCACCTAGTGTTTCAAATGCACTGATCAGTAGATTGATACCACCTTCAATAAATGGTCCTAAGAATTCAAATATCTTACCCAATACTGTAAACAACAGTTGTAGTGCTGGCAGTACTAGTTCTTGTAGTACTTTACCTATCAATGAGAACACTGGCTCTAGTGCAGTAAATGCAGTTTTTACATATTCAATAACGTCTGGCAGTATGGCTAGTGCGCCTTCTGCTAGTTGGTTAAGCACTGGCAGTAGAGCACTTACTATTGATGTTCCCAGTGATCCTACTACGTCTTGCAGTCTGCCCATGGTATCACCAAATGCTTCTGCATTGTTTGCACTGTCTAAACTTATAATATCTGAGTTTGCTTTTACATCTGCTAGTGCTGCACTAGCACTTATACCTTTGCTTGCTAGGTCTTCAAAGCCTCCAAGTATCTTAGGTCCAACAACATCACCAAGTATCTTACGTGCATCTGTCATAGTGAGTGTGCCGTCTTGTAGTGCTTGTGTAACTCTCTCAAACAATTCAGGTGTGCTAACTAGATTACCATTGGTGTCTAGTATGCTTTCACCTAGTTTAGCAAATGCATCTTTGGCAGGACCTTTGCCTGTCTCTGCTGCTTCTGAGATCCTTGTGGTCATGTTCTTGAATGCTCTGTCTGCTTCAGCGGCACTCAATCCCATTTCGCCTAGTGTTTTTCTTGCTACTTGAAAGCCTTCAAATGCTTCTGGTGTAGCCGCTGCACCTGCGTTTCTTGCTGCTTTGGCTAGATCATCCATTTCTGTGATCTTAGTGCCAATGCCTCTAACTGCGCCAATGGCTGCTAGTCCTACTGCTACTGGTCCTAAAAAGCCTTTTAGTTTACCTGCGGCAGCACCTAGTCCACCCATTTTACCACGGGTGCTTTCTAGGTTACGTTCTGCAGCGGCTGTTTCTATTTCTAGTATATACTTGTCGGTTGTGGCCATTATAATTTCCTTACATATTCCTGTATTTTATCAACCGTTGGATCTGTCATGCCTTTGGGTGCTTGACGTGAATGTCCTTCATTTAATCGGTTGGCGTATGGATATGCTGCCTCAACTCCACGATTTATTCTGTTTGTACGTTTGCGGGCATTGCCTGTTCGAATAGGAGTAATCTTGCGAAACTCTTCGTGTGCAAAGTCTTTGACCTTGCGAACTTTCGCACCTACTTGATCTATTCTAGCAATTATTTTACTTTTGCCCACTAATCTCATTTGCTTGATCTATCCTTTTTTGCAGTTCTGCTTGGCTGTGATGCGTAGGAACAGTGTTGTTTTTTTGTTTCTTTTCTCTCCATTGCTCGTACTCCAATGCTGTTGTGCATATTATCATATCTATTGTATCGCCAGACTTTAAAACTTCACTTGGGAGTTTTCCGTATCTCTTGCCCATTAAGTCGAGCATCAACTTCATCTCCAGTTCACGATCTATACTGCTAAAGTCTGGCCTACTGCGTTTCCCAATTGTTCTACCACTGCATTAATCATGTCTACCATAATCTGTGGTGGTAGTTCTTCATCTGTGCTTAACATTTTATTGCCTGATGAATCCAATACCAGTGTCCTAACAGCCTCTAGCATACCCACCATATCTGATTGGTCTATTGTGCTCAATTGAATGTAGGTAGGCATCTTCTGTCTGTCCCACATATAGAACTCCAGAGGTTCGCTATATTCTTCTAGTACGTATTCGCTATCTAGTGTGATTTTTTGTAGTTTGGGTTTAACCGCTGCTTGTCGTAAATCCATTGATCTCTCTTTCCTTTAATCTGTTGGCCAATAACACCACAAAACTTAATCGTTTGTGTGCTTTCTTTAAATCGTTTTCTGCACTGCGTAATTCATTGCTGGCTTTTGCCGACTCACGTAGTACAACTCCTAATAGTTCTTCAGTGCTGTGCTCATCCAAACTTGTGTTCTGTTGATCCATATTGTATTTAATCCTTTGATGTAAAATAGGGCCCCAAAAGGCCCTATTTAGGTAGTAGTGTCTTAGAACGTGCCTGATGTGGCTACGGTGTAGTCACCTGTGATACTGAGTGTAACTGGTGAAACCCATACAGGTTCATCAGCACTCACAGTAGGAGCAAGTCCAGTAACATATCCTTCACCTTCAATGAATTTGCCGGCGGTGCCATCTGACTCGTCGCCTAAATACAATGAAAATGTCATCAATGTTTTGTCTGTACTTGCACCAAAGATGCCTAATGCTGCTGCTGTTGCTCCACCTGAACCTGAAGAACCAAAAAATGTTGTTTGATTCAATACTAGATTTGTGTTCACACTGTTGGTTGCTGTAGTAGCAATCTGTTTCTTAGAACCTTCGTCTAATTGGGTCCAAGTAAAAGTATCATTAGCGGCATTTACCGTTATGTCTTGTAGACTTGGTATTAATAGGCCAGTATCACTTCCGTTTGAAGCCACTTTTAATTTAAGTGTTGCTTCAACGTTGGAGACACCTGGACCTGGGTAGATATATGTTGCCATGTTGTGCTTTCCTTTATGCTATCTTGGTATATACTAATTCTATGTTGGTTACTTGTAGGTCATCTACAATTTCAGTTGAAATAGTGCCTTGAGCATCGTTAAATCCTCCTGCAATATTTTTAGCCTTGAGTAGATAACTCACAAGACCTCCATAGTTGTTGGGTGTATTCTTTGCATCATTGCTGAAAATTACACTTACAGTTGTGGTTACGATATCAATTGTGGTATCGCCTAGTGTACGAAAAAGACTGTTCTGTTGAAAGTCTTCTTGGTCTACATAAATTGTTAGAGGATTTTTGAGATGCAGTGGAGCCCCGTTTTCTGTGTACGGTAACTCCCTGCTGAAGTTATATCTCTGTAGCGGGGCTGCCACTATGTAATCTATAACTTGTTCTCTCATTTATCTTATCCTCTTCAACGCAGCGTTACCACGACGTTTTTCGTCAGTTTGCACTGTACCGTCGTTGTCGAAATCGTACCAGTCTCCTGAGTTTACCAACTCCAAAAACAAGCGATCTGCTCTGTTTCTGTAGTAACCCATTTTCTGTCTTTCATTTGAATCTGCTTCTCCGAAGTCAGCAATGCTAGGCAGGATATAATCTGATAGAGCCCAGTACACACACAAGTCTGTGAAGTCCTCTTTTCTATCTATGATTCTATCTGGATCAGGTTTTGGTATGTCGATCCTGTTGACAGAACCTGTATGTGAACCATACAGACCCTGCCACCATTCTGTGTTTCTGATGTTATCTAATATTCTGCTGGTGCATCTTATTAGAGCATCTTCTACACTATCGTCAGTGAGACTTTCATTGCTATCAAAGAGTCGCACATCAGTGCTACTAACATCTGAAAACTCTGCGAAACTTATTGTGTTTGAACTTTCTACAATGAATGCCATAGTACTAACCCCTTATACGTTGATTAACTGTACACCACGAGTAGCGTCAACAACACCAGCACCAGCATGGATACTTGCTACCACGTCATTACCGACTGCGGCTGCTCTACGCTGTACTTCAATGTCTGCACCTTTTTGCATTGCAATTCTGCAAGCGTCTGGTCCAAAGATGAAGCCACTGTGTGCAGCAGGAACCAATGCTGATTGGAACATCATTACACCTGCGAACGAGCCAACATAGCCGTTGCGTAATGCTTCTGTTTGGAAGTCACCACCAGCGAAGTTGCCGTTAGCAAATAATGTTTTCATCAAGTTTGATGCTTCTGCAGTTGAAAGGATACCATATAGTTGTCCCATTTCGCCTGCGCCACGGATTTGACCAACTGCATCAAAGATTGAATCTGATGTTACTGGTACTGAGTCTGTGGTTGATGCTGTTAAACTTGCAGCCATTGCAGTCATCACTGCTGTATCAAATGATTTTGCAACAGCGTTACCAAGTACACGACCCAATTCGTTTGGATCAATTCCACCTAGGTCACGTACAACTGATCTAGCAGCGTGTACATCAACATTGATTGTTGCAGTTGTGTCAGCAATAACCTGTGCGGCTAGGTCTGAATTTGCACTATCATCACTGATAGTTGTAGCAGTCACTTCGCCCAATACTGGAACCTGTGCTGACTGTGATCCTGCTGGTACGTTGACCATTGGAACTAGTTGTCCGCCTAAGAACAATGACTGCTCTTGTGCTGTGTAGATAGTGGCTGCTTTGGTTGGAACCACTAAACCTTCGAGGCTAAAGCCTGATAGATATTCGTTTGCCATAGTTATGTTTTCCTTTTAGTTATAGCAAGCCCTTTGAACGGGCTTCTTTGTAAATTGCTCTATGTTCAGGACGATTCATATCCAGTGCTGCCAAATCAAATTCTTCTATTTTACCGCCACTAACTGCACTCTTTGTATTGGTGTTGCTAGGGGCTGCACTTACGAAATGGGGATTACTTGACAGGAACTCTTTTACCAAATGTTCAGGTGTAACAGGTGTTCCGGTGTCATCATAGCGTACAGTACCATTAGCATCTACAACTTCTGCAGTACCCGATTCACCTAGTCTAACTTGGTTACGGATCAACTGCACAACCTGCTGTGGATTCACTGCTTTATTGGTTGCGGCTGCATTTAACAATGGTGTGTTCACTGTGTATTCCTCAATCACTCGATTTTTCTGCTGGATCTCAGCGTCCTTCTTTGCTGCCAATTCTTTTAGTATTCCTTCAAACTCGCCACGCTTTATTGCTTCTTCTTGTTTCTGCTTTTCGGCAGTGGCTTTTATACTTTTAAGTTCTTCCAGATCACCTAGTTCAGCAATTTGTTTTTCAAACTTTGTGGTAAGACTTTTTTTAAGTCCTGCCATATGATTGTTAAACTCTGCTTCACTGTAAGTTTTGACGGCTGGTTCCTGTGTTTCAGTTTGTACTGGGGCCTCAGTTGCCACTTGTGTTTCCAACGATTCTTCGCTCATTGTAGGCGTTCCTCCTTTTATGTTTGAGTAAACTGTTTGTTTTGTATTTATACGTTGCCTTAGAATATGCCTGTATTATGGTTTGTTTTTACTTTTTCTTCTTCTTTTTCTTATATGCCATGTTTGCTTCCTCTCTTTTTAAACTTGCCTCACGCTCCGCTTGGGTCATAGGTGGAATAGTAGTATTAGTCCCACACATACACAGAAGATCCACACATGAACAATCCATATCATAGGTCCTCTGCTACAGGTTCCCAAAAGTGTCTACAGTTGTACCCACCTCTGTCTACAAAAGCATTTGAACCTGATTTGCCCTGCCATGATTCAGTCCACATACTATTGATAGTGTCTTCATCAAGTGTTTGTCCATCTAGATCTTGACACCAAGGTCTAGTGTTTGTAACAGTGCCACCTACATATCTATATCTAGTGATACTATTACGTTTGGCTCTGTTGGCTGTAAATGCACCATCAAATCTCATTACAACTGATTCTGCTGCTCCCCTAAGTGTATCACTTAAACTGCCTGCGGTCGCAATGCCCGGTAACCTACTTGCAATTGATTTTCTTAGATTTGAAAACACTGTAGGATCCTTATTAGGGTCAGTTGCCATACGTTGTAAGCGGGTTTGGAGTCTAGTAGTAGTTGGATCTGAGGTGCTCATCATTATTCCACTTACTGCTCCCCTTGTAATGCTCTCCAATTGGTCAGTTGCTAGTCCTGTGACAGCACCTGCTACAATCACGCCAGTTACAATTTCTGCATGGTTCATGATGTTTTCTCTTAGTGTACCTCTAGCATCTTCTATTAGTATGCCCTGTGTACTTGAATCTTCTGGTACAAAGCCGTCACCAATACCTGCCGCAGTTTGGTTTAGTACAGTGTTGTTGATTATACTACTTAGACCAGTTAGATCCTGTGTCATAGCATCAGCAGTGTTTTTGTAGGCTTCTATAATTGCGGGCCTACCTGTTTGCCCTGCGTTGATCATTTCGGCTAGTTTTTGTTCAAGGCTTTTGGTAACCTCAGCACCAGTGGAGATAAGTTGAGTAATATTAAGATCTAATACTCCACTGTGTTCAGCCATGTACAAAACCTCTAGCAGTTAGATCAAGATGTTGTGCTGCTAGTGTAACTGTAACAGTTTCTCCTGTAGCAGGATTTGTCATCTCATGTGGTACAAATGTAGGTGCTAACATTTCTTGATTTATTTGATTCAACAACAGTGGATCGTCTACTACCAGTTCAACTATCTGTTTGTTGATTTCTGTGTGGAAGCCCTCATTGGTTACACCACTTGATCTTGCTTTGATCAAGAAGTCTAGGTCTGAGGCATTGTCACGTATGTTGTATTGATGTGGATAGTCTATGTCACAGTCATATGGTTGTCCCATATACTCTGAGATCAATCTCCAAATGTGTTCTTCACTTAGTTCTAGTGCATCTGCTTTTTCACTTAGTTTTGATGCCAACATCATAAATTCAGTTTGCATTGCTACACCACTCATGGTCTTTGATTCAGTTGCTCTAATGGCTCCTGTGTTTGCCATTTTGTCAATGCTATCTACACAGGTAGAGATGGTAGCAATAATGCTGGCAATATTTGCACCTGATGATTGTAGTATGTAGGGTTTGAGACCCGGATCCATATCATCTGGCATTTGTATTACACTACCAGCACCTGCACTCATCATAGTGTTTTCTGTTTTTGCTAGTGTTGGGTGGCTATCCAGTCTAATAGTTTGTTCAATTTCACTGAGTAGGTTGTAGATGTATCTCTGTTGATCTGCAATGTCACCAATGTCACTTACACCAATGCCACGTATAACGCCTCTTTGGTTGTAGCAACACACTGCTGGGATCTTGCCTAAACTATTTGGTTCTTCTATTTTGTTTAGTTTTGCATTGTTTTCATCTAGTGTAATAGTACACACTAAATCTTTATACCATTCTTTTATGGTCTTGGTATCGCCGTTGATTTCTTCTATGTACTTGAAATAGCATAATTCGTATCTGCCTGTTGCACTACGTTCCCATTTCCAATCCAATACCATAAGCGGTGTTACCATGCTTAGATATGGACGTACTCCTGCTTGTATCTCATCTGCTAGTGTAACTGCACCTACATTGGGTTTGCTTACAATTACCCAAGCATGGCCAAACACACTTGAATACACACTTACGTCTTTCATAAACTGGTTGAAACTTCTACCGTCTTGGTCTGCGTCTTTGAGTATTTGTTCTACCTGTGGATTGTTTGCTAGATTGCCCAAATCTCTAGTGGGCGGTTGTTTAAAAATAAAACTTGTGTAGACACCTATAATGCTTGAACAATGATTTTGTAGTGGAGTGTTTCTTAATCTTGCTCTGTATTCGCTGTCTGTTTCTAATTGGTATTTTGTTAGATGGCCGGCGTTTTCATATTCTTCGCCACCCACATATGATTCTAAGAGAAATTGCCAGTATGGCTGGTAGTCTTGGTATAGACTATTTCCTGCACTATATCCAGCAATTTGACTTTCTATAGTTCCTATAGCATCGGTCATTTGTTGTTTCCTTATAAGGTCTTTTTGTATACTTGATATTTATCGTGAATCTACTAAACCCACTTCAAATAGTAATTTTATTGCTCCAACTTTGAGGTGGCTGTGGTTTAGTAGCACGTTTAATTGGGTAGAGGTAGGCTATGGCGTAGGATAGAGCATCAAAGGCGTGGTCGTGTCCTTTGTCCTTATCCGGTATAACTGTGCCTTCTTTATAACTATGAAGTTCCAATGCGTTTATAGTTTGCTTGCACTTGGGATCAATAAACAATCTTCTTTCACCTGTGCCATTCAAACATCTAGCATTGAATGCGTTTATTCTGTCTTTGACTGGATCGTGTTTGCGTGGTGCTAGTACCCTAAAGCCTGCATTTGAAAGTATGTTGAAATCACTCTTACCTGAACTTGATGTTTGTACTCTGCTGCCACTAGGATCAGGAAATACAAATATTTGTTTGTTAGGATATCTATGTTTTATTTCTTCTACTAGTTCTTGTGTGTTTGATGAATATATGTATATCTCATCTATTGCATGGAATATTTCTTTGTTCTTTACACCTACTACTGCACTAATAGGATTCACGTTGAAGTCTACTCCTATGGCCAATTCTTTGCTTAGTGGTAGTGTATACTTTTTAACATTGTGTTCTCTACTAAAGTTATAGGCTACCCTAGTGCCAATATCTTCAAAGGAGGCTTCAAACTCCTGCTTGTATTGA
>Ga0209535_1001169_pt1 | contig 18022 bp, 25 predicted proteins | sample LinPmetageLP28_FD_184041 | JGI IMG/M metagenome (GOLD analysis project Ga0209535, IMG submission 184041) | Marine viral communities from the Pacific Ocean - LP-28 (SPAdes) (version 2) | ecosystem: Environmental > Aquatic > Marine > Oceanic | place: Pacific Ocean | collected 2009-08-22 | reverse complement strand
AGTTACCTAAAGCATGGCATGAATATGTCTGAAATCGCTAGGCAATTAAACGCGGCAGAAGTGCCAACTCCATCCAAGCGAAGAAAAGAAAACAGGCAAACAAAAGGTATTTGGTATTCACAAACTGTAAAAAATCTATTGAAGAGACAGGGAGTAATAAAATGAAAATGGACACAAAAATTGATTGCTGTCGTCAAAACATGACCAATAAATTGAGTGAGTTATGGGCAAAGAAAAACCTAGAAATTGAAATTGACATTATAATGGGTGAGCGAGAAACGCATTCTGATTTAGAAAGAAAAATTAAAAACTGGACTTTAGGTACGGTAGAAAAGCGAAAATTTTATTTACATTTAGTTCATGCAACAATGAATAACCGTAAACTTTCTGTACAAGAAATTGTAAACTTAGTTGCCGTATCAAAAACGTCTATTGAGGGTTTTGTAAAAGAGTGTGAAAAAGCTAATTGGATTGTAGTTTGTCGAGAAGAAAAGGTTCGTAAAATTACTGTAAAGCCCATATTAGTAGAGCTTTACGTTAAGTACTGCGACTGGCTTGCTGAAACCTATTTCACGGCTGAACTGTCGTATTTAACAAGCAGCATGAAGTATCTAAAGAGCCTTGATAATGACCATAAATGTGTAAACTTAGTTGACACATCTGTGTAAAGTTAAAGTATATTGATATCATTTTGATACTGATACAAGATAGAGACAGGAGGAAGACATGAAGATCAACTACCACACTGAAAAGCCGCGTAAACTGAAATTGAACAAGACCATGTACAAGCTCAGCGCCGGAATGATGCAGTGGAAGCGAAGAATTGCAATCCCAATGTGGCATCCCAGTCATGTGTCCAAGGCAGCGAACATATTGAAGGAATACGCAGACAGGATTGCAAAGATCGACCAGTCAAACTCTATGCGTGGTTCAGACCGGACTACGTTAGCTCAATCACTTCTGGTGGAAATGAACCACCAGTTCGGCCAGATCTCTCCACAAGATCCACGGGAACGCGGAGCGGAGAGATATGAGTTCATCAATGGTAATGACCATCGGGTGAATACGCTGGGGTTTGAAGACCTCGCCAAAGATAAAGAGCTTAACGACGACTATTAAAGCGTAGTTGGTACTTTTAAAAAGGTATCTGGTACGCATAACAACACGAGGAGAGCAATATGCTAATAAAATATAAGCGGCTGTCTGACTACATTAGAGGTTTACGCATAATATATATTATACCGAAGTTTTCTAATGTAACAGAAAAACAGATTAGCCTAATCAACCTAATTAACCTAAACAGAATAATCAGAATAATCGAAGAAACCCTCGCTGCCGCAAGTATCTTCGCCATCGCTTTTGCATGGCTATTGGTAGCGAGGGGGTTCGGATGGCACTAAAGAAATATAAATTTCAAGATAACCAACCAGGCACTTTAGATCCCGATTATAAAAACCATGTAAACGAGCTAGTGGAAAACGTTACTTCTGCCCTGGCAAACGTGGGCAAGTGGGAAACAATACGCGAGCTTACTACAGAAACCTTGGCCGAAGGTATGGTTTCTCTGGGCCTCAAACAAGTTGAAACGGAAAACCTCAAGGTTTCCATCTCAAATGATGGCACCCAAGTCGAAGTGCAGCTTATTGGAGATCAGGAGGTGTATCATTGAGACATCCCCTGACAAAACCACAGAAGGAAATTTACGATTACTTCTGCGAGTTCTACAGACGGTTTCCGGAGCATCGAAGCCCGACGTTAAAAGATATGGCAACGGGCCAGGTTGACGGGATCCAGGTTTGCAAAGAAAGGGCAAGCCGGCAAAGCATCTACCCACACGTTAGGACGCTAATCGATAAAGGATACATTAAGGAAAATTTTTATCGCAATAAACCATATTGGACATTAGCGGAGGACGACCATGAAAAATGAAATGGATCCGCTATCCAGGATGAAAGAGGACGCCAAAGTAGCAAACCGGAGGCTCCGCAAAAAGTGGGGTATGGTTGTGGACAGTAGGCCAGAGTTCGAGGTTTTAAGCAAAACGGCTGAGCGTGTCGATAAAATGATTAAGTCAGGTAATACCAGAGCTGAAATTTCCGGCTATTTAAACGTCTCTCTTTCGCATGTCGGGCGAGTAATCAGAGAATACGGATTGCCGAGGAAAGACTGATGGCGACAATACAAAAGCTTTGTTTAAAGAAATATTTCAAACATAAAGACGAGAAGAAAGAGGAGCCCGAATAGGGCTCCTTTAACTTATCATTGATAAAGATTTTTCCAGGGTTTCTTTATTACGCCTGGACCAACCTTTTCCAAAAGTTTTGTAATCATTAAGCTTTCGATAAAACCCTTCGCGAGCGTCGTAATACTTTTCGATCAGCTCTTTAGGCTGGTGGTCGTGCATTGCCTTGAGGGTCTGATTACCAATCTTTCCATCAGCTTTTACCGCCAGAACACGTTGCAGGAGTTTGGCAGCCCTTGAGGGTCCGGCATTCACGGCCATGTCCGCCACCGAGTAATCTAAACCGCTAAATAAATCGTCTGCTCGTATTGGTCGCCAGTAATCTTTTTCGTAAAACGGCTTCACGTCTTCCTTGGTTAATTTTTTCATAACCTCCATAGGAGCTGGCTTGCCAGTGTATCGCGCCCAGTTGTAAGCAGTGACGCCCAACATAGTCGATCCTTGGTTGCCGTGGCCGTCTTCTTTGTTTCCGGCGTCGCGTTCGTCTGACGTGAAACCTCCCTCATGTTTAATGAGCATTTCGAAAAAATCGTTCCAATTATCTTTCATTTTTTTGCCTCCAAATATAATCGCCAGCAATTAACGATCGTGTTGATGCTAACCATTGTCAGCAATATTGCTTGCCAGGTTTCCATTAGATTTTTCCCTTAACGTATTTTGATACCGCTCTGTTGCCGAACCAAAAGGACATGATAGCTGCAAACAAGCCAGCCGTAGCATCATCCCATATTAAAGTAAGCGCATTCCCAAGCTCTGTTCCGCTGTCCATAAATGCCATAAGTGCCGTTACTTTGATGGCCACGAATAAAGCAAAAAAAGCATAGGTAATAACAGGACGTACAGATCCTCTAAGACCGTTAATAAATCCACCAGCATCAATTTTATCATGTTCGTATAATCCTTCTGCCTCTTTAATATCGGCCTCTCTATCCATAATTTGTAATTTCAATTCAGAACGCTTGGACATAAGCTCTATTTCAAGCTGTGCTTTTTGCATTTCGTGTTTATGTTCTTGATTAGCTCTAAAATATCCAAGCACTTCTGGCAGAAATGATGTTGAAAAGCCCAATAAACTGCCTAATAATGTAATCATTCTGATTTACTCCCCATTAACTTGCTCGATAAGGCGAAATAAGCACCCACCAGGCCACTAAGAGCTAGGTATTGCACCTGGAGGACCCCAGAGGCTTGGTTCATCCTAGAGGGGTCGTAGATCGTCGCTACGGTGGTCGCGCACATCATAAACAAGGCAATGTAAGACATACGCCTTTTGTTTACTTGGTAAGCCATTTTATCCGGCACTAGTTCGTTCATATTCTAATATCCTTATTGCTAATCTTTTACATGAAGTTTGAATTACAACCCGTCCATTTTTATAAACAATCCATCTGTTACGTTTCACCTCAACCATCTTCATCCAGCAAAACGCATTCTAAAATCATGTCATTGCCAGTGATCAAAACGCCGGCCTTGTCTCGCTCGACCTGGCAAGCCTCTTGGCTGGCGTATTGATCGATTAAATAATACTGGAGGTGGTCTGTGCGGATGAAGTGAAACCAGACGAGCGCGTACATCATCTGATCAACCTCCCCAATTTCTTGGGTCAATAATGTCCAGGTACATTAAAACCAGCATCGCAAATGCAACTGCTAACGTTAAAAGGACAACCATTATAAATGCTGTTTCAGCATTTTCTTTTCGACGCTCGCGCTCTAGAGCCATTACACGTTCTTGCTCTTTTCGTTCTGCAAGTATTTCTCGTCTAAGCTTCAAAAGATCCTGATAAGCGCTGTATCCACGAAGTCCTATAATCAGCTCTCTCAGTTGTTCTTCACTATCTATGGCTGCCTGACGCTGCATGAAGGTGTCCATTGCTTCTTCGTTGGCACTAACAAACATGCTGCTTTTCTTTTTTTCGTGAGACTTTTTTGCGTTGTCGCAACTGTCCATAAAATTGGAAAGCTCTCTGCTCATATTCATAATAGATTTTCCGGCTTTCAACGAAGCGGAAATTGCGCCAAAAGCCGTAATAGGATCCATTGTTAAATTCCATCGCGGCGAGTAAATTCTACAGTTTTTTCCAGAATAGATATGCGAGCTTGGATTTTTATAATTTGAGTTTGCAGTTTGACCAGGTTGTCCATGTCTGCCCATATTTCTTCGTCCACCTCTGAAAGGCTTTCCTCTGTTTCCTCCAGAGCTTCCTCAGTTTCCAGCAAGATCTCAATCAGCTCGTCGGTCCTGGCAGTGTTGTCGCTAATATCTCGGAGTATATTTGAGCCCCAAAACACCGCACCCACCAACTGGGCCGCCAAAGCAATCACTAACACCAATGGGATCTTAAAATTCTCCATCAGCCGACCTTCATTAACACCGCGATAAGCAGGGCAATAATAGAGCCGGCAGCGGCCCAAAGAATTTGCTCAGTTCGCTTTGTGCGGACGTAGAGATCCTTGAGCTGTATGCGTAATTCAGTTTTGACCTCCACCATGTCTTTCTCGACAAGGTCTATTCTGGAGTGAGCGCTCGCTGCGCTGCGTCGGTCCAGTGTCACCACTTGCCCTCCCAGTTGCGAAGCTGGCTATATTCTCCGCTCATCAGTTTACGTTGAATAACTTCTCTGACGGCTTGAGCATCGCTCCAAGCAACTCCAGCTTCTTTTAGCCAATTATGTAACATTGGAGTTGTTATTTCTCCGACATGCTTCCAGTCGCTGCCAACCGCGTTGGGTGAAACTTCGCGAGCATACTGACTTTGTCGTAAAAGTTTATTACCATCAAAATGACTGGCGATTTGGATTTCGCCTTTGTCATTAATGGTAATATCCTCTCTTATTTTGTGATTGTCGTACAACATTAATCATAAGCCTCGTTGACATCTGGGGTAGACTTATCGTCGGCTTTTAGGGTGCCGTTCGCATTTCTCGCCCTTTTCTTTTTTGACGGGTTTTTCATACTTGGCATTACAGCAACTTCGATGATCTCTAAGGCTGTTGGCTTCATAAATATAATTTTGTTAACTTCATCATTTGGCAGATCAATAATATCGTCCTGGCGCATAATGCCGGCAGATGTTGAAATGCTTTTTATTAATACTTTAACTTTCATTTTTTTCTCCGGTATCTGGTACTTGTAAAAGCAGGGCGCGAACGCCCTGCATAAACACCACTAATTATGTGGTTGTGTTGTCAGCAATAATTCCGCTGCTAGCTTCATTTTTACACACGAGCGTAAGCTCCTGGATGAGTTGTCTGCGCTCCGAGTCACCGGTCACACTCAATGGAGTGTTACGAGCTCCTCTTAGCTCAGCTATTTCCCACATATCGTCTTGTAAAATTAGGACATCTCTGCTTCTGTTCTCCCTGGAGGCTTGCAGCCCCACTTGGCCCCAAGGCGTTAAATAAATCGAAATCGAATTCACGACACGTTCATCAGCCGCCACCACGTTTGCACGTTGGTTGTTATTTCCGGTAAAGGCCAAAGATTTGTTGAGCTGAAACGCCGACATGTACGCGGTGTCCGGACGCCCCCCATTTTCCCAAATTGACTGCATAACAGTATCAAATTTAGCTTGAGAAAATGCTGTTGGAGCGCCACTGTCTGTACGTGCATCAGATCCGTCACCGGTCGGATTTGCACCAGAAGAAGCAGACACAAAGTTGACGTTAGTTGTCATCCATGCCGGAGCTCCAGCCAACTCTCTCGCCGTGCCATTCGCCCCATTTACGCGTGCATTATTATCGAATAAAGCCTTTTCGACGTCCAAATTTTGCTCTCGTGCCACGAGTAACATCTGGTATCCCATTTGACGATTTTTTCCGGCTTTATCTATGCCCACGTCAGACCCAGGAACGCTTACGGCGTTTTTGAAAATCTGAGTTGAATTGGTCAATCTTGTGACCGCCGTTCTTTGCTCGGCTACCGTGTCATCACCTTCCAGGTGCTTATTTGAAGCACTTGATCTGAGCGCTTGAGTAGTCCACTCGTGCAAAGTAGCCTTGGCGGATCCTTTTCCGCATTTGGCTCTAAATGGGGTTTCAAATGGCGTGATATTATAAATCACGTCGCGCAAATCGGTTTTTATCGAATTTGCATCATCATACGAAGTGTATGTATTTGTTGGTAAGGCCATGATAAATTTCCTTTCTTGGCTTCACTGTGACGACGCACCAGGTATCTGGTACTTTTAAATCGTCATTCAAAGATTAAGGGCATCGCGTCTTTTGGATCCCCCGTTTGACGGAGACGCTTCATAGCGTCTTTTCTGGACCGCTCGCTTTGAGATAGTGGGCGTTTTTTCGAGCCAGCTTTTACGGTCGCGATGCTCTCTTTTTTTGGGGAGGTGGCTTTCGCTTTTTTTGCAACCAAGTTTCGGTAACGCATTGCGTCGTGCATGGCTAAAATATACCTATGATCTCTGACTGATCCCAATTCTTCGGGCGTAAAACCATAGTATTCGCCAGCGCTTGCAATGCCTTGCTTTATCGCTTCACCTTTTTTGGGATCCGCAATTTCCGGCAGTCTTTGCGTTAAGAGCTGCGCTTGGTTGGCTGTATACTCCTGCAAACGAGCTTCGTTGGCAGCGCTTTGCTGCGTTTGAAGCTGGTTCATTTGAGCGACCTTGGCATCGTATTGAGTTTTACTCTCGTCATATTTGAGCTTCTCCTGCATGTAACCAATAGGGTCATCATTGAAGAGCTCCGAAGACGGTGGAGTAGGCTCTTGAATACCATTTTGTGCTTGTTCAAAAAACGCTAACATCTGTTGACGTTGCGCGGTTAATGCTTCGAGTTCGCTTTTGTAGTTTTTCTCTACGCTGGCAATCTCTTGCATTCTTTTATTAATGTAGCCTTGCCCAGCCGCACTTTGTTGAAGCTTATCCAGGGTCCACATCTCTTCTTTTCCATCAATCTTGACGGGGTAGAGATGGTCTGTCGTCTCAACCTGTTCGGTTTCACTTTCTACATCGTCTGCCTCGTAATCCAGCAAGTCGCTGTCTTCGTCGGCTGCCTCAACTTCTTCCGCCTGGTCAATTGGATCGATCTCGTCTTGAGGTATCTCGTCAATTGGCTGTTCGGTTTCCGCATTAGCTTGGGTATCTGGTACTTTTAAATTATCTCCAGATTGCTCCGGACTTTCTAAAATTTGATCCATCGCGTCATTCATTGATTGTTCTACTTTGTTAGGCGCTTCCACGGTACTAACCCTTTCTTAATTCAAGGAGCGTCTCTGCCGTAACCACGGAGTCGAGGTGCGCTACCATTTCATTTGTGGCTCGCAGTATTGCGTGAGCCTCCTCACGCCGCTCGATCTCGTCGGCGGCACTGTTTGCAAAAACCTCTTTTTGGTTTTCGCGAACTTCCTTCAGTAATAGCTGGAACGTGCTGTCTTGTTTTAAACGCTTTGCGTCCTCCGCTCTCATCTTACTGTTGTCCATTGTTCATTCCTTGTTGTGCAATACCGGCAACGGTACGCATCTTTTCTTGCTCGGCTTTAACGGCTGCTACGTCCACCTGGGCGCCGTACTGACCGGCAATCTTAGCCGCGTTGACCATTAAGTCCTGGGCCATCTTATCGCGCTCTCGGTCGTCTTCAGCCGTCGCCTTGGCTGTATCTAACTGTATCCTTGCCATGTCGCTGCCCATTTTTGCTTGAGCTTTCATTTGTTCGGCCTGGAGATACGCCGCATTGGGATCTTGCTGTTGCTGCGACATTTGCTGTTGTTGCTGTTGTTGCATAGCCAGCATTTGTTGTTCGATCTCCTGGTTGATCGGCGCAAAGTATCGATCAGAATTCCTTACACCATTGATGGCTAAAACGTCCGCCAGAGTGTTTCTTATGTTTGTCAGGCTAACCAAACCATTTTGTGGCCCGTACTGCCCATATACTTGCATTTGAAGCTGTAGGGCTTGCTGTAGGGCCGCTACGCGCTCGTCTTCTCGTCCTGTTCCCAACCCGACGTTTATACTCACGTCGTAGCTTGTATCCCAGACCATTGGATTGACCGGCACAAACATACCGTTGAGCTTCATTATCTTTTCTTCATCAAAGTTTTTATGTGTCAGCTCCAACAATAATTTAAATAAATCTTTAAATCCTTCAGCAAGATTTCGGCACATTGTTTCAACTTGACCGGCAGCCGCTTCCACCGCCGCAGAGACTGCCGTTTTCGTACTGGATTGGAGCATGTCTGGATTTAATGCGATATTTTGTGTTACACCACTTTTAGCCTCGACCATTTTGTCGAGGTAGGTAAGGGCAGAAAGTGTTTGACCAGCGACAAATGGAACAGAAAGATCTTGCACGGCCCCAGGCTGGTTCATTCTAACAAGGCCGCCAATCTCATTGTTTAAAAGGTCGTCGATCGCGACCTGGCCGTTTACGAAACCCATCCTCGGAGAGTTAGTTAAAGCGACGTTGTCTAAAATTCCTCTTAAAACGCTGGTCGAGGCGTCTTGGTCGTCAAGTAAAATTTCTGCCAGGCTGCGCCCGTAAAACGTGTAAGGCTCCGGATCGACCTCTAGTTTTACCAAAGGAACACGATCGCAAGGCTCGTAATCCATTAGTGTGTATCCAGTTCCACCACAAATAAACTTGTGCAAAACAGGCACTCCAGTGCCGTCAACATCGACGCGCATGTAAGCTTCCGTAATGAGAACATTTTTCATTGAAGGGTCCAATGCGTTGTCATCTTCTCCCTCATCGCTGTAGCCTTGTCGCTGGTAGACTTCCTCCTGAGTGATTGCTGTATCACTGTCGTAGCTGTCCAGGTCGTAAACAAGTTCTGCGTCGTAACCCATAGCCACAACATCGCCGGCTCTCATCTCTGTTCGATGGCAAACCACATACGCATCCTCAATCGATCTAGCTTCACGATTTATAAAGAATTCTTCACTAGGTACGCTCTCCATACAAATCTCGCCTTTCATCTCTTGCCGGCTTATTTTTAAATTATAGTAGGGAGGCTCCTGGGAGCTTTTCATTTCTGATGTTTGCTCTAAAACTTCTACGTCTGGCTCATCGACCAACAAAGTTAATTCTTCTGCCGTCAAATCAGTAAACGTGTGTATTTTCGCCTGTGCGTAAGTTTTGTAGTAAACTTTGGCTATTCCTTGCTTTTTAATTAATGCGTCATGGATCAAATCTGAAAGCAATTTATAGCCGTTCAATCTTTGGAATTCATGGTGAATAAAATCTGTTGCTTGCTCGGCAATAGCTACGTCTTCTGGTCCTTTTGGCACAAATTCCACCGGCTTGTCGGTGCTCATAAACACCCTAAGAATGCTAGGCTTGACGGCGCGGATCGTATCCCGAACCTTGCTAGAAACAACTTTGCTCCTGCCGTCCTCGTGACCTAAATCGCTATGGCCCTCTGCGTAGCGCATACATTTTAGGCGCTCCTGACTTATTTCCTGTTCTACAAAATCCACCGCGTCTTTAATAGCCTCGGAAACAATGTTTTCTAATTCATCATCTGTTTTTGCTTTGAGTTCCATTGTTTATTCCTACTTACCTCGGTTAAATACTGCGCCAGTAGTCCTGGCAAATTGCGCGTCGATTTGGTTTTGTAAGTCTTCATCTGTAAAGGCCGCACCACCAGGCCCAGCTCCAATACTTGGCAATGGAGTAGTGCCGCCGCGAGTAGATATTGACGCCCTGGCAGATCCATACAAATTTCTGACAGTATTGATGCCAACTGCTCTCGTCATGTAAGTACCAACATTTGTAGCGCCAAACGCAGCCGCCAATTTTCCAAGAGCATTAAATGATGCGTTAGCACTGTTTGAAGCGTTAACAGCTCCGCCAGTCCCCCTGGCAGACACACTCGCAAATTGATTAATCAAAGCAATTTCTTTTGGAGTAAATAAAGATTTTAACATACCTTTATTGTCGGTCATAAGTTTTTTAAATTCTCTTCTAAACATGTCACCAGAAAAAGCATCGACGCCGGCTTTTTGTGTTTGTCCGGCTCTGGTAAGTCGTAGAAAAGCTTCCTGCCTAATTTGGTCCCATTGCTCTTTGGGTAATCTATTTTTTAGCGTAGTTAATTGCTTAACGACTTGAGGGTTGTTAGACAGTTTACCGCTTGCATTAAAAATAACATTAGAGGCTCTCTCTGGAGAAATTTTGAGGGAAGCTTTTGTGCCATCTGTGATAGTTTCTTCTGTCAATGCTTTAAGAATTCCACCTTTTGAATTCCAAGTATTACTAAAATCGGCGTAATTTTTTATTGCTGATTGCCATCGTTTTACCGCTGCCTCATCGCCATAAATTAATGCAGTTTCTAAAGCTGACGTAAGCTCTTCATCTAATAAATCTTTTAATTGACCGGCAGAGCTTCCAGCTTGGCCAAGTTCTTTACTTTGATTTGTTAATCTTGTTCGAAGAGCAAATAACTTTCGAATGTCACCGCCGTCAGAAACAATGTCTCTCATTTGAGTAAGAAATTTGGCTGTTCCTGGGATATTTTCAAATTCGAAATTTTCAGACATTGTATTGGTTATTCTGTCAACCATAACGTCAGCTTCTGTCTGATCCATAAATGCAGGACCAGAATTCCTAGCCTCTTTGTATAAATCATCTGCTTTTTTAGATGCTGCGTTTCGCTGATTAACTAAAACATTTTGAGCTCCAGCACCGGCTTGCCCTATGTCAGTGATAGTCTCGGATCCTTGGCCTATCTGATCTTTTATTGCTGGTATGTTTTGTTGCAGCGCGTCTTGCGTTTTAGCCCTTTGGCCGGCCATTATATTTTCCGCCGTTTGACCGAAGCCTCCGCTGGCTGCCGTGTCTTCGAACAACTGTTGACCTTTGGACCCAGTTACAGCTCCGGCAGTCAGTGGAACAGGGACGGGCAGGGTATCCGCCTCGACAACTCGCTGAGCTTCTAGTGGGTCAATTTTTTGATTAACTTTTGCGCTTATCTGCGCGAGCGTGTCTGGCGTGACAGTCTCCGGATCTATTCCTGCTTTCTTGAGATCTTCAGCGACCTTTGGTAACAACACTCCGTTTGCGTCAAACAATTTGTCTGGAGAGCCTCTAAATAAATTAATTATACCGGCTCCCACGTCCGCAACTTTTTTACCAAGAACTCCACCAAAAAAACCGTAGATTGGATCTGTCAGCTTTCCTTGTACGTTTGATAATTTTGCGCTTATTGCCTCCACCAAACCAGCTTCAGCCATTCCGACAAGTCCGCTGCCAGCTAAACCAGTTGTCGGTGCGCCTATAAGTCCGCCAGTTCCGACAATAGCTTGACCTAAAGCAACTGCTCCGGATCCCTGCATAAGATCGGTAATGTCTAAACCTTTTGGATTTGGATAAAATCGTGTGTATTGCTGGGTCGGCTTGCCGTCTCTATATAAAGGCACAACAGCAACAAGGTTTCCGTAGTCATCCTTCATAAATTCGGAGTTTGGTATTATTTCTGCAATACCTGACTGCAACCTATCGTCACTCGCGGTAGTGGCTAAAAGGGTCACAAGCTTAGCTGCATCTTTTGATGGCAAACCTAATTTAGCCTGATTAGCTAAAGGTATATTCTCATCACGTTGGCCACCTTTAAACCAGTCGATTACATCTGTAGTTTTATCGCCGACTGTCTGGAAAAAAGTTTTATCTTCTTGCCCAGTAAACTGCATTACTGCCTGTCGGATTTCATCCTGAGACATGGTGCTTGGAAATTCCAAGATAGTGTCACCAACCTCAACTTCTATGATGTTTTGCTCTGCCATTATATAAAACTCTTGGTTTCCATATCCCATCGTAAACGTTTTGGGCCTGTGTCTGTTTCACTATCGCCAATTTTAAATCTTTGTATGATCGAAGCGACTTCTTTTGGAACTAAAGATTGCTGCTCCAATTGAGCCATCTGATCATTAGCGTCTTTAAAAGTAATATTACCAGTCTGATATTGTCTGACTATTTTGGCTCTAGCTATGTCAAACGCAGCTTTTTTCTGAAAAACAGAAATAATAGCAACGTTAGCTTCTGGACTATTTCTTAAACTTCCAAAACCATCGAGCATTGCGTTAAATTCAATATCTGAAGTAGAGCCTGAACCTTCAACTCGTAAAGTTGGAGCAATACGTTTTATAATGCTTTGTCGTAAAGCTGATACATCGTTAAACTCTGGAAAATTTTCTGCTAGGCGACCCTGCAAAGGACCACTCGGAGCTAACGGAGCAAGCTTAGCTAAAATTTCTAAATCGACGGAAAGCTGGGCCGCTGCGTTTCCTTGGCCCATCATTGCGGCCCATTGAGTTCCCGTTGCGCCCATAAGTTTTTTTAATAATTCATCTTCTGCGCCAGGGGCTCCAGGCATAATAATTTCGTTTTTTACGCCGCCGCCACCAGCTTTAGTAATATTTACAATATCGCCAGCGGCGTTTTTAGTAACGTTGTATAATTGATTTTCTTCAATGTTTACACCAGGCTTAATTTTTAGTATTTCAGCCCCAGTCATCACATTTTTTTGATCTTTTGGATTTAACTTTTGGGCTGTGACTTGCTGCATTATTGCCGTAACCATTGAAGGGTCGTTTCTGGCCATTTCAGCAAGTTTTGGATCAACAGTTTCTAAGTAAGCAATTGTTTTATTTTGTTTTGTAGTTTTTTTACGATCCTGGATATCCTGGGCAGCCAACTGCATAAGCGGCGCTAATTGTTGAGGGTTACCGCTAAGCGACATCATAGCAATTGCAAGACGATCTGAGGCGTCCGGATCCTTACCCGTAACCGCATCTTTTAGCTTATTAAACCCACCGCCAACAGTTTTTTGTAACATGCTAAATAATGGGTTTTTGTCCATTCCCGTAGATTGCTGATTACCTGGCATTTGGTTGTTTTGCGGATCCAACAAAGGTGATGTGTCAAGAGGTTGGTTTTGCATTGCAAGCTCCATAAATTTCTGTGCATTTTTTCTGTGGTCGCCCATGCTGGCAACTTTTTCGGCGACAGTGCCAGGCATTCCACCAGCTCGCTCGTCAGTCATTTCAAAATTGTTAATTCCACCAGTGTTGATAGCTGAGTAGATTTGCTTCAAACCCATTCCAGGTTTAATGCCGACAGACTTCAGATATTGGTATATTCCTGCTCCAGGGCCGAGCTGCGTTGATATTGCTTGCGGACGGGTTTCAAAGCTAACGCCATACTGATTTGCTTGCGGTTCGCCAAATTGTATTAGTCCTCGATGCTGACCAAATTTAGTTTCCGGACCAAGTTGCAACGGATCAAAAGTGCCGCCAGTCTCATAACTGATAGCCGTCGCAAGATCGATTGGAGAAATTCCAAGCTTATTTGCTGTTGATGTTATGCCGGTGGCTATATCCATTAAATACCTGGTATCGCTGCCGCTTGTGGACCCATAATATATTTAAGAGCACCCAATATTCCTAATGCTCCTGGACTTGCTGGAGTAGCTGTTGTTGACGTTGGGTATCGAGCCGCTCCAAGAGCCGCTATAGGCGCATTCAAACTATTCATGGGTGCTTGGCCATAATTAGCAAAATCCCCTCTAGCAGCGTCGATGAGAGCTTGCTGTAAGCTTTGTTGCAGTAGCCCTTGGTTAGCCATATCCTGGTTAATTGTTCGACCAGTGTTAAACGCCTGGTTAGCCATGTTGCTGAGCTGACCGGCAGCTCCCATTTGTTGCCCGCGAGAGTTGAACACATTTCCGAGCATTGTATTTGCCAGGTTTCCTTGCTGACCGGCAGCGCCTAATTGTTGGGTGCGAGCGTTAAACACGTTGCCCAAAATTGAATTTGCCAAATTACCCTGCTGTCCGGCAGCGCCTAATTGTTGGCCTCTATCAGTAAATGCATTTCCAAGGGTTGTGTTAGATAAGTTTCCAAGTTGTCCGGCAGCTCCCAGACGAGCATTTCTGTCAGCCATCGCATTCGCGACCGACGTGTTGTAACCCTGCATTCTGAGTGGGGCGAGGGCATTGGCAGCCATTCGGCCAAACTCAGCGTTAGTAACACCCTCGGCAACTCCTTGCCTAGATCCGCCATACGCGCCAGACGCTTGAGCTTGAGCTCCGATGTTATTCATGGCCATTTGACGTTGGCGCTCAATATCTTGCTGCACCGTGTCCACCACCTGTTGTTGGTAGGGGTTGTTAAACTGATCTACGTTTAAATCGTCAGACATAATGTTAGACGTTGTGTCCATCGACTGACCCAAACCAGCCGTGCCAGCATTTCGGTATCCAGTTTGGTTGATTAGTCCATTGGCAAGTCCGCCGGTAGTACCTAAAGATTGACCCAGGCCAGTAGTCGCCGCGTTTGCGTAAGCACTTTGGTCGATAGGGCTGCCGGTCAGTCCACCAGTAGTATTCATTGAATTGCCTAAACCGACCGTCGCGGCGTTGCTGTAGGCGCCTTGGTTGATCGGGCTGTTAAGTAAATTTGTCGTCGCGCCCATAGAATTTTGCAAACCAGTCGCCGACGCATTGTTCACGTTGAATGGTTGTTGAGGTTGTGGATTTTGAACTGCGCCGCCACCTTTTCCGCCTTGTCCTGCCATGTTAAACCTCCGCCCTTCTACCCGATAAACGTATCTGGTACTTATAAATTTTACCGACTAAACGGCTGAATGGTTCGCCGAAAAACTTTATTGCTTTACCAAAGTAGTTTGCTTTGTATTTATTTGGTTTCATGCAGTGGGCCATTTCTTCCGCCCAGGCTCTAACAATGGGCCACATTATCGATCTAACGATACCGGCAAAGAATGTTTTTTTACGAATGAAATTTGCAGTTGGCATTCCCCAAACGTGATAACCTTCCATAAGCAAAGGATCTGATCTTAAAACCCTAACACCATAACGTCGGTCAAGGTTCCAAATCTCTTTTGGCAGCATTCCCATTTCATAGTATGCCGTACACATCACGGTTGCGTCATCGACGTCCTTTTTGATTTGCCCAGGCATTTCAGAAACATCACTTTTTATTTGACTTAAATGTTCGCCAAAAGTCATGTCAAAAGGGTTTTTGTCTTTCATGGTGTAACCTAAAATCGCTGCATCTTCTGGAGCCATTTGCCCCTCTCCATAGCCCAAAGCAACAACGCCTTTATCTGGCGTTTGTGCAAAGCCCACCGCGCCATCTGAAAACCCATCAGCATAATTTCTTTGTTGCCGCGCCATGTGCTCAGCCAATCCAAATCTATTATTTGGGTCTAAAAAATCAGTAACGCTATCCCCACCATTGTAAGGATCAGATCCACCACCACCTGAGCCTACTGACGCAATAGGCATAGGATTGTTCATTATTGGCGCTACATTACTGCCTGGCTGACCACTGAAAGGATCAATAAAAAAGCTGTCAATGTATGAGGATTGACCAGGACGGTCTAACCTAAAATCTTCCATTGTTTGATTATATATCGGCAAAGCTGAATAAGCACTCACGCCATTTGCGTAGGTCGTGGGCGCGTCCATTCCGCCGGTTACAGCCGTACCAGTAGGCGCGTCTAACCCAAACGCACTAGCCATGTTTGCAGTATTGTTAAAACTACTGTTTTGCATTGGCGTAAAGGCAGCGACCGTAGGTCCATAGCTCATAGGCACCGAACCGATACGACTTATTCGATCAGCCTGGTTAAGATTACGACGTGCCGCATCCTCCAGCCATTCTGGGATTTCCGCCGTAGTCGATGATCCGCCTTTTCCCATTTTTAAATCTCCTTAACATACGAACTGTGAATAGGCTTCCACCCATGCTTCGCCAACGGTTTTTTCCATCCAAATCGTCCAGTCATGTTCAATGCGCTACATCCCTGGTCTTTTGCCCAACGTACCACGTCTTCATGCATAGCTAAAATTTCTGTGAGATCGCCTCCGCCGAGAAAAATATTTAGCACTCGCATTTTTGGATAATTTATTATTTCAGTTACCAAACAGCTTTTTTCTGCCGGCCATAATTGCATTGTTCCTTTATAAAGTCCTTCGTAAATATCAATGATATCGTGGGTGCCGCCGGTGTATTCTAGGGCTGCCTCAATGTAAGGTTTACACCGCTCAAATTCCTTAGTGCCTAAAAAGTCGTTAGCGCTACTCGTTTCCATATGTTTGAACTTCCGTTGTAATCTGACGTGCAGACGTAGATGTAATTTGCATCCCAGGCTAACATTCCTGATTTATTACCAGGAGCGCCAGTGCTAGAGGAGGGGGTTGCTTGCTTCATTGCGACCTGGCGAAATGCACCGCCAGAAGAAACCACTGGATAATTGTTTGCATCATCCCAAAGAAAAATTCCATTGTCGGCTGGTATGTCTCCCGAAGATTTAAAAAATAGTTTACCTAGGTTTCTTTGCAAAAAAAGATTAAGCTCTCGACCCCATTGGCGGATATCTGTTCCTATGACTGGCGGTGTAACAGGCATTATCTACGCCCCCCAGGTTTAATATCCAAACGCATAGCTCCGACGCGCCAGGCAGCTAATCGATCACCCTCAACGCGCATCCGCAACTGACGACCAGAAAACCTAACAGACGTTGGATTTGCAGGATTGAATGGACCGTACTCGCGCTCAGTATCGTTTGGGTGAAATCTTGTTTTAAATTTTAAATTAACATCACCTTGCGTTTTCTCATCGGGTATAACTTCAGTCACACGCGCTATCTGATCTCCAGAAGCTCCTAAACTAATTGGGCCAGTCTCGCAAAATACAGAACTGCCATCGTAGTTTAAACCGCTTTCGTGAGAGTACACAGTGACTGGATCAACAGTATTTGCTGTGCCACCCATGCCAGAATGGTTAGTGCAATAATAATACAATGTTGGAGTGGAACTAGACACAACAATTTTAGTTGTATTACCTATTATAGTAACTCCTGTTGTGTACTCAGAACCACTTCCATGAGTACCATCAGAGGTTGTGGAAAAGCGAAAGGGATGACCACTATTTGAACTATCAAATTGATTAAAAATATAGGTATTACCAGCTTTTAAACTAATTGTTGGCGCTGAACCAGAATAAGAAGAAATATAGTATTTATTTCCCCCATCATTAGCAACTGTCACATTGTGCGTTATTGTTTCTGATGTTTCCCCAAGCAAATAAGGTTGCCTAAATACACCCCTAGGGGTTCCGCCTGTTCTTGAAAGATCTCCAATCAGCCAATGATTTTCTAGCAAATCGAAAGCAACATACCTATCTATCTCTGTGCTATTTCCAGATGGATAAAACCACCATATTTCACTAAATTCTGTATTGCTAAAAGCCCAGATCTTACTTTGTTGGTTTGTATTTAAATCATCGAAAATATAATCATGTACCTCGCAAGGAAGCTCTTTTACTGTGTTCCCATCAAATCTAAAAAAGCCCCTTTGACCCATCCAAAAAGCGCCCATATCAGTATCTACCGCTGACATTCTTGAAACTGCACCGCAAGCAGTGCCAACCCTATCAAATCCATAGACATATGGCGTACCAATGTACTTTGCACTGTGGGCGTCTAGGTCAGTTATGATAAGCGTTTGGCCTCTAGTTTTAATGCCTTGCATGATTTGCCCTGCGGTTTGCAGTTCTATGTCACCAGCCTCATTTGTAGCCGCTGGCGTCCACAAGGTATTATCTTCCTTGTCGCACCACTGTACTTTTCTGGGGTTTCCCCCTGCGCCTAGAGCAAAAATAAAACGTTCCTCAGTGACAACAAGGCCAAGATTGTTTGACGGTGAATTTGCAATAACAGCCGCCACGTTTGATGGGTTTAGCTGCCACTCTACTAGGTTTCCAGTATCGTAGTGAACACCAACTAAATATTCACCCCAGTTATCTAG
>Ga0209535_1001168_pt1 | contig 18026 bp, 14 predicted proteins | sample LinPmetageLP28_FD_184041 | JGI IMG/M metagenome (GOLD analysis project Ga0209535, IMG submission 184041) | Marine viral communities from the Pacific Ocean - LP-28 (SPAdes) (version 2) | ecosystem: Environmental > Aquatic > Marine > Oceanic | place: Pacific Ocean | collected 2009-08-22 | reverse complement strand
GAATTCCCATCACACGCTGAAGTTCTGTTTGATCTAAAAAATCTAAATATATCTTCTCAGAATTTTTATATTTCTTCTTCATCACAAAAGGGTTTTCATCTGTCTTAACAAAATCATTCCACATCTTACGCAAATATTCTTGTAATCTATTAGCGGTAGTAGGGGACTTAGAACTACAAACTTGATACAAATTCTTAAACATCTTCGGAGTTATTGATGAAAGCTTTTTGTATTGTAGGTCCTCAACTCTAGCAACTCGATCAAGTATTTCTTTGTCGTAAGTGTTTCTAAATACCCACGGACCAAACGTTGCTTTTATATTCTTAATTGTGGTTGGTTCGTGTTGATTAGTTGTTGTTAATTCTTCCTGGTAATAGGACCTAATAACTTCACCTAATTGCATTTTTAATATGTCGGCTTTTTCAGTTTCTTTAGGATCTTCACCATTAAAGATTTTAGTTGATAATTCTTTAGCTCTTTTTACAGCCTCAACAACACCAACAACAGGATAGTTACCTATCTTTTTTCTCTCCTGATATTTCTTACCTTTAATTTTATATTGAAACTTCCAAGTCTTAACACCACTTGGCATAACCCAAAATTCAAGACCAGGGTAATCACCTTGTCTGTAATATCTTTTATCTAATCTATTTAAGTCACGACATATTGCGTCGCTTAATAACTTTGTTGTCTTGCCCATTATAACTCCTTGTCTATTTTCAATTTATTTTAAAAAGAAATAAACTCAATCAAACGAAACAAACGATGAACGGATCCGTCGTACAAAAACGTAATCACTTACAAATAACTTACGCGAGTTCTACTTACGTGCTTTGTATGTACTTCGTTCTGTTCTGTTCTCACTAGCTTTTTTCTTTCTAATGATCGGAAACGTTAGGAAACTAAATGATTTGTGTGGTGCCCCCGCACGGAGTCGAACCGCGGACCTATTGATTACAAATCAAATAGCTTATTAAAATTTCCTTTCATTACTGTTGATACTACTTACTTCTAGAGTCACGTCAAGTTAAGCAATTATAAATCACTTACAAATAACTTACGTTGAAAAAATAGAACTTAAATAAATCAACACCCATCATCATCACTTATTCAATTTATAAATGCAATTTGTTTTTAATTAGTCGAGTCTTTATGCGGATTTTTAACTCGCATTTTTGGTAGAGAAACGTCCTGAGAGCGTCGCTGTTGCTCCGCTCATTCTTCCAAGGTCGAATGGACTCGATAGCGGGCCCCAAGCCTTTAGCGTTCTTCTATGGACTCTTAAAAGCGACTTTACCTCTGGTGGTAGATGTAACTTATAGTTAGGTATATATAGTCTATTCCATAGAGTTAGTGACTCAGAAAACTTATCCGTGGATAAAACAATTAAAATGAATCTTTTATTAAAAAAATATTATAAAAAATTATAACAAAAAAAATTTTAGAAAAATTATGGCTTGGTATAATTCAACAGGTAGAGAAAATCACAAATCAGTATTCGAAAACACGAGCCACGATCGATGTATCTTCTGCGGTGGTGATCGAACTGAAATAGCTAGAACAGATTTTACAATTATGTTTTCAGAATTCGAGTACAGTACAGGATCAATCTGCAAGACGTGTTATTCAGCCAACGCAAAGATGGTAAAAGCAGTTTAGGTTAGCAAGTAGTTTACCACCTCTTGTCCCCATTAAAACATAGAACAGGGCTCACGAAACAGGGATTGTCCCTAGTATACATAAGTTAACATTTGCTAATATTTTCTAGATTTCATACGGACCTTTTTTAGGTGTCTTTGGTCCTCGATTAGTGGATCTAAATTTATTTGGCTCAAAACGATGTGCAACAGGCGACGAGTAAGCTTTGCTTCCATAACCAGGGTTAGACATATTAATTAATCCTGTACCATAATTTTTTAACATACCGTGGGGCTTTTGATCGCGAAACGCTGATTGTAGGCGTTCAGCTTTTTTCTGCTTTGCTAGTTGGACAGCCTCGGGCAATAGATCTTGGACCTCTGGATCAACGTTATGTTTAAGCTTTGCTAACATTCTTAATTCGTTCTTTTGTTGGAAAGCTAAGTTTGGATAATCTCCTTTGAAATGATTGCCACGGTTCCTTTTTCTGGGGACGTTTGTCCCTAGGGATTTCACTATGTTAGGACGCATCGCCTCTTGGGTGCTGAATAAATACTTTCCATCATGTTTAACGTATTGGTCCTGATAGTGGCCACGTTTCATTTTCTTTTTTAAATTATCTACTGATATTCCTTGCTGATTAGCGAATTCACTTCTGCTGTATTTAAATTTATTTAGATCTGTCATCGTTATTCACCGTACAAATTTACTCTGACATTGTCCCCGGTATATGGGACGGTAAAAGAAAAAACTCAGGCACCTATGGGCATAAGTACCTGAGTTAAAGTTCTCTTAAAATTTTAGACAAGGTTAAGAGTTATTACTAATGATTATATAATAAATCCCACAACCTCTTTTTACAATACCCTAACCAGGTGTACGTCTAATTTAATTTCTTCTTCGGTGCTATTATTCTAACTGTTGGCAATCTTCCTCTGCCACCACGTTTAAGTTCAATAATATTTCTAGTTTCTAATTTGTTTAGTGCTTCCCATTTCTTAGATGGGTTAACTCCAAACCATTCATAGAGTTTTTTATTATCGACTTTAATTGGTAGGTGAGAGTTTTCAGTTTTCCCAGGATATCTCAAACCCTGTATCGTTCTTATGTATTGGTATAATCTTAATGCGTTCACTCCGCATTTAGATATTTCATAAAAGTGGTTTATGTGCATTGGTCCCTTTGTAAATGTAACGCCACTATAAAATTCGTTTTCATCTTCTAATGGCGGGTTGTTATGTTTCTTGTCTGGTATCATATTATAATAAATATATAATTATATTCTTAATTATATGGGGCGGTGTTCCTGTTCTGGGTGTACCTTTGATTCATTTTGGGTGTACGTGTTAATTTCTTCCATAATCTCATCATATGTTTTTTGATACTTGTCTTCTTGAACATAATTAGATTTTATAACTTCTTCATCAACTCTTATCGGACCACCAACAACTTGTATTGAAGCGTTGACCATAATTTGTTTTGCCTCTTTTTTTCTTTCAAGAAAATCAGGGATAGGTATTTGTAATAAAACTGCGTCGTGAACTAATCCACACACTTCAAAATTTTCATCAGTTAAATCTATTAAAGCTTTTCTTAAAATCTCTGCACCGTGTGATTGGATAGGCCAATTCATTAACGATCTTCTAATATCAACTTTCTTACCCTCTTTAAAATGCCAAAGATCTTTAACGTGTCTTTGCCAGCCATAGTTAGTTGTTAAATAACCTTTAGATAATCCGGCCTCAATAAAACCATCAACCCATTTAAAATATTTACTATAAATTTCTCTATATTTATTTTGTAAAAACTTTGCGTGGCTAACAGTACACTTCAAAGCTTTAGCAACAGCCTCGGCACCTTGACCATAAGAATTTGCTAAATATAAAACTTTAAACTGATTTCTTATTTCAGTTTTTTGGTCTTTAGTTGCGCTTTCTTTCCAAAATCCAAATAGCTTTGCTGTATGAATATAAATATCCCCTGATTGATAGGCGCTTATTAAGTTTTCATCTCTTGATAAATAACCCATTACACCAGGCTCTTGTGAGGCATAATCCAAGTACACTAACCAAGATCCAAAAGACGGTTTAATAAAATTCCTTGCCCACTTACCCGCACTAAACGGATATCTAGACGAGGACGGTGAAGCGCGACCCGTCACAGTTCCAAACATATTAAAGCTAGTTCTAACTTTGCCATCTATTCCAGGTGCATATGATGTTAGCTTTGTTAAATTTTGTAGTGTTCTAACCTCATACAGCTTTGCAATATCTTCAATATGTAAGTTATCTTTTAATTTACTTTTATTAGTTGTGAAATTACCTGATTTCATTCTTGGCCATCTACCACCTAAACCGTTCCTAATAATTAACTCATTAAATTTTTTGAAATTAAACTTTAGATCATCTGTGAATACATCAATGTCTTTGTTAATTTTTCTAATTAAATTATCTTTAACATTGGGCCACGCCTCATTGAATTTATTTATCAATTTAACATCAACAGGAATCCCATTTCGTTCAGCAAGGCTCACGCAACCAATCGCATAGCCTCTGTTCATTATTTGCCAAAGTTCTTTTTCAAAATCATCATCTGTTTTTAAATTAAGTTTTTCTTCAATATCAAAAACTTGTTTTACAAATACCTGGTGTAATACTTCAACATCAGCTTGGCAGTAATTTAGGATTTGTTTTTGTTCAACCAAACTATAATCAAAAGATAGATCACTAAAAGTGTTTCTTCTTAAAATTAAATCTAGGTTATATTCTTTTTCGATTACTGACATCTTATCTTCAATTCCATATTTTTCTGCTGTTGTTAAAAGTGTCAACGCACCTTTACCTGATCGCATTGGTTTATAGAGTCTTGAAGTTTCAACATAAGCGTCCCACATATTAGAGGGTCGTCCGTGTAATTGTTTTAGATAGGAACCAAACTCTGCTGTTGCGTTGTAGCAAATCAATAAAACATTGTCGTAGTCAAAGTGTGGGGTAAAGTTTTTCTTTTCATATTCCCAAAATCTAAATACTTCTTCTGTAAATACATCTTTATAAACAAAACATATTACTTTTTCTGGGATTGTCTTTGTCATATCGAAATGGAATTCCGCATCGACTATTAGAACTCTTTCGTATTGACTTCTTATATAGTTTAAGAATTTCATATGCTGTTAACTCCTTTATTAGTTTTCTTCTCATCACTTTCATCTTTCGTTAGTTTGCTTTTATATTTATTTACTATTTTTATTGCGTCTAAAGATTGTGTAAGGGTCCAAGTTATAGAATTTGCAAATTCATAATCACAATCGTTGACAGCCTCTTGCAACATTTCGTGTTCTTGATCTACGTTCCTGTCATACTGACTTGATAACGCGCTATGGATAGTATCTAGATCTTCCTCAGTTATATTAATTTTTTTCATCTTAAATAAAATCCTTTCCTCTTGTAGTATTTAACGTCGTCCTTATCTTTTGCTTCAACGCTAAATGTTAAGTAATCGTCTTGATTAAAAGTGAGGGTTGCTTCTGGTGGAATATCTCTCAACATTGTTTCCATATCGTGCAAACAACTAATCATTTCACTTACGTTTTTTGAATTACCAAATATATTTTTGCCTCTAATATCTAGTTCCATAACTACTAAACTTGCCATTAAACCTTACCCCCGGCATTTCTAACCAATGCCTCGTGGTCCAAAGACTCAATAATTCTTTCATCAAATACTTGGTCTATAATTTCTTCATCATCCATCGTTGACCATTCAGCAATTTTTTCAGTTCCAGGGTGTGACCATGATTGCCAACCAACTGAATTAGACTTCCATTTAGCCTTGATCCATTTACCGTTTAAGCCTCTGTCGATAGCTTTAAGTACAGATTGTTTAGATAGTTTAGTTCTTATTGATGGTGTCCAAAGAAACTCGGTACCAAACCAATTAACACATCTTATAAGTAGTTTAGTATTGTTACTGTCATCTGCTTTGTTAAAAATTTTCTCTCTTAAACCTTTATCTCCCACTTGAACAACATAGTCTAAAAGATCACCGTCTGGGTCGTGTAAGGCAACAGTTTGAACTTCTGTAAGGTCATCGTAAGTTTCACCTTTGATCGTGAACCAATGCATTTTACCAGGTGATTTAATTTCAATTCCTTGGCTATCAGCGGGACCCTCGCCACCACTCATAGTTTCTAATTGTGTTTTCTTTGCTAAGTCTTTATTGAATTTGCCCATAGTTATATCTCCTTGTCTATTAAGCTGTTAGTACAGCGTCGATCGACCTTTCCTATTTAGGTAGTCGTTTACTTCATCGACATTGTATAAAATTACACCGCCTCTACTTTTATTTTTCGCACGTCCAACAACAGTAAAGGGCAGGCCGTATTTCCCCTGACGTTGCTTTGATAACGTTGAAACTTTTATTGAAAATTGATCTTCAATATCTTTAGGTCTTAAGAATTTTTTATTACTCATTGGTTTTATCTTTCTTGCTAGGTCTTAATGATCTTGTGCTTTCGTGCCTTATAAACTCAAACTCTTTAGGATAAGACAACATCATTTGATGAACAGGCCCCTCAATAACCCCATACATTTTTGCTATGTATTTATCGTTAACCTTATGATGTTTAGTTTTTGTATAGATTTTAATAGACATTAATTATCCACACTTTCTTTTTTAATGAACTCTTTGATTTTCTTTTCATAGTGAGCAACACCACCACAAACTTCTTTGAGTTCTTTATTTTCTTTTTCTAATTTTGCTAGGTCCCATAACTGATCTGAATGGGCTTTGTTTAAATCATCTATTTCAAAATCTTTATCTTGAATTTGTTCTTCTAATATTTTTATTCGATCTTGTTTTAATCCTATCTCTTTCCACAATTCATTAACGTGTGTTGCCATCTTGTTAATAGTTTCGTTGTGTTCTTTACAAGCTTTCAGGGCTGACATTCCCATCTTCCACGTGTCATTCATTGTAAGGTGTTTAGTCATTTAATTTAACTCCACCCATAAGGCCCGCTACACCACTATTCGCGTTTCTAATTTTTTCTTCTAAGTTTCTTCTTTCACTTTCCTCGACACGTCTTCTAAGGTTTTCTAATTGCGGATCGGGTTTAATTGTTTCCTGGTATTGATAAGGTAGGACAGGGTCTATTTTGAAAGTGTTATAGTTTACAGTTGATGGCTTAAATGGTTTTTTAATTATAGGTTTTTTCTTAACCATCTTATCTGCAATCTTTGTAAATGGACCTTTGCCACCGGTCATTTGAGCGTTACGTTCTAGGCGTTCTGCTAACTCACCAACTTGTTTAGGTGAAGCCATTGGCTCATCTTCAACACCTAATGCATTGTTAAATTGTTTGGCCATAAAACTATCTCTGATAGCAATAGTTCTATTTTTATTTACCATTAAACCGTTACGGTCTTCCTTTAAAATATAATCTTCTTTGTTAACCGTTCCTTTTTTAATTTGATTATTAAGATGTTTGTTTGCTGTGTTGGTAAGTGCGATTGTTTGTTGTCCTCTTTTTTCTAACTCTGGCTCAGGGTCATCATACAAGTTAACTAACTTATTAACTCTTTCGGGATCCATTCCAGGTAGATAACCTTGAACCGGTTTGTTAGTCTTCTCATCTGCCTCAACTAACTTTTTAAATGTTCCAGGTGTTTTATTATTTTCAACTGATTTTTTAACTTGAGTTTCCATCTCATCTTTTGGTGCTCCCGGTCGAACTAAATAACTCATCATCTGTCTATACTCCTTAACTTTCATTAATCTTTTGATCCCAAGGTTAACTTTAATAATAAATTAACTTGGTCCCTTTCAGCGTCGGTAAGTGAGGCTAGTGTTTTGCCTGGTGTGAATAAACTTGCTAGGTCTATGTCTTTAACTTTTTTAGCGGGGTCTTTGTAATCAGAAAATTTTATAATCTTTGCTGATCCACCACCCTCAAGCGGAATTCTAATTACTAAATCTTGGAAGTCTTTTTCTGTTTTACCTGGGTTAGCTTCTAGATATTTTTCTAAAGCTATTTGGTATTTCATATCTCCAAATTCAGATAATGATTTTTCTTCACTAGCTGTTTCAGACGCAAGTTTAATTAATTTTTCTTTTTCTGATAGATCACCTCGACCTGGTAATTCTTTTTCAACTCCAAATTTCTCTAAAGTTTTTTCAATTATGTTTTTTGTTTTCATACATTGTAAATAATCGATTAGTGTTATTTAACAATATAGCGGGGAAGTGATTACAGACGATGGTATCGGACCATCGGATATTAAGATTTGTTTTTGAGTCTTTTTTTAATTTTTGGGATAGCTTGTTTTATAATTTCTTTACTAACAGGAAATAAATTATCTTTTATTTTTCTTTTACCTATTCCTGATCCCGTGCCCATTATGAAATAACCTTTAGTGTCTTCAAAGTATTTTCTAAAGTGTTGTTGATTGGGCTTCAACCAAAGATCATTAATTTGTTTAACGTAAGCCTCAACTTTAGAGCTGTTCCAGGCAAGGTTTTCGTGGCTTTTCATAAGGTTATAAAAGTCTGCAAAATCTTTAGACTTCACCCAAGTTCTAATAATATGTTTTAGAGTCTTACCTTTGTTTTTTGGATCAAGTTTCTTTTGTGTGATTGTAGCAATAACATTCATTGAATAAGAGGATCGGGCTACGCTGTAATTAGTTTCAGCACCTTTTTGATTTCCCTGTAATAGTTTTAAAGTTTTATCAGGATCGCGTTTTGATGATTTTAGATATTCAAATACCTTTGCCCATTTATTTTTGCCCATATCTTCAAGAATATATTAATCACGAACCATGGACAATAAAACAAATATAGAACACAAATAAAATTAATTTACTTGTTTCAGAATTGGTTTTTCGTCTGCAAAGAACTTGATTTTATTAATACCATCTACAACAGTTTCATTAACAAGTTTCGCATACTTCAAAGCAATCTGTTCAGTAGTTCCAAGCGCGTCTGCCAATGCTTTGATGTCCTTGGTAACTCTATAAAAGTTCGTTGCAAAAGTATGGCGTGTCGAGTGGATCTTCATATGTCGCTCTATACCTGACATAAACAACACACTTCCCCAGGTCTTTTTTGGGTCAATGATATGCAAGGTTTTACACTTACCACCGTTCAAGTTTCTTCCGTAATCTTTAGATGGAAAAATATATTTGTTACGTGGATCGTTGATAGGGAAATAGAACTTTGAATTAGGATTGTTCAATCTATCAACTGATATCAGGTTTAAAATATCCTCTGCGTCTGAGCCTAAGTTAAATATTTTCTTCTGATTTTTCTTCGATGTTTTAGTTTTATATAACTCAACTCTAGGTGATGAGCCTTGTTTAAATTGAGCCCACGTTAATGATGAAGCTTCTTCGCGTCTTCGTCCTGTTGTCAATAAGAACGCTAACAGCATACACGAAACAGGATTCAGGCCTTTGTCTTTGTAGTAGTTATAATTTAATCTTCCTGATCTATCGTCTTTCTTAACTAGAATTCCCATCACACGTTGAAGTTCTGTTTGATCTAAAAAATCTAAATATATCTTCTCAGAATTTTTATATTTCTTCTTCATCACAAAAGGGTTTTCATCTGTCTTAACAAAATCATTCCACATCTTACGCAAATATTCTTGTAATCTATTAGCGGTAGTAGGGGACTTAGAACTACAAACTTGATACAAATTCTTAAACATCTTCGGAGTTATTGATGAAAGCTTTTTGTATTGTAGGTCCTCAACTCTAGCAACTCGATCAAGTATTTCTTTGTCGTAAGTGTTTCTAAATACCCACGGACCAAACGTTGCTTTTATATTCTTAATTGTGGTTGGTTCGTGTTGATTAGTTGTTGTTAATTCTTCCTGGTAATAGGACCTAATAACTTCACCTAATTGCATTTTTAATATGTCGGCTTTTTCAGTTTCTTTAGGATCTTCACCATTAAAGATTTTAGTTGATAATTCTTTAGCTCTTTTTACAGCCTCAACAACACCAACAACAGGATAGTTACCTATCTTTTTTCTCTCCTGATATTTCTTACCTTTAATTTTATATTGAAACTTCCAAGTCTTAACACCACTTGGCATAACCCAAAATTCAAGACCAGGGTAATCACCTTGTCTGTAATATCTTTTATCTAATCTATTTAAGTCACGACATATTGCGTCGCTTAATAACTTTGTTGTCTTGCCCATTATAACTCCTTGTCTATTTTCAATTTATTTTAAAAAGAAATAAACTCAATCAAACGAAACAAACGATGAACGGATCCGTCGTACAAAAACGTAATCACTTACAAATAACTTACGCGAGTTCTACTTACGTGCTTTGTATGTACTTCGTTCTGTTCTGTTCTCACTAGCTTTTTTCTTTCTAATGATCGGAAACGTTAGGAAACTAAATGATTTGTGTGGTGCCCCCGCACGGAGTCGAACCGCGGACCTATTGATTACAAATCAAATAGCTTATTAAAATTTCCTTTCATTACTGTTGATACTACTTACTTCTAGAGTCACGTCAAGTTAAGCAATTATAAATCACTTACAAATAACTTACGTTGAAAAAATAGAACTTAAATAAATCAACACCCATCATCATCACTTATTCAATTTATAAATGCAATTTGTTTTTAATTAGTCGAGTCTTTATGCGGATTTTTAACTCGCATTTTTGGTAGAGAAACGTCCTGAGAGCGTCGCTGTTGCTCCGCTCATTCTTCCAAGGTCGAATGGACTCGATAGCGGGCCCCAAGCCTTTAGCGTTCTTCTATGGACTCTTAAAAGCGACTTTACCTCTGGTGGTAGATGTAACTTATAGTTAGGTATATATAGTCTATTCCATAGAGTTAGTGACTCAGAAAACTTATCCGTGGATAAAACAATTAAAATGAATCTTTTATTAAAAAAATATTATAAAAAATTATAACAAAAAAAATTTTAGAAAAATTATGGCTTGGTATAATTCAACAGGTAGAGAAAATCACAAATCAGTATTCGAAAACACGAGCCACGATCGATGTATCTTCTGCGGTGGTGATCGAACTGAAATAGCTAGAACAGATTTTACAATTATGTTTTCAGAATTCGAGTACAGTACAGGATCAATCTGCAAGACGTGTTATTCAGCCAACGCAAAGATGGTAAAAGCAGTTTAGGTTAGCAAGTAGTTTACCACCTCTTGTCCCCATTAAAACATAGAACAGGGCTCACGAAACAGGGATTGTCCCTAGTATACATAAGTTAACATTTGCTAATATTTTCTAGATTTCATACGGACCTTTTTTAGGTGTCTTTGGTCCTCGATTAGTGGATCTAAATTTATTTGGCTCAAAACGATGTGCAACAGGCGACGAGTAAGCTTTGCTTCCATAACCAGGGTTAGACATATTAATTAATCCTGTACCATAATTTTTTAACATACCGTGGGGCTTTTGATCGCGAAACGCTGATTGTAGGCGTTCAGCTTTTTTCTGCTTTGCTAGTTGGACAGCCTCGGGCAATAGATCTTGGACCTCTGGATCAACGTTATGTTTAAGCTTTGCTAACATTCTTAATTCGTTCTTTTGTTGGAAAGCTAAGTTTGGATAATCTCCTTTGAAATGATTGCCACGGTTCCTTTTTCTGGGGACGTTTGTCCCTAGGGATTTCACTATGTTAGGACGCATCGCCTCTTGGGTGCTGAATAAATACTTTCCATCATGTTTAACGTATTGGTCCTGATAGTGGCCACGTTTCATTTTCTTTTTTAAATTATCTACTGATATTCCTTGCTGATTAGCGAATTCACTTCTGCTGTATTTAAATTTATTTAGATCTGTCATCGTTATTCACCGTACAAATTTACTCTGACATTGTCCCCGGTATATGGGACGGTAAAAGAAAAAACTCAGGCACCTATGGGCATAAGTACCTGAGTTAAAGTTCTCTTAAAATTTTAGACAAGGTTAAGAGTTATTACTAATGATTATATAATAAATCCCACAACCTCTTTTTACAATACCCTAACCAGGTGTACGTCTAATTTAATTTCTTCTTCGGTGCTATTATTCTAACTGTTGGCAATCTTCCTCTGCCACCACGTTTAAGTTCAATAATATTTCTAGTTTCTAATTTGTTTAGTGCTTCCCATTTCTTAGATGGGTTAACTCCAAACCATTCATAGAGTTTTTTATTATCGACTTTAATTGGTAGGTGAGAGTTTTCAGTTTTCCCAGGATATCTCAAACCCTGTATCGTTCTTATGTATTGGTATAATCTTAATGCGTTCACTCCGCATTTAGATATTTCATAAAAGTGGTTTATGTGCATTGGTCCCTTTGTAAATGTAACGCCACTATAAAATTCGTTTTCATCTTCTAATGGCGGGTTGTTATGTTTCTTGTCTGGTATCATATTATAATAAATATATAATTATATTCTTAATTATATGGGGCGGTGTTCCTGTTCTGGGTGTACCTTTGATTCATTTTGGGTGTACGTGTTAATTTCTTCCATAATCTCATCATATGTTTTTTGATACTTGTCTTCTTGAACATAATTAGATTTTATAACTTCTTCATCAACTCTTATCGGACCACCAACAACTTGTATTGAAGCGTTGACCATAATTTGTTTTGCCTCTTTTTTTCTTTCAAGAAAATCAGGGATAGGTATTTGTAATAAAACTGCGTCGTGAACTAATCCACACACTTCAAAATTTTCATCAGTTAAATCTATTAAAGCTTTTCTTAAAATCTCTGCACCGTGTGATTGGATAGGCCAATTCATTAACGATCTTCTAATATCAACTTTCTTACCCTCTTTAAAATGCCAAAGATCTTTAACGTGTCTTTGCCAGCCATAGTTAGTTGTTAAATAACCTTTAGATAATCCGGCCTCAATAAAACCATCAACCCATTTAAAATATTTACTATAAATTTCTCTATATTTATTTTGTAAAAACTTTGCGTGGCTAACAGTACACTTCAAAGCTTTAGCAACAGCCTCGGCACCTTGACCATAAGAATTTGCTAAATATAAAACTTTAAACTGATTTCTTATTTCAGTTTTTTGGTCTTTAGTTGCGCTTTCTTTCCAAAATCCAAATAGCTTTGCTGTATGAATATAAATATCCCCTGATTGATAGGCGCTTATTAAGTTTTCATCTCTTGATAAATAACCCATTACACCAGGCTCTTGTGAGGCATAATCCAAGTACACTAACCAAGATCCAAAAGACGGTTTAATAAAATTCCTTGCCCACTTACCCGCACTAAACGGATATCTAGACGAGGACGGTGAAGCGCGACCCGTCACAGTTCCAAACATATTAAAGCTAGTTCTAACTTTGCCATCTATTCCAGGTGCATATGATGTTAGCTTTGTTAAATTTTGTAGTGTTCTAACCTCATACAGCTTTGCAATATCTTCAATATGTAAGTTATCTTTTAATTTACTTTTATTAGTTGTGAAATTACCTGATTTCATTCTTGGCCATCTACCACCTAAACCGTTCCTAATAATTAACTCATTAAATTTTTTGAAATTAAACTTTAGATCATCTGTGAATACATCAATGTCTTTGTTAATTTTTCTAATTAAATTATCTTTAACATTGGGCCACGCCTCATTGAATTTATTTATCAATTTAACATCAACAGGAATCCCATTTCGTTCAGCAAGGCTCACGCAACCAATCGCATAGCCTCTGTTCATTATTTGCCAAAGTTCTTTTTCAAAATCATCATCTGTTTTTAAATTAAGTTTTTCTTCAATATCAAAAACTTGTTTTACAAATACCTGGTGTAATACTTCAACATCAGCTTGGCAGTAATTTAGGATTTGTTTTTGTTCAACCAAACTATAATCAAAAGATAGATCACTAAAAGTGTTTCTTCTTAAAATTAAATCTAGGTTATATTCTTTTTCGATTACTGACATCTTATCTTCAATTCCATATTTTTCTGCTGTTGTTAAAAGTGTCAACGCACCTTTACCTGATCGCATTGGTTTATAGAGTCTTGAAGTTTCAACATAAGCGTCCCACATATTAGAGGGTCGTCCGTGTAATTGTTTTAGATAGGAACCAAACTCTGCTGTTGCGTTGTAGCAAATCAATAAAACATTGTCGTAGTCAAAGTGTGGGGTAAAGTTTTTCTTTTCATATTCCCAAAATCTAAATACTTCTTCTGTAAATACATCTTTATAAACAAAACATATTACTTTTTCTGGGATTGTCTTTGTCATATCGAAATGGAATTCCGCATCGACTATTAGAACTCTTTCGTATTGACTTCTTATATAGTTTAAGAATTTCATATGCTGTTAACTCCTTTATTAGTTTTCTTCTCATCACTTTCATCTTTCGTTAGTTTGCTTTTATATTTATTTACTATTTTTATTGCGTCTAAAGATTGTGTAAGGGTCCAAGTTATAGAATTTGCAAATTCATAATCACAATCGTTGACAGCCTCTTGCAACATTTCGTGTTCTTGATCTACGTTCCTGTCATACTGACTTGATAACGCGCTATGGATAGTATCTAGATCTTCCTCAGTTATATTAATTTTTTTCATCTTAAATAAAATCCTTTCCTCTTGTAGTATTTAACGTCGTCCTTATCTTTTGCTTCAACGCTAAATGTTAAGTAATCGTCTTGATTAAAAGTGAGGGTTGCTTCTGGTGGAATATCTCTCAACATTGTTTCCATATCGTGCAAACAACTAATCATTTCACTTACGTTTTTTGAATTACCAAATATATTTTTGCCTCTAATATCTAGTTCCATAACTACTAAACTTGCCATTAAACCTTACCCCCGGCATTTCTAACCAATGCCTCGTGGTCCAAAGACTCAATAATTCTTTCATCAAATACTTGGTCTATAATTTCTTCATCATCCATCGTTGACCATTCAGCAATTTTTTCAGTTCCAGGGTGTGACCATGATTGCCAACCAACTGAATTAGACTTCCATTTAGCCTTGATCCATTTACCGTTTAAGCCTCTGTCGATAGCTTTAAGTACAGATTGTTTAGATAGTTTAGTTCTTATTGATGGTGTCCAAAGAAACTCGGTACCAAACCAATTAACACATCTTATAAGTAGTTTAGTATTGTTACTGTCATCTGCTTTGTTAAAAATTTTCTCTCTTAAACCTTTATCTCCCACTTGAACAACATAGTCTAAAAGATCACCGTCTGGGTCGTGTAAGGCAACAGTTTGAACTTCTGTAAGGTCATCGTAAGTTTCACCTTTGATCGTGAACCAATGCATTTTACCAGGTGATTTAATTTCAATTCCTTGGCTATCAGCGGGACCCTCGCCACCACTCATAGTTTCTAATTGTGTTTTCTTTGCTAAGTCTTTATTGAATTTGCCCATAGTTATATCTCCTTGTCTATTAAGCTGTTAGTACAGCGTCGATCGACCTTTCCTATTTAGGTAGTCGTTTACTTCATCGACATTGTATAAAATTACACCGCCTCTACTTTTATTTTTCGCACGTCCAACAACAGTAAAGGGCAGGCCGTATTTCCCCTGACGTTGCTTTGATAACGTTGAAACTTTTATTGAAAATTGATCTTCAATATCTTTAGGTCTTAAGAATTTTTTATTACTCATTGGTTTTATCTTTCTTGCTAGGTCTTAATGATCTTGTGCTTTCGTGCCTTATAAACTCAAACTCTTTAGGATAAGACAACATCATTTGATGAACAGGCCCCTCAATAACCCCATACATTTTTGCTATGTATTTATCGTTAACCTTATGATGTTTAGTTTTTGTATAGATTTTAATAGACATTAATTATCCACACTTTCTTTTTTAATGAACTCTTTGATTTTCTTTTCATAGTGAGCAACACCACCACAAACTTCTTTGAGTTCTTTATTTTCTTTTTCTAATTTTGCTAGGTCCCATAACTGATCTGAATGGGCTTTGTTTAAATCATCTATTTCAAAATCTTTATCTTGAATTTGTTCTTCTAATATTTTTATTCGATCTTGTTTTAATCCTATCTCTTTCCACAATTCATTAACGTGTGTTGCCATCTTGTTAATAGTTTCGTTGTGTTCTTTACAAGCTTTCAGGGCTGACATTCCCATCTTCCACGTGTCATTCATTGTAAGGTGTTTAGTCATTTAATTTAACTCCACCCATAAGGCCCGCTACACCACTATTCGCGTTTCTAATTTTTTCTTCTAAGTTTCTTCTTTCACTTTCCTCGACACGTCTTCTAAGGTTTTCTAATTGCGGATCGGGTTTAATTGTTTCCTGGTATTGATAAGGTAGGACAGGGTCTATTTTGAAAGTGTTATAGTTTACAGTTGATGGCTTAAATGGTTTTTTAATTATAGGTTTTTTCTTAACCATCTTATCTGCAATCTTTGTAAATGGACCTTTGCCACCGGTCATTTGAGCGTTACGTTCTAGGCGTTCTGCTAACTCACCAACTTGTTTAGGTGAAGCCATTGGCTCATCTTCAACACCTAATGCATTGTTAAATTGTTTGGCCATAAAACTATCTCTGATAGCAATAGTTCTATTTTTATTTACCATTAAACCGTTACGGTCTTCCTTTAAAATATAATCTTCTTTGTTAACCGTTCCTTTTTTAATTTGATTATTAAGATGTTTGTTTGCTGTGTTGGTAAGTGCGATTGTTTGTTGTCCTCTTTTTTCTAACTCTGGCTCAGGGTCATCATACAAGTTAACTAACTTATTAACTCTTTCGGGATCCATTCCAGGTAGATAACCTTGAACCGGTTTGTTAGTCTTCTCATCTGCCTCAACTAACTTTTTAAATGTTCCAGGTGTTTTATTATTTTCAACTGATTTTTTAACTTGAGTTTCCATCTCATCTTTTGGTGCTCCCGGTCGAACTAAATAACTCATCATCTGTCTATACTCCTTAACTTTCATTAATCTTTTGATCCCAAGGTTAACTTTAATAATAAATTAACTTGGTCCCTTTCAGCGTCGGTAAGTGAGGCTAGTGTTTTGCCTGGTGTGAATAAACTTGCTAGGTCTATGTCTTTAACTTTTTTAGCGGGGTCTTTGTAATCAGAAAATTTTATAATCTTTGCTGATCCACCACCCTCAAGCGGAATTCTAATTACTAAATCTTGGAAGTCTTTTTCTGTTTTACCTGGGTTAGCTTCTAGATATTTTTCTAAAGCTATTTGGTATTTCATATCTCCAAATTCAGATAATGATTTTTCTTCACTAGCTGTTTCAGACGCAAGTTTAATTAATTTTTCTTTTTCTGATAGATCACCTCGACCTGGTAATTCTTTTTCAACTCCAAATTTCTCTAAAGTTTTTTCAATTATGTTTTTTGTTTTCATACATTGTAAATAATCGATTAGTGTTATTTAACAATATAGCGGGGAAGTGATTACAGACGATGGTATCGGACCATCGGATATTAAGATTTGTTTTTGAGTCTTTTTTTAATTTTTGGGATAGCTTGTTTTATAATTTCTTTACTAACAGGAAATAAATTATCTTTTATTTTTCTTTTACCTATTCCTGATCCCGTGCCCATTATGAAATAACCTTTAGTGTCTTCAAAGTATTTTCTAAAGTGTTGTTGATTGGGCTTCAACCAAAGATCATTAATTTGTTTAACGTAAGCCTCAACTTTAGAGCTGTTCCAGGCAAGGTTTTCGTGGCTTTTCATAAGGTTATAAAAGTCTGCAAAATCTTTAGACTTCACCCAAGTTCTAATAATATGTTTTAGAGTCTTACCTTTGTTTTTTGGATCAAGTTTCTTTTGTGTGATTGTAGCAATAACATTCATTGAATAAGAGGATCGGGCTACGCTGTAATTAGTTTCAGCACCTTTTTGATTTCCCTGTAATAGTTTTAAAGTTTTATCAGGATCGCGTTTTGATGATTTTAGATATTCAAATACCTTTGCCCATTTATTTTTGCCCATATCTTCAAGAATATATTAATCACGAACCATGGACAATAAAACAAATATAGAACACAAATAAAATTAATTTACTTGTTTCAGAATTGGTTTTTCGTCTGCAAAGAACTTGATTTTATTAATACCATCTACAACAGTTTCATTAACAAGTTTCGCATACTTCAAAGCAATCTGTTCAGTAGTTCCAAGTGCGTCTGCCAAAGCTTTGATGTCCTTGGTAACTCTATAAAAGTTCGTTGCAAAAGTATGACGTGTCGAGTGGATCTTCATATGTCGCTCTATACCTGACATAAACAACACACTTCCCCAGGTCTTTTTTGGGTCAATGATATGCAAGGTCTTACACTTACCACCGTTCAAGTTTCTTCCGTAATCTTTAGATGGAAAAATATATTTGTTACGTGGATCGTTGATAGGGAAATAAAACTTTGAATTAGGATTATTCAATCTATCAACTGATATCAG
>Ga0209535_1001167_pt1 | contig 18037 bp, 29 predicted proteins | sample LinPmetageLP28_FD_184041 | JGI IMG/M metagenome (GOLD analysis project Ga0209535, IMG submission 184041) | Marine viral communities from the Pacific Ocean - LP-28 (SPAdes) (version 2) | ecosystem: Environmental > Aquatic > Marine > Oceanic | place: Pacific Ocean | collected 2009-08-22 | reverse complement strand
GCGATGCAGGTCTCTGTTGATTCAGGCTTAGGCAAGTATCAATACATCATACCAGCACAGGCGCAATAATGACGACACAAAATAACAAGCAGGCACACTTAGGGGAGTTAAGCAGAGACTTCGCAGTGTTCCTGCCTGCTATTTCAAATTTCTACAACACGTTTATCAGTAAGCAGAGAGTGTCAGGTGGTACTCACATTCCAGCAGAAAGAATTCCACAGGGTTTTGAAAACGGGGTAGAAGGATTAAACTTCTTGAATCCAGAAAAAGGTATGTTCACATATCCAACAGCACTATACTCGGCAGGACACGCCTGTCTCAACATGGAACAAGTGAATGATAGAGATTCCATGGTAGTGAACAGAGATAGAAAATTCAGCACAATAGTAGGAGACTCGGGAGGATATCAAATAGGTAGAGGAGTTATCAAATTTGATTGGAAAGACTTCGAGGGTAACAAAGCAAATAAAGTAAGATCAGACATTCTCAATTGGTTAGAACTAACAAGTGACTGGGCAATGACATTGGATGTACCCACATGGGCGGCAGATGATCTAAACTCACCTAAGACAGGATTAACAAGTTTCAAAGACACACTAGACGGCACAATATACAACAACAAATTCTTCCAGAAGAACAGACTAGGACAAACAAAGCTACTGAACGTACTGCAAGGTGATGACTGGGAAACAGCACAGACATGGTATGACGCAGTTAAAGATTTTGAGTTCGAAGGTTGGGCCATGGGTGGTATCAACATGTGTGACATGGAAGTTATGTTAAAAAGACTTATCATAATGAGAGATGAGAAGAAACTAGACGGCAAGGACTGGATGCACGTACTAGGTACATCACAGATGGATTGGGGTTGTTACCTGACAGGAGTACAAAGACAGGTTAGGAAACATATAAATCCAAACTTCACAATAAGTTTTGACAGTGCATCGGCTTTCTTATCGACTGCAAATGGACTAGTGTACACATACAACTCATACACACCAGAAAGATGGTCGTTCGTGATGGACAAAGCGCCGGATGATAGGAATTTAAAAGGATCTAAAATACCATTCCCGTTCCAGAGTGGAATCGGTAGCAGACTGAACATGGGAGATGTGTGTTATTACGGTGAGAATGACTTAAACAAGAATGGCAAAATTGGAGCAACCAGTTGGGACAGTTTCAGTTACTGTTTAATGATGGCACACAATGTCGAGAACCAGATCAGGGCAATACAGGTTGCCAATGACTTCAATGACATAGAAGGATTGAAATACAAGCCTCAGGTCAAACACTGGAGAAAAACTAAAGCGTCAGACAAGACAGATGAGCCAAGCATATTCGTTCCAAGGAACATACTGTATTTCAACACATTTGTAGAAGAAGTATTTACTAGCGAGAAACCAATGGAAGTGATCGGCAACGCATCAAGTTTCCTAGCAGACATCAGGGGAAATAGATGGGCCAGGGCAACAGGCGGTGGTAAAGGCACGAACAATTTCAGTTCTTTATTTGAATAGGAGGACAATATGAAGATAGCAAAGAGAAGAAGTAAAAAACTTAAGAAACTCGAGGAAGAACACGTGTATCTCGATAAAAAGGTAAAACAACTTACCAAAGATAGGCTCAAGGATAGAAGTACCGAGAGCAAGGACATTCTGTCAAGATTAAAGAGGACCAAATTAATGGTCAAAGATGCAATCGCAAGAGCAAAAGCCACGTTGACAAACTAGTCAAAAAATATTATAATAAGATATGGACAGAGATTACAAAACAGGCAAGAGTGACAGTGTAGGTATCTTTTCTGGGCTAGAGGTTGAACACACTCCAGCATTTGGTAAACAAACATTATTCCTTGCGAGGAATGATCTTACATTCGATGATATTACAAGTATGGCACAATCTGTAAAAGCAGAAGCAATATATTACGGTGCAAATAGAACTTATATGCACAATCACGGAATGCAGTTAACACAGATGAAAAAACTTATCGATGATGGTTATTACGTGACTGTTGACTACAACTACAGCATACACAAGGAAGTAAAAGAAAAATTTAAAATTCTTTGGAACAATGACAAATTTATACCATTCTGTTCCATTATATTTCCAGACTCGGAAGATGATGATCAATTATGCATAAAAGTCGATGATGTTGATTTTAACAAGACTAACCCAGGTGTATGGACAATGTCGATGAATCATTTCAAGCAGACATCGGGTTTTACATCGTGGAAAGAATACAAGCAAGACGAACCAATACAGGAGAACAAATGAACACTGAGAATCAACACGAGCAGGCACTAGTAGAACAGGCTAACAAAGGTAGTAAAATGATTTGGGTTACTTTCAGAAAAGAAGGATTGCACAAATACCCGGCGGCACTGGATGACCCTAAACTAGCAACAGGTGACAATTATGATGTAAGTTTCCTAGGGTATGTACACAGACACATATTCCATTTCAAAGTAGCAATAGAAGTAACACATGATGACAGAGATATAGAATTTATACAGTTCAAAAGATGGATGGAAAACATGTATGCAGACGGCACAATGAAACTTGACTACAAATCTTGTGAGATGATGTCCGATGACTTGTACATAGCAATTACGAAAAAATACCCAGGCAGGAAGATCGAAATTGACGTTTCAGAGGACGGTGAGAATGGTTCACACGCAGTTTACGAAAGACCAGTAATGGGAGGAATATAATGAAAGAGATTAAATTTAAAGAAAAGAGAGCAACATCAAGAATGGGATACCTGCCTATAGAAGGTGGAGGGCTGAACGCTTCATACACAACAGTTGACGCAATAGCAAATATTTGTGCAACTGCAGGCAACCTAGGAATGAAGTATGGAAAAGATTTCATCTGGTCAGGCACAGACTGGGATGACGGAGATGATGACTGTATCACACTGATGGTTAAGGAAGACAAATATGAATCCTTCCTTCACCTTGCCCTCCAGAATGATCACAGGATAAAGCACACAAACACAGGTCAAATTAAACTAGTTAAGGAGCGGAAATAAAGTGAAAGTACCATACACTAACTTTAAAATAAGATCAGGAGACGATGAAGTAATTGGTGGTTGCGGATTCATAGGCGGAGAATGGAAAGAACAAGACACCACAGAAATTTTTGACAACAAAAAAGTTGTCGTGTTCGCACTTCCGGGAGCATTCACGCCAACTTGTTCTAGCCAACAAGTTCCTGGCTATGAAACAAAATACGACGAATTGAAAGCATTAGGTATTGACGAAGTATATTGTCTGTCAGTAAACGATGCGTTTGTAATGAATGCATGGTTCAAGAACCAAGATATTAAAAAAGTAAAACCAATCGGTGATGGCGAAGGCGTATTCACACAAGGAATGGATATGCTTGTTAACAAACCAAAGCAAGGGTTCGGCATGAGATCATGGAGATATTCTATGCTAGTCAACAACGGAGAAGTTGTAAAAGTATTCGAAGAACCAGGCAAGAACAGTGCAAGTGATGACGATGATCCTTTTACAGTATCAGATGTAGACACAATGATCAACTACTTAAAAGAGAGCAATGGCTGATTGGGATGGTAAATCTAGACCTGTCAACGATGCATACAGGAACAACTACGACGATATTTTTAAAAAGAAAGAGACCTGTCCTTGTGGCAGATCGCCAATTAAAAGATGCGTTGGATGGCATGGATTGACAGAAAGTGAATATCAAGCTAAACTAGTGGAATGGAAGGAAAAACACAGATGAAAATATTTTATATGGGCCTTGAGCCATACGAAGGCAGATACACATTGCAGTTGCAAGACTGGACAGAACGTGCATACAAGAAAAGAGGAATTGATTACGTTGTCGTTCCAGGTACTACGATAGACGATACTAAAGCAATCAGTGTTGGACAGGTGCTAGATGCACACGGAAGATCATACTTTGGCATGAGCCAGATGATGAATCTAGTCCAGATGATGCGTAATGGAGAGGTCACAAACAAGGACGTGATATTCTTTGAGGACATGTTCCAGCCGGGCATGGAATCATTGCCCTACATATTACATCAAGTTGAAGAGAAACACAGACCAACGATATATCTAAGATGTCTAGCACAGGCCATAGATCCAGATGACTTCGTACACGTATGGGGCATGAGCAAATGGATGAGCATGTATGAACAGATGTGTAATGAAATGCCTAATGTAAAAATACTTGCGACCAATGAAGAGATGGTGGCACATATGCGTATAGCAAACTGGTCTGCTCCCATATACAATATATCAGGCTTGAGCTTTGGCAAGGAAGAGGTGCAAGGTAGAGTTCCAGACAGGAAACCTTTCATTGAAAGGAAACAGAGAGTGATTTTTGGAGCGAGATGGGATCAAGAGAAACAGCCACAATTCTACATGACGCTGGCATTGAAATACAAAGAGAAACACCCAGATGTTGAATTCGCGATATGTCAAGGTGGTCCTTTGAGATCAAACAACCAATTCTTTGTAGACGAAGCCAAATATCTTGCGAAGCAAGGCACACTAACCATACATGAGAACTTGAAGAAGAACGAGTACTACGAACTACTTGCAGACTCGAGAGTGATGTTCAACTGTGCTTTACAGGATTGGGTTTCAAACACAGTGTCAGAAGCAGACGCAATGGGTTGCAACACACTGTTTCCGGCATACAGATCATTCCCAGAGACTTTCGCAAATGATCACACGAGAATGTACGTTCCATGGTCGATGGAAGACGCAATGAACAAACTAGAAGCATTATTAAGCAAACCATCCCCTAGTATAGGCAAGATTTCTGACTGGACCGACGGTACCATAGACAGGATGATTGACATTATGACAGGCAAGGGAGAACAATGGAGAAGAGATGGAAGACACTATAGAACACCAGTCAGCGAATCCAAGTATTAAAGGATCTAGAAAAGCAGTTCTTGTGACTGGAGGTGCGGGTTATGTGGGTTCACACACTTGCAAACTGCTTTACAAGAACGGATACACACCAGTGACCGTGGATCGTCATTACCGAGAAGGACTTAAATCGTATGGTCCGGTCTACAATATACAACTGCCACAAGAAATTGACAGGCTTGAAGAGATAATAAAGAGAAATAACATAACAAGTTGCATACATTTTGCAGGTAGCACAAGTGTTCCCGAAAGTGTTGCTAATCCATCCTTGTATTACAAGAACAATGTGATCGTGACAGTAGCTTTACTAGATAAACTAATTGAGTATGGTGTTAAAACGTTTGTGTATAGCTCTAGTGCGGCCACGTATGGAGATCCAGGATTCAGGAAGTGTAGAGAAACAGATGTTGCTAATCCTATCAGTGCGTATGGTGGCAGTAAACTGATAATGGAAATGGTATGTAAAGATTATCTACGTGCCTACGGATTATCAAGTGTTGGATTGAGATATTTCAATGCCGCTGGGGCAGATCCAGAAGGGGACGTGGGAGAATTAAGAGAACACGAAACGCACATTGTACCTTTGGCTATTGATGCCGCAAGACATGGCCGAACATTTAAAATTTTTGGAGACCAGTATGACACAGAAGACGGAACCTGTGTAAGAGATTACGTACATGTCATGGATCTTGCTGATGCACACATAAAAGCGTTGAACTATGCTTACAACAACGAAGTATCAGAAGTGTTTAATCTAGGTTCTGGTGCACCGGCATCAAATAAAGAACTGTTAGAAACAGTGCAGAAACATACAGGTAAAATGAAAATTGAGATTCATGAGAATAGACCAGGTGATCCTGCATACTTGGTGGCAGACATAGATAAAGTAAAAAAAGTTTTAGGGTGGGAACCAACACAAAGTTCAATTGACAACGTGGTGGCGACCGCTGTGCAATGGTATAACAAGACACACAAGAAGGAAATTCAATAGTATGATAGTGAGCTTTTTAAGTTGACTAACTGCAACAATACAAATATAATAAGTGTACGATGAAAAGATATAATAATGACTGAATTTACACACGGCATACAAGGAGCAATAAAAAAATTGTTAACAGGATCAAGTTTTGGTCTAGCAATAGTGTACACCCTAGGACACATAGTGATTGCAATGGCAGTTGTGTCAACATTAACTGGTGCAAGTCTATGGGAGGCAGGGTTAGTAGCACTGGTTGAACCTTCAATTAACGGTGTATGGTTTTTTGTTTTACATAAAACATACAAAAAAATAAAAGGATATGAGTAATGAGCGAAGATATTTTGAAAGACAGTTGGGTTCCGGAAGGTCCAATTAGTAAAACAATAAAAGAAAGAATACAGAAAGCTGGAAAGAGATTCCATTCAAACGATAACATCTCTGAATTTATAGAGGATGGTGAAATGGATCTATTACAGGCAGAAGTACAGGAAAAACTTCAAGGTGTGTTGAACAGTCTTGTTATTGACACAGAAAACGATCATAACACAAACGAAACTGCGAAACGTGTTGCTAAAATGTATCTCAGAGAAACATTTGGAGGCAGATTCAAACCAGCACCAAGAGTAACAAGTTTCCCTAACATGGGTTACAAGAGCATGTACACCAGTGGTCCAATATCAATCAGATCAACGTGTGCCCATCACTTCCAGAACATTGTGGGCAAAGCATGGGTCGGCATCATTCCAAATGGTGAAGTCATTGGATTGAGTAAATTTAACAGAATTGTGCATCACATAGTGGAGAGACCTCAGATACAAGAAGAAATGACAACGCAGATTGCAGATGAGTTAAAAAAGTATGCAAAAACTGAGAATCTTGCAGTCGTGGTCAAAGCAGAACATCACTGCATGACGCACAGAGGTGTAAGGGAACATGAATCAGACATGACCACAGCAATAATGCTAGGTGCTTTCAAAGATGATCCGGCAACTAGGGATGAGTTTTATAAAATTTGTATGAGCATGAAGGGGCATGGCTAAAAACAAAAAACAAACAAAAGAAGTGGATGCATGGAATGAAGGAATACCATATGATCATCCAAGCGATGGACTTACAATGTCAGGTCCGGCATTATCAAAATTAGAAATGGATGAGATCGAGCAACCCCATTTCTCATACAGTTATGGAGACCTAGGACAACTGGACATGTTTGATGAAATGGAACTACAAGACAAGTACCCAGCACTAAAACAAGCACACGAACACTATCAGAGTGTGCTAGAAGTTTGTAAAACAAAAGAGAAGGAAGACAATGAGGATTAATACTGAACCAAAATTAAACTTTGAGGATGTACTACTACAACCAAAACGTTCTACACTGTCTAGCAGGAGAGATGTGGAAATGACTCGCAAGTTCAGTTTCCGTAATTCACCCAAGGTGATGGACTTCCTACCAATATTCGCTAGCAACATGGACGGCGTTGGCACATTCTCAATGGCAAAGGCCATGCAGGAACACAAGATGATGACCGTTATAACAAAGTCGACCACACCGGAACAGTGGAAAGCGGCCGCAGGCACAGGACTAAGAATGCAATCGGTGTCGGTATGCACAGGAACAAATGTCATGTTCGACCCAGACGCACCTGATTGGAACACAATGAAAAAAGTGCTAGAAATGTTTCCAGACATCAAGATGATCACTGTCGACGTTGCAAACGCATATCATCAGAACATGGTGGACTTCATAAAGAAAGTCAGAGATGAATATCCAGAAAAAGTTATCATAGCAGGTAATGTAGTGACACCTGAAATGACTGAAGAATTAATCATTAATGGTGCTGATGTAGTTAAAGTAGGCATCGGACCAGGGTCAGTATGCACAACAAGGACAATGACAGGTGTTGGTGTACCACAGTTCTCAGCAATAGTAGAATGTTCAGATGCGGCGAATGGTGTTGGTGGACACATAATGGCAGATGGTGGTTGCGTACATCCAGGAGACATAGCAAAAGCATTCGGTGGCGGAGCACACATGGTGATGATTGGTGGCATGTTAGCAGGACATGATGAGTCAGAACAACCAGTAGTAGATGGCAGAGTAGAATTTTATGGAATGAGTTCGGATCGTGCAAGAGAAGTACACGGCAAACGTAAGGACGGATACAGAGGTAACGAAGGTAGACTGATATCCTTACCCCACAGAGGTCCTGTTGCAAACACATTAGAAGATATACTAGGTGGAGTCAGAAGTGCTTGTACATACATTGGTGCAAGAAGATTAAAAGACATGGCCAAGTGTGCCAGTTTCGTAACAACACACAACGTGATCAACAGGGTATATGAGCGATACACAACCAGTTAGGAAACCATATCAGGCATTGGCATGGTTTGGCACCGTGCTATTAGTCATAGGTGCGAGCATGACAGCACTTAACATGTTCCCTATAAATGTTTATGTAATGGTCGTCGCAAATGGCATCTGGTTATGGTGTGGATATCTATGGCGTGAACCTAGCGTGATAGGATTGAACTTTGCAATGACTGTGATATACGTAATTGGTGTTTTGAAAGAGATGTTATGACAATAGAACCTATAAAAGAGAAACTGGACGACAAGATCAAGAAGTTAAATTCATCTAGGGTCATAAAGAAAGTAACACCCAAAGGTGATCTTTCTTGGTACGTGAAATGGGTTTCCGTATTCTTTATACTGATAGCCACTGCGGCTAGGAGTGTAGGCACAGTGCCACACATCGACATGTGGTTTGGGCTTGTTGGTACATTAGGATGGGCATGGGTAGGATTCCTATGGCACGATAGGGCACTGCTGTTTCTAAACGCAGTACTTGTAACACTATTGATAATAGGTTTAATGAATTACTATTTTGGAATATGAGCGAAGAAGTTAAAAAGAACTATTTCACATCTGGACAGATGCGTAACGCACTGATGCAGATAGAAGATAAGATGGTGCATTCCAACTGGATGCCTAACATCATACTAGGGATCAACAGGGGTGGTTGCATACCGGGAGTCTACCTATCACACAGATTGAAAGTACCACACGAAGCACTTGACGTAAGATTGAGGGATCACACCGCCAAGCCAAATCTACAGACACTGGAGAAGGCATTCGCATACCAGAAGAAGATATTGATCATAGATGACATCAACGACTCCGGAGCAACATTCAAATACATCCTAGAAAACTTTGGTAAACACGAACAACGTATCAAGTTTGCGGCATTGATCCATAACAAACCAAGTGAGGTGAATGTGGATTACCACGGATACGAGATAAACAAAGACGAAGTACCCGCATGGATCGTGTTCCCTTGGGAAGAGTGGGACAAATAAACTAAAGGTTGTGTTGACCTTATTTCACATCACTGCTACAATTACTGACATTAATAAAACTTTAAGGAGATTTAATGTTTAAAAACATAGACAAATCAATGCTGTTGAAATTAGTAGCACTTCACGTGATAGTAATTACAGTTTCAAATGCGTTAGTGGCAATACCTGTAGAAATACTAGGTGTTAAATTAACGTGGGCGGCATTCACTTTCCCATTGGTAGTAATAGCGACTGACTTGACTGTCAGACTACTGGGCAAAACAATCGCAAGACAGACTATCGCAGTTGCATATCCGTTAGCAATAATTGGATCTATCGCAGTTGTGTTGGCCGAAGGAGCACCGGGATCGGTCGCAGTAAGAATTGGTTTCGCAAGTGCCACTGCTTATGCTGTTGGTACTATGCTTGACGTGTATGTATTCCAATACATAAGAGAAGCGTTCAAGAACAATTGGTGGTTGGCACCAGCGGTATCTACTATCGCGGCTAACATCATTGACACGTACACTTTCTTCGCAGTTGCATTCAACAACAGTGCAGACGAGTACATGGCATTGAATTGGGTTGAGATCGCAGGATCGCAAGTCGTAATTAAAATTGCAGTCGGTTTATTAGTATTTTTACCAGCATATGGTATCTTACTAAAAAGACTACAAAAAAGTTACAAACTGAAATAGATCATTTGGGGGAGTTTTATCTCCCCCATTGACAACTCTTCTAAATATGTACTATAATACTATTAACGAAAGGTACAAAATTTATGTTCAAAGCAGGAAAAATTTGGGGCGAGACAGAACTCATACTGGCCAACAATGCATGTGAGTTCCATAGGATAGATTTCAAGAAAGGTGGTGTGTGTTCAAAACACCTGCACGAATGGAAGTGGAATGGTTTCTACTGCATGAGTGGACAATTAAAAATTAAAGTATGGCAGAAGGACTATGACCTAGTGGATGAGACGATACTGAACCCGGGAGACTTCACAGCAGTAAAACCAGGCCTGTATCACAATTTCGAGGGCATGGAAGATGGGGTGGCTTTTGAGCTTTACTGGGCCAACTTCTCACACAACGATATAAAGAGAGAAAGTGTTGGACATCTCAAGGACACTGACGGCAAGGTTGTAAGACTAGATAAAAACAAAAAGAAATAAATGATCCCCATAAAAGGATATGCTACATTTGATCCTCTTAAACATTGTTGGATAGGTTCTGGTTTCAAGACCGAGTGGTTCCATGATCTTGATATTTACAAGAACGATCGGATAATAGATCCCTTGAAACGTATTGCAGAGGAGACCGAGGAAGATTACCAGACCTTAGAAAAAATATTAAAAGACGCTGGTGTTGATACCCATAGGAGTTTCCTTAACATAGACAAAGTGGGTTCACTAAAAAATACGTATAGACCACCTGTGTGTCCCAGAGATCATTTCGCAGTGATCGGTGAGAAAATTTATGCTGTATCAAATGGAGTCCCTGGATATTCAGATGTTCTAAAACAGATAGACAGAAAAAGCATGGAAATTGTTAATACAGATGGTGTAATCACAACTGCAAATATATGTAGGGTTGGAAAAGACATATATTGGGACATACACAAAAGTACTGCACAAGGCATAGTCAACAAATACAAAAGGCTATGGGAAGATGAAGGATTCCGAGTCCATACATCAGATAGGGGATACCACAGTGATGGTACTTTCTGTGTTGTAAAACCTGGTTGCATAGTTTCATTAGAAGACATACAGGACTACAAGACGGAATTCCCAGGATGGGACGTGTTGTATCTACCAGATCAAAGTTGGGTCAAAGTTGACCCTTTCCTACAGATGAAAAAGAAAGTGGGGGGACGTTGGTGGTTGAAGGGGGAAGAACACAACGACCAATTAATACAATTCGTAAACACTTGGTTGAATGACTGGGTTGGTTACGTGGAGGAGACTGTGTTTGATGTCAACATGCTTTCCATAGATCAGAACACAATCATATGCAACAACTACAACAAGGATGTGTTCGCACACTTCAAGCGGCACAAGGTCGAACCAATTATATTTAATTTCAGGCACAGGTACTTCTGGGATGGTGGGGTACACTGCATAACACAGGACCTATACAGGGAAGGAACAATGGAGGACTACTTTGGCTAACATATACACAATTTACGCAGATCATAAAGAGAACATCACAGCACACGATTTTGTTGCCAAGATGAAATTATTCTTAGATAGCCTAGTCCAACACAAAAAAATGACTACCTACAGAATTACAAGAATGAAGTTAGGTTTTAGATCCATGGATCTACCTGAATTCAGGATTGACATGGAGTTTGAAAACATGCAGAAGCTAGATGATGCCATGACTGTTACCATTCATGACAAGGACGTAGACAAAGTACATGTAGGATTTAATCAATACGTCAACGTGGACACTATCCAACACTTTTTATATAGAGATTTTCCAGATGACCTAAATAAACCAAAGTTGACAGAAACACAAGAACAATATACAATTACAGATATAGTTGATGCAACAAAAAACATAGATCCGGAAATATGGAGAAAACAGTAGAACCTAGATATTATTATTCTGAGATATTTCACAGCATACAAGGTGAAGGGCACTACACGGGCATTCCAACAGCATGGATAAGATTTTTCCTTTGTAATTTACAGTGCAGTGGTTTTGGGCAGGTGGATCCAACTGATCCAAGCACATACGAACTACCATTCGAAGATTTTGATGTTGACAGTGTAAAGAGAGTGGAAGACTTGCCTGTATGGGAGAAAGGTTGTGATTCAAGTTACACATGGGCAAAGAAATTTAAAAAGTTAATGGGGCAAGAAACACCCACAGTACTCGCAAACAAAATAGTAGACATAATAAGAACAGACTCAAATCCAGAAGGTAAATTTTTACATCCTAATTCTAAACAACACCAACACTTGTGTTTCACTGGTGGAGAGCCATTGATGATCACAGGCCAGGCGGCGGTAGTTGGCATATACAAAGAATTGAAAAGACTGAACAACTTGCCAGTGTCGATGACATTTGAGACTAACGGCACACAGGTATTGAAAGAGCCTTTCAAGGAATGGGTAAGATCCATAGACACAGAAGTATTCTTCAGTGTGAGTCCTAAACTGTTCACAGTGTCAGGAGAGAAGACAGAGAAAGCAATCAAACCCGAGAATGTTGCAGAATACTACAAACTATCCAAAGCAGGACAGTTAAAGTTCGTGGTTGGGTCGGCAGACAGGGAATGGGAAGAAATGGAGATGACCATACAGAAGTTCAGAGACGCAGGTGTGGAATGGCCGGTATGGGTCATGCCAACTGGAGCAAGGGAAGAAGAGCAGACAGCAGGTGCCGGCAAAGTGGCAGAAAAGGCATTCAAAAGAGGATACAACGTGGCGGCCAGAGTCCATGTGTATCTGTTTGGTAATGCAATTGGCACATAAAAGTAGACTAAAAAATAAAAATAAGGTATAATAATACTATGCAAGTAAAAAAAACAGCAAAGACAACTATCAAGAAGAAGAATCTTAAAGACAAAAAAGGCAAGAAGAAAAGTGAAGAGCCTGTTGTTAAAGTTCTCAATCTAAATGTTAATCCTGAGAATCCTAGGAATGGTTTCTTCGAGCTAGATTGGAATCCGGAGTTCGTGAACATGTTGAAACAGTCGGGATACCAAGGTGAGAGCGAAGAAGAGATTGTTGATAGATGGTTCCAGACACTGTGCCAGACCATAGGCAATGAGCAAGGGCTAGATGTCAATGCTTCGGGTCACGTGAAAATGACCAGGAGAGATGACGGCAAAACTGAGGTGTCGTAATGACACACATCCTAGTAGACACGGCAAACACATTCTTTAGGGCTAGACACGTTATCAGAGGTGACACTTCTGAGAAAGTGGGCATGGCCATACACATCATGTTCGCTTCTATCAAGAAAGCATGGCAAGATTTTGATGGTACACATGTTGTATTCTGTTTAGAAGGAAGATCATTTAGGAAAGACATGTACGCACCCTACAAGAGAAATCGTAAGGTGATGGCAGATGCTATGACTGAGAAAGAGAAAGAAGAGAACGAAGTATTTTGGGAAGTTTATGACGACTTCGTTGAGTTTGTTAAAACAAAAACAAACTGCACAGTATTAAGAAATGGCAGAACAGAAGCAGATGATCTGATAGCAAGATGGATCGATAAGCATCCTGACCAAGAACATGTCATCATAAGCACAGACAAAGACTTGAATCAGTTAATAACACCTAAGGTTAGACAGTACAACGGTGTTAACGAAACAACCATGACGCATGAGGGTTGGTTTGATTCGAAGGGTAAGCCCGTAATAGACAAAAAATTAAAAGCACCTAAGCCTGCTCCTGATACGGAATGGCTTATATTCGAGAAATCAATGAGAGGTGACCCAAGTGATAACATCTTTAGTGCATACCCAGGTGTGCGTACAAAGGGCACAAAGAACAAGATAGGATTACAAGAAGCATATGCGGATCGTAATGAAAAAGGCTACACATGGAACAACCTAATGTTGAGCAAATGGGTTGATCATGAGGGCAATGAACACAGAGTAATGGAAGACTATGAAAGGAACAGAGCATTGGTAGATTTACACGCACAGCCGGAGGCCATAGTAGAAGAACTTGATCAAACGATTGCACAGGCCAAGGCAGAGAACAAAAGCATAGATCAAGTTGGAATCAGATTCATGAGGTTCTGTGGCAAGTACGATTTAAATAGGATTAGTGAGCAGGCACAACTGTATGTTGAGCCTTTTAATGCGAGGTTAACACAATGACAGTTAGAGCAAAGACCTTAGTCAAAGACAAGTTCTGGATAGTCGAGCAAAACGGCCAAAAACTAGGTACCCTACAGAAACAAGCAGATAATGGGTGGATCTTCCTCAGCAAACAAGATAGTAGACAAGTGTTCCACACACAGGAAAGCCTGTTCACAAAGTTTGGATTTGGGATATTTGATGATTCAAATGTCAAACAGCCTTCGGAAGAAGTACAAGCAGACAACTTTGACGTACATGGATTTCCATGTACACAACACCCATACAATCCAATGTTTGATGTGCAGAATCAACTGCCAGTGTACACAAAAACACCAAAAAGCAAAAGCCAGTTTGCGGCAGGATATTACATCATCTGTTTTGAGAAGGGGTGGCGTAAAGCATATTGTCCTAAGATGATCACATTATCCAGATACGATTACAAAGGTCCAATGAAAACTAAACTAGAAATGCAACAGGTACTGAACAATGCAGTCAAAGAATTCCAAGATACAGACACGTCCAATTGAAGACCTATTGGGTAGGATTAGAACACTACGACAACAAGGACAGAAACAGATAATAATACCTGCCGCAGAAGCAGATAGATTAGCAGACAGCCTCGGTCAGGTAATGACCAGGATAGTGACCATACAAGAAGAAATCATTGAAGCACTAAAGACTGCCAGAGAAGCACAGACTGTCGACATAGAGATGGATGGTGGTGGTTTTGAAAATAAGAAATAACGTCAATAGGTTGCAACGATAATATTCGCAGACCTTTCCAATACTCATACACGAAGCACATTTATGGTAAATACTACTTGTAAAGAGAATTATTATGAGCAGACCAAAACCAACAGTGCTGTTGCAACACAGCAACAAAGCCACCTTCAAAATGGACGAGGTACTCGCCGCGGAAGGTATCTGGGCGGTGTTTTATGATGGCAAACCCATCAATTTAAAATCATCAAGTTTGGTCGCAAACTATCCAGGTCCAAAATACAAGAAGGTTTCGTTCTCCAATCCAGGACATGCCGAGAACTTGGCAAAAAAACTGAATGCACAACACAAGACAGATAAGTTTGGTGTGTATCTATTAAAAACAGGCGACAAATTCACTAGATAATTACTTGTATGGATCGCAAGACTGCATACACCCGGACCTTCATGCAACTGTTGGAACAACCCATACACGATGAAACCATCAAGACCAACTACTACACCTGGTGGCAGAATGTCAGGGAGAGTTACCAGGCCAGGTCCCTGAGATTGACCAAACAGGGCTTTGAGATGTTGGGGAACATAGACCTGAAGACATACGACATCAAGTTTCCGGCCAAGGTTATATTCACCCCACAGACATACCTATGGTTAGATGAATTCGTTGACTGTCCCTACTTCGTAGATAAGAAGAAGATTGTAGTGACCATGGAAAAAATGGCATTACAGCTCATGCTATTTGCCGGAGATATCACAAAATACGGACTTGCTCGTGCAATGAGCAAAATGGACGAGGAAAAAGATGTCTAACACCTATTGCAAGATGCCCCACGTAGGGTTTCAGTTTACTCACAGAACAAATAGATTGTGTCCTTCGTCTATGTCATCGAAGCAAATGTTAGCATCAGAATTTTGGCACAGTGATTACATCAAGGACGTAAGAGATAAAATGAAAAACAACTTGCGAGTGCCTGATTGTAAAAAATGTTACGCCCAGGAAGAAGCACACCAACACTCAATGAGAATGACATATGACATGATATGGAAAGATTACCCTGGATCAGAGTTACCCACAGCAATGGATCTGGATCTCAGCAATTTTTGTAATCTTAAATGTATAATGTGTAGTGCTGACAGGAGTTCGCAATGGGCAGGATCTGTCTCGTCTGTATCTCAAGAACAACTAGATAGCTTGTGTTCTATTTCAGGCAATATCAAACAACTTACAATCCAAGGTGGAGAGCCTAGTATAATGCCAGAATTCGTCTATTACTTTGAACACTTAGAAAAAATAGGGATAATAGGAGATGTTGAAGTAGAGTGTATTTCAAATCTCACAAATGTAAACAATAGATTTTACGAATTATTATCAAAGTTTAAGAATGCAAGAATACTAGCGAGTATTGATGCGTATGGATCTGTAAATGATTACATTAGGCATCCAAGTCATTTTGACAAAGTCGAGGAAAATCTTATTAAATTGGGAGAACGTGATAACATCAATGTTGCTTTGATTAATTCTACACAGGTTCTCAGCATGTACAACTACGACCAATTCCTGCTTTGGCTTAAAAAGATAAGCGGTATGCATGATAGGTTAGGCAAAAAACTTTTCGTCAACATCAACAGGGTTAATTATCCAAACACACTTAACATATCAAATGCTCCGTTGGCATTGAAGAAGAAGTTTCTTAAAGACTTAGAACTATATCACGGTTTTGATCTAGGAGAACAATTCAATACCGAAATAGCCGCTATCAAAAAACATCTACTTTCGGAAGAACAATCAGATTTTTTAATGGGCAAAAACACTGATGAAAACAAATTAATCGAGTTCGTTACAAAAATTGACCAAGATCGTAACATAAAAGTTACCAATTACATTCCAAGTTTTTACGATTATTTCTAAAAAGTCAATAAAACTGCGACTTCTAATCCACATTTACCAGGTTGACGCATAACACATTTCTGCTATAATGATACTATAAACATTTTAAACAGGAGTGTACAAAATGGCAAGAGCAAACAAAAACAAAGAGGCGGCAATAGGCAGTCAAAACAGAACAGTTGGTCCAAACGAGGCCAAATCAGCACTAACACATTGCATCAAATTACAGAGACCCATAATGATGTGGGGAGCACCGGGTATCGGTAAGTCAGACATCGTTAAACAGATCGCAGATGCACAGAAAAGAGAAGTAGTAGACATCAGACTTCCTTTATGGGAACCCACAGACATCAAAGGTATTCCGTATTACAATGCAAAAGAGAACAACATGGTTTGGGCAAGTCCGGCGGAACTGCCAACTGATCCTGAGTCAACTGCAATCGTTTTCTTAGACGAGTTAAACTCGGCGGCACCGGCTGTACAGGCGGCGGCGTATCAACTTATACTAAACAGAAGAGTAGGACAGTATCACCTACCCAAAGGCGTTTCGATTGTAGCGGCAGGTAACAGAGACAGTGACAAAGGTGTCACTTACAGAATGCCGGCTCCATTAGCAAACAGATTTGTCCACGTAGAATTGAGAGTGGACTTCGAAGATTGGATGGAATGGGCAACCACTAACCACATACATCCTGATGTTGTAGGTTATTGCACATTCGCAAAACAAGATTTATACGATTTTGATCCTAGAGGTAGCTCTAGATCATTCGCAACTCCAAGATCATGGAGTTTCGTTTCCCAACTTCTATCAGATGACCTGCCAGAAAGTACGCTCACTGACCTCGTTGCAGGTTGCGTAGGAGAAGGACTGGCCGTTAAGTTTATGAATCATCGTAAGATTAGCGGTCAGCTTCCTAACCCATCTGATATATTGAGCGGCAAGGTCCGAGACCTTAAGACAAAGGAGATATCAGCGATGTACTCTCTCACAGTTTCTTTGTGTTATGAACTACAACAGGCACACGAGAAGAAAGAAAAGACTTGGAATGAACAAGCGGACAGGTTCTTCAACTACATGATGGACAACTTTGAAACAGAGTTGGTTGTTATGGGTGCGAAGATTGCCTTGACAAACTACAAACTTCCGTTCGATCCTAGCAAGTTGAAATCATTTGATAGGTTCCATAAGAAGTTTGGCAAGTATGTCATTACTGCTATGGAGTCTAAATAATGGACAAGTCTAAAATTATAGATCCTAAAAATAAACATACAGTAGGCAAAAGTTGGAGCAATCTCGGTAATCATGTTTTGATTACAGGCTTCATTGCTTGTATTGTATTTGTAATATATGCGAGTTATTAATGTCAGATCAAAG
>Ga0209535_1001166_pt1 | contig 18038 bp, 29 predicted proteins | sample LinPmetageLP28_FD_184041 | JGI IMG/M metagenome (GOLD analysis project Ga0209535, IMG submission 184041) | Marine viral communities from the Pacific Ocean - LP-28 (SPAdes) (version 2) | ecosystem: Environmental > Aquatic > Marine > Oceanic | place: Pacific Ocean | collected 2009-08-22 | reverse complement strand
CGGGTTTTGAGTGGGCATGTTCATAATAAATTTCATCATTTCTTTAACTAAAGGAGATTCAATATCATCTAATTTAGGAAGTGCTTGATTATACATCGCGTATTGTTTTTCCATAGACCCATGAAGATCATGACCCTGTGAGGTTTTAACAATTTCGTATTGCATTTCATTAACATTTTCCAATTGGTTTATAAATTTTTCCAAATAATTACGTTCAGGTAATTCTCTTCTTTTAGGATAATACATGTGGGTAGCAAAATGGTTGTAGCTTCCTACCTCGAGCCCTAATACGCTCGCAATGTATCTCTGTAAAAAAGTGTGATGCCATACATCATAAGGAAGAAGGTTGATTATATCATTAGTCCTCATATTTACATATAAATGTAACTTATCATCCCGCCTGATAAAATGTAATGTCAAAGTGCAAGGGCGCCTGTTGTAATCGGGAACTTGTAGTAAGTAATGATCATGCCACATATTGATGATGGCTTCCCGCGTTGTTTTTTCTTTCTTCAACAATTTAATAGTAGCAGGTACCTGTCTGGCGTAACATTCACCATAAGCATAATGAAATTCACCTTCCTCCTTTGCAAGCTTTCTTTTCCAAGCTGGCCTGTATTGATAGGCTAATCCAGGGTTTTGATATTCATGAGGCATTCCAAACACTCCCGACATCCTGTCGAATAATTCTTGAAAGCACCATTTCCAATTCTTCTTATAATACAAAAGACTTTGAGTAGGATCAGTCAATATTAATTGAACGCCCATAAGGTCTCTAGTCTTTGCAACCAATTCCCCTTTGTCTCTTACCGTCTTAACTAAGTCTAAGTATATTCTATTAAAATTGCTACTTTCTATAGTTGTAATCATTAAAAGTTCTCCAATCCACCTTCACTTGGTTCAATCTCAAGGGTACTTTCGTTAAATATCATAGTAGCTGTACCAGTGGGTCCGTTTGATTGCTTTGCTACAATGATTTCCATTTCATCATTCATTGAATCTTGGAAATAATATTTTTCTCTATATAAAAGCATTACTAATCGGGCTGCTTCTTCATAGTTACCCGAATCTTTTAAATCTGAAATCTTTGGTCTTTTATCTGATCTACCCTCTACCTGCCTGTTAATTTGTACTAGACAACATATATGACAATCAAATTCTTCAGCCATTCGGGAAATTTCCCCCAGCTTTACTCCAACTGTTTGAGCTTTGTTAGCTGAAACGTTTACATCAATAAGTTTATCAAACAAGTCAAAGAAGACTACATCAACTTTATTTCGTTGAGTAATTTGATAGAGTACACTCCTTACATCTGCAACTGATACTGATCTACTAGGTACAATATGATAGTTGTAATCTTCATCAATTTTCTTGTTAGCTTTTTTTATGAGATCAAGTCTATAATCATTATCATCCCAACCCCACGATTGAATAATTTCAGATAGGGGTATTTTAGTCATAATAGATTCAAGCCTATCTTGTTCAGTTGTAAAGCCTTGTTCAATACCAAAGTTAACAACGCCTAATCCTCGTTCAAGTAAGTTGTACATCATATTAGTTTTTACAGATGACTTACCTAAACCTGGCCTTGCAGCCATAATGCTAAGATCACCTGGACTTAAACCATTAACAATTAATTCATCAAGGTTGTCCCAACCAAAGTTAACAACCCTCCTATTCTTTCTTTTTATAAAATCTTCTCTTCTTACATCAGACATATCCCCAGAACTAACAACCTGTATAGAACTAGAATAATAAGGGGTAGCTTGCCATAAAGCATCCATTGAATATTTTAAGAAAGAATCTTGATCCATTACATCATCGTAACCTTTCTTTTGAATTTCATTGGCTACAATAATTAATTGTCTTTTAACTTTCTTGTCTTCAAGTATTGAAGCGTAAGTTTCAAATTCTGTATCGGATATTGAGCTTTCAGCCAATTCAGCCAATCTTAAACCTCCTCCGATAGCAGAGAGTGTATTTGTACTCTTAAGCTGCTCGGTAAGAGAAACTAGGCTAACATCCTTACCTTTCGTAAATAAAGCCTCCATACCAGCATATATCAAGCTATTATCCTTCTTGTGGAAGTGATCTATGGAACATGAAGCCATACCTTTAGATAAACAACTTCTACTAAGCATCATTAAACCTAGTACAACATTTTCAGCTTCTATATTTTGAGGCAGCCTATCGGACACTACAATTCACCCACGTAATGCTTACCATATTTCCTTCTCATTGCATCCCATTCTTTTTTCCTCTTCTCTTTTAACATTACTAATCTTTTCCACCCCGCTCCACCTACTTTAATTAAACCCTCACTTACCATCCATTCATAATGTTGAATAAGTGTTTTTAATGATGTAGTGCCTGAAAGTGATCCTTCTGGTTCTTTCATTATTCTAATATCCTTTATATTTGTATGAATTGACAAGCATCCGCTACCCGAAAGAAGTTAGAGCTGCCAATATTTTGTTCTAGTAATTCTGGTGTTCCATTTACGGTTATAAACATTGGTAATTTATTGGAGTACCTTTTATATATTAGAGTATAGAGTCTTGTTCTTTGCGCCTCATTCCATTTTGTAAATCCTAACTCTTGAAATATTACTAAATCTGAATTAATGAGATCCTCATTTATTTTGGCTTCTTCCCTCGAGCGATCTCCAAAATCCATTGAATTAATGCCAATGAGGTAGCTAGGAATGTCAATAATGCAGACCCTATTTTTGAACAAGCCTTTATCATAAAGCTTCTTGCATGTTCTAGCCATTGTTCGGGCAACAGTCTTTGGATTACCCATAAAACAAAGGCCACCGTCATTAGGAAAACTTGATACATACTTATTAAGATGTTGTATAACACCGTTACTAATTTTGAGTTGTTCGAACGATTGCTCATAGTCTCTCTCCTTAAAACCCCATAATTTTAAATAATTCTTATTTGTAATGATGCCCTCCTACCCATAATACTAGTGATTTACGTTCCCCTTTTGTAACTGGGGTAACTCTGTGTACAAAAAATGAAGGAAAGAATACAACAGTACCCGCCCCTTGTGGCATCTCCGTAATGCCTCTTCCTAGATTTGCTTGAAGTTTGCCGCCCTCATAGTCAGCTCCATGTTCACTCAATTCAATAGTACAACTTAATTTGCGTTGAGTAAGTAATCCGCTACCCCCAATATCCATGTGCCAATCATAATGGCCCGAGTCCTTTGGATACGTAGTGTATTGAAATTCTTCCCTAAAGTTTGTTAAATCAAATTTATACATGTTATCGTTTGCTTCCATAGCCATTTCGCCTACCTTGTTATATAGCCAAAAGCTGTCTTCGTTTTTCGGGAGCCATTTAATTTTACTTTTCCTAACTATATCTAGTTCATCACTACCGTCATCGCTTTCAGTTGTAGCTTTAAATTCTTCAACTTGATCCGCTAAATGGTGAATGCGCCTAATCTCTTCGCCATCAAAAGCCTTCTCAAAATAATAATAGTTAGTATAATCTACCTTATCATCATAAGGTACATCAAAATCGTAACGCATAATCCCTCACTTTATAATATCAACTTTAACATTTGACGTTGGCGTTGCTTTTTTACGATTCACAACAAACTGATGTATGTTTTGTTCCACCTGTTTTAATGAATTGAGTTTATCATCCCAAAATTCCTGCGCTAAGAAATAATCAATAGCCGCAATCCAATCTTTTAAGGGTAACTTGTTTTCTCTAAGCAATCTACCAGCAATAGCCCATTGTTGTCGTCTCCAATCAGCTGTCCGTCCAATCCCATGCTTGTCTACGAGTTTATCAGCCAGATGATTCACGAGATCCATTTGACCCTTCTTCGCATGCAGCCCAGAAAGTTTTTCTAATACTCTTTTAAACTTTACAGTCACTTTAGTTTTTGCTAGACTATTAGGAGTAATATCTTTACTATTCTTATAACTTTTAATTAAGTAGTATATATAATGCTCGTCGCCCCCACTCACTGATTGCAAATCTCGAACTGTTAAAAGGGCTGTATCTTCCATTAAAACATCATTTAAACTGTCTTGTTGCAGTTGAAAGAAGTCTAGTTCGAGCAATTTGACTAAAGCTCTGCCCATCTCGAGATCAGAGAGCTTTAAAATGTTCTTTTGAACATGGTCAATCGGGATATCTTGTCGAGCCGACATATATCTTCGAATTGTTAAGTAAACTATTATTTCAGTCTTACTTAACTCTTTCGACTTCTTAATTATGTTTTCATGTATTTTCATAATATTCTCTTATTTAACTTTTGCATTTGGTCTTTTAAGTTTCCCACTTGCTAATAATTCATTTGCATCTTTTAAATCCATTCCCAACACTGTATGCCTTGTACTTCTTGTTTCAGCATTTGCACTTTCGATGGCTGCTTTCAATTTAGCTGCTCTATCAGTTTGTAATAAATTTCTACGGCGAGCAACATCAACTTCAATGGATCTTTTTAATTCTTCACCCTTTTTCCGTCTCTTTGCATTTTTAGCCCTTTGCTTTTCTCTTTGACTATCATTACACCAATATAATGCGGTACTATAAGAAACTTCAAAGTTATCAGCAATAGACTGATAAGTATCTCCAGTTTCCCTACAGAGCCTCATTTCATTGACAATAAATTGATCTACTTTATAGCGATTATCTTTCATAATATTTTAATATAGCGTTTAATTAAAAAAAGTTTTGAGATCTTTTACAAATAGTTCAAGTGCTATCTATATTTATTTAAATCAACTAAAGGATTTAAACATGAAATCTTATTCAATATTATTATATAGTACTTTATTGCTTCTCTTTTCGGGGTGCACAACAGAAGAATATTATGTAACCAATATTTTGGCAAGTGAGGAAGAAGCAAATGATGTTACAGTTTCGGTAGTCTACATAAGAGTGGGTGATGGCCATGTACAAGAAGCTTGGGGCAAAGTTAAGAATCACGGGCCCCAACCTATTAGGTTTACTAGAGTATATCTAGGTAGTAATTATGCAGCCTCAACAGTTGTCTCTTGTAGTCCACCTACTTTAATGGTTGGAGAAATTGGAGAATGGCAAATGCAATCAGGGTTACTCGGTACTTCAATTCAACAAAAGGAGGCCTGGTTTGATATATGGGATGGAAACTAGACAACGGTTTAAAAGGGTTTTAATGTTTTTATATTCAATCAATTAAATAATACAAAATAAATAAAAGGGAGATCTATATGCACATAAATTCAATGTTTATAACTGAGTCAGGGGAAAAACTACCCGATAGTCTGGATGTTGTATCTGAAAAGATTATTGTCTTTGGCCTAAAAAAAGCAGGCGGTATTACTTATGATGGTACTTTTGTTTTACAGGAACAATTAACAATGATTGACACTGAAGGCGAAATTGTAACACCTCAAAAATGGGTCAAACTAGTTGATGAACAAATAACTTATAAAGACAAATCTTATAAAGTTTTAAATCAATCGGATCCCGAACTAGAACAGGTTGTTCGTAGTATATTAGAAAAATCAATAGAAAACAAAAACAACATGATGGATAGGGGAATAAATTGAGCGGATTCAAAAAAATGTTTAAGGAGATTGAAGAGCTTCTTGATGATCCCGATTATCGGGATAATAATGATATACTGGGCCGAATTCGTTTAAAGGTTTTAAAGGCGGGTATACAGGCATCAGATACAATGGTTAAGCACCCTGAACTAGCTCAACCCTGTATCCAATTATTAATTTCTCACATGGAAGTATATGCTGATTTGATAATTGCAACTCAAAACATGCACATAAATATACCCGATGAAGAAGAAGTTTTAGCCTCAATTTTAAGGCTATCAACCGAAATGGGAGAATCATGAGTAAAACAAACTGGTTAAAGACTAGAGTATTTGTTGATGAGTATGGTAGGGATTATAATCTATCCGATGTACCAATGACTTATATGACAAGGGAGGCTGCCTTGAAAAAAAAGGGCTTGAAAGAAAACGAAATCGATGAGCTTTATAAAGAAGCCGTCAAAAAACAACAGGAGTTTAATAATGGCTAATGAACCAAACAATCCACAAAAACCATCTGATGAAATACTAGAACAGATGTCTAACTTTAATGGCAACCCTGCTATGAAAGTAACTGAAAGAGTAAACCCAAAAGGTGAACTACTTGAGAAGGAAGTTGAGATATACCCAAGGGCATCATCTCATGTTGAGTATACAGTAGATTCAAAGGGTATTGTAAAGCCCACCGTTAAGGTATACCATGAAAAAGCGGATGAAGCTTTTATGGTTGCCACTGAACTTATGAAGAAAGCAATGGCTGAAGCTCATAAACTCAGTAAGAAATAAGGATATTATCTCTTAAATTGTATTGATTCTGATAATAGTTTTAATGAAAGGTCTGCAGGATGTTCTTGCAGATATGAATTGAAAAGAAAAACAGTTTGACAAATAGGCTTGTAATTGACTTGGTTGGCGCTAACGATTACTCTATTATCAGAATCTAAAATTTAACGATAGGAAAAAATAATGGCTGTATTTAAAGATTCTGGGGATACTAGGAGTTACACTGCTAATACTCTAGATTTAAAAGACTTAAGAATTCCAAATTTCATAAACGAATCAGTTGCTGTAGATGGTTATAATTGGCCAGGCAAGATTGCATCAATTAATGTAGCAGCTCAAGGGGTTGCTTATTATACTGCAACCTTTTATCATGCTACTATAGCACCCTTTTTAAAGAAATCATCTAGTTCGGGATCATATAGTGCTACTACTAATAAAAGTTCTTATGGATATACAGCTGATGCAGTAGGAGATACTAATAATTCTAATCATGCAACTGTACCCGGCCAGCATTTTCATAGAGGGTTTATGTCTAAGGGCTCAGTTGGTGTAGTCTATTTTAAACTATTTCATAGTACAGACGATTCTCAAGAGCGTCAGCACGCACAGGGCAGTAATTAATGATGGAGTATTTATTATTACGTATGGTATAGATCCTGGAACTACTCAATCCGCTTTGGTGGGTATAGATGAGGACTACAAAGTAGTTTATATTAAATACGATGATAATCTAGAAATTGAAAAAGCTTTAGAGTCACTTAATCCCAAAGATACATTAGCAATAGAGTTTGTTCAGTCTTATGGGATGGCAGTAGGGCAAACAACCTTTTTAACCGTTAGAGCAGTCGGGAGGTTTGAAAAATCTTTTGGAGATGATGCTAATATTTATTTATATACTAGGCCTACTATTCTTAGTCATATTACTGGTGGCGTAAGAGGTAAAAAGAAGACTCAAGTAATTCAATCACTAAAATTAAGATTTGGCGAAGCAAAAAAAGGGCAACCCCTTGCGGGTATTAGTAACCACTTATGGGATGCACTTGCCGTAGCCGTCTACCACCACGATGGAAAACCATTAGGTCATGTAGATTGGGCAGCAATTAATAGATGAACACATACCGAGGAACACATGAAAAAATTCTGGTTGGACTTGGAAACAACTGGTTTAAATCCGTCCAAACATTCAATTATTCAAATAGCGGGAATAGTTGAGATAGATGGAGTTGAACAAGAAACATTTTGTTTTCAAGTACGTCCCTTAAAAGGGACAGCAGTTTCAAATAGAGCTTTAGAGGTTTGTAGAACTTCTATTGCAGAACTTAAAAAGTATCCCGATCCCTCTGTTGTAAAGCAGGATTTAATAGACCTCTTTAATAAGTATATTGACCCTTATGATAAGAAGGACAAGTTTATATTCTTGGGTTACAATGCCAAGTTTGACTATGACTTCTTTAGGACTTGGTTTGATAAACAAAACTTTTCATATTTCGGAAGCTTCTTTTGGTTTCCTCCCGTTGATGTAATGAACCTGGTTGCATATAAAGTCATGGAAGAAAGACCTAACATGATTAATTTTAAATTGTTCCAGGTTTGCAAGTACTTTGACATAGAGGTAAAAGAAGAAAAATTACATGATGCATTATACGACATTGAATTAACTAAACAATTATATGAAAGAGTTACCAATCAAAAGAATCATTGATACCTTCCTATTCCATAACGAATTGGATTTATTAGACATTCGACTGAATGAAATGGATCCCCACGTTAGTCTATTTGTATTAGTAGAGGCTAACACTACTTTCTCAGGTGAACCCAAGCCTTATTATTATGAAGAAAACAAAGATCGCTTTGCCAACTTTGCAGATAAGATCCTCCATATTAAAATTGATGATATGCCCCCCTACACAGGTCCGGGTGATATTGCGGGAGAAAGCTATCAAAGGTCTGCAATAGGTGATACTATCCATTATCTACAGCACCGTCAACAACTTGATTTTGATGATTTAGTATTTTTAAGTGATGTAGATGAGATACCTTTTATGGCTGATCTAATGACTGAATTAGAACACGGCATTCAGTGTCCTTCGGTACTTCACATGGATTCTAGGCTATATTATTTAAATAGAAGTAGGGATCTTCGATGGAACGGCACTATTGTTTGTACCGTTCGGGATATGGTCGGGGTGGGTTCTCAACATTTAAGAGATGAACGTTTTGATATGAATCGAGTATGGAATGGTTGGCACTTTAGTTACTTAGGGGGATTTAATAGAGTAATTGAAAAGCTGGAATCGCTTGCTGATGCACCTCAGGCTTTTCAAGAAGCCGGAATGGATTTGGAGCAATTAAAAGAAAATGTAAAACAAGGCATTGATCCTTATGGTAGAGTCCTTGATAAACCTTACACCGTACACGACTTAGACCTACCTAAACATGTAGTAGACAATCTAACCTTGTACCCAGATATTATACATGCCAAATGATAATAAGCATAAAGGTCATATTGCTGAATACTATGCTTGCTATAAAATAGCTGGTGAGGGTTATGTCCCTATACTAATACCTCACAGTCAACCTTTTGACGTCTTTGCAACTCACCCAAAAACGGGTCATTTAATTAGGATCCAAGTTAAATCTTCTAATCGATTATCAACGGCTAGAGGACGAAAAACACTCCCACATGCTTATTATTGGAATTTACAAATCGGTATAACTAAGGTGGATAAATATAAATTTAATGAGATGGAGCTATTTGCTTTAGTAAACTTAGAAGAAGAATTATGTGCTTTTATGACAGCTAAAGAGGCTTCAAGAACACCCTCAAAGATTACAATGAGGGTTTCTGAGATGGAAAGGTACACATTTGAAAAGGCAATTAATAAGTTGCCAAGTTCTACATAACCTACTTAGGTTAGCCTAGGGCAACTAAGTAACTCTTACCTCAATACCCTAAAAGCCCGACAAGGCAAAACCTCCATACACTTAGTTGCCCTAACTATCCTATGGAAAATCTAATAAACATATTCCTCCTTTTTGTCGTAATCTATATATTCTGGTATATCAGAAACTCTAAATAGCCTTTATATAGGTTCTATAAAGAATTATATTATTCTCGTTATATTTATATAAATAATTGGAGAATAATATGGAAGGCTTAAACATAGAATTAGATAAAGGAACTTGTTTAGTACCAGGGTGTAATAATCCCGCTAAGACTAGGGGGCTTTGTGCTACACACTATATGTATGCCCATAGATTAGTTAGTAGAGGTAAGACTACTTGGGCAGATTTAGAAAAAGAAGGTAAATGCTTGGGTTCTCATGCTTCCCCTAATCCCACAAAGGATTGGTTTCTTGACGGTAGCACAGAAGCTGATATTCAAGATGGTATTAATACTGAAGCAGGGGATAATAATTTAGACAGGGTTGTTGAGGACCATTAATGCAAAAGAAGCGACTTACCCGTAAAGGTAAAGATCCCCGCACTAATTCATTTAGTATATACACTTCAACTTTTAATTCAGATCCTGAAATTTTAAAAAATGTATTTGAGCATATAAAAGCCCAGACGTATAGAAATTGGGAGTGGATTGTTTTTGATGACTCTACAGAATTACATGTATGGCCGCTTCTTCAAGAGTTTGCTAAGCAACACATGGGCGTAAGGATTACTACTTATAAAAGGCCTGATGTTGAAGAGAAATATTGGGTTGCTGATAAACGTTCTGCAAATAGTGTAGGGTACTCAAAAAGGATTTGTTGTGAACTGGCAACAGGTAAATTTTTAGTAGAATTAGACCACGATGACTACTTAGCTCCTAATGCTTTAGAGACTATTGTTGCCGCATCAAAAGCTTACCCAGATGCAGGATTCTTTTATTCAGATTATGTAGAACCTAATTTTGAAATGAATGATTACAGGTGGTATCCTGATCACTGGGGTCAAGGCTTTGGAGCCCATTACTGGTATTGGAATCCCGATATTGATGCTTACGCTTTAGCTTGTAGATCACCCAATATAAACTTTACTACTTTAAACGATATTACATCCGTACCTAATCATGTAAGGGTATGGAAAACTGAAGCTTATGATGCAACAGGAGGCTATAATGCTGATTTACCCGTTGTAGATGATTATGATCTAATACTTAAAACAGTAAAAGCGGGAATACAGATGGTAAAGATACCAGTGCCCCTTTACTTTCAACATTTTCACCCAAAACAAACTCAACAAAATTATAAATCATTAATCAGAACTATAATGCCTTCAATAAAAGATGAGCATCTTCCAGATATTCAAAAGCTTTTTCCTGGGCACACGATTGATAGCCGATGTTGTTATGAATACTTTCAATCTAACCCTCATATAAACAAAACTTATCAACCGGATAATCTATTGGTTTCAGTAGTTATACCTACTTACGGTAGGTCAGGCCACCTTGTGAAAGCAATCAATAGCGTTTTAAATCAAACCCATAAACACTTAGAAATAATTGTTATTGGCGATCTTTGCCACGATTTAGATAGGGTTATGAGAGATATATTTAAAGGAGAGTCAAGAATTAAGTGGTATAACTTAACTGTAAACTATGGAGCGGGAGGGGCAATCCCTCGTAATTATGCTTTAAAGAATTTATCGACTGCTAAGTATATAACCTATTTAGATAACGACAATACTATTGAGCCTACTCATATAGAGGACCTATACAGGGCTATTCAAGGGTTTGATTATGCATTTACGGATATGAATTGGGAAGACAGGATATTAAAATGTAGAGAACCTAAAGCTATGAGAATAGATACCAGTTCAATTATGCATAAGAAAGAATTACTAGATAAATATGGGTATTGGAAAACAAGAGATGAAGCGGGATACACTCATGATTGGGAATTAGTTTCCCGTTGGAAGGATCATACTTGGAGAGCTACCTGTAAAGCAACACTTAATTATAATTTAGAGTTTAATGACCAGGATATCGATGGTATATTCAACGAATATGGAGACCAATAATGGAACAGAAAAAACAATATATGATTGCAGAAGATTTAAATAATCAAAGTAAAAACCTATCCTCTGCAATAGAAGAAGGTGGGGAGTTTAACTTAACGAATGGCTTAGAAAGACGCTTTTTAGAAGGCGACCCGAAAACCATTAAAGACTTTAAAGAGGGCCGAGCTATTTTTGTAAATGACTTCTTTGAATTATGGCTAGCAGATCAATTACATGAGTTTATGGCTATTACTTCACCCTCCGATTGGTGGTCTTATGTATCTGCTGAAACAGTAGGAGGTAATGAGGCTACTTCAAGGACAATGACCAGGGAAGTATTTCAAATCCTTGCTGAAAATAAAACTGAAAGAGATGCTATGTGGTATGAAGCAATGAGATCTTTCAAAAATGCTAAGTTTAGTTATAGCTATTCTCAACAGGTTGGAAACTATCCAGGAAGAGGTGGAGTCCACGGTAATGCGGGAAAAGATTGTGATTGTTACATTTGTACTACACACGAAAGTGGAATATTTAGACCAGGCGGTGAATTTGAAGCTGCTATGTCTAAAATTGTAGCAGAACCGGTTGAACTGGTTGGACTACAATGGACACGATTTTCAGCCAATGATTTTCTTGCTCCTCATACTGATGATAGTAATGGTAAATACGCCTTTATTATTAATCTGACTAAAGATTGGAAACCAACGTGGGGAGGTAACCTAACTTTTTATGGCCCCGATGGTTATATACTTGATACTGCACCAGTTATTCATAACTCTTTAACTTTATTTGAAGTAGGTTCAAATGATAACTATCACGGGGTAAGCCCGGTTATACCTACTCTAAATAAAAGCAGGTACGCTATTTCTGGCTGGGTACATCCCAAGAACGACAAAAAATACATTTCAAGTGAGGAAAAATAATGGATGATTTATATCTAGAACAAGAGATACCCTGGTACTTAAAAGACCGTAGTAAAGCGGTTGTACCACCCCGTGGATATCGGGATAGAAAGCCTAATCTATATTATTGTAATAGTTGTGAAAAGGTATGGGAAAAAAACCACAACGGTGAAACATTAAAGTATACTGATCTACCTACTTATGGTTTAAACCGTGAATGTTGTCATTACTGTACTGATGATTAATATCCAAAGTTTGACCATTCTAAATATTCTTCAATTAGTTTAATATGCTCCAGGTCTTTTTCTTCAACCTGGATATACTCTGAATCTTTTCTATTTAATTTATAGGCATGAGTATGCCTCATTAGTGTGAAAGGTATATCCTGTATCATTATATAGTCTCCCCAAAATTCATTTAGGTCATATAATCCTGGATGGTTTCTTTCTAGGTCTAGTGGGAATCGCCCTATTTCAAGCGGTATATTATGAAAGTGAATAGGTAGATGAGTCTCTTCCGAGTACCAATACTGTTCACCGTATTCTTCTCTTATTACCTCAAAAAATTCTTCCGTAACAATTAGGTCTATATCTCTCCAAGGTTTTAATTCCAGTGCTGACATAATTCCTCCACCGAATACTCGATAGTGTTCTGTTGGCCAATCAAGGTCCTTTAGTATTTTAATATTCTCTTCAATCATTTTATTCTATAACCCTCAAAATACATAGCTAGAAATACAGTAACGGCCATTAAATCTGCAACTTGGCCTTCAGGTAAATCTACAAACTTATTTATTTCCCAAAGCCTTTCCATTTCTTCATTATAAACTTTATCTAATTGAAGATCTTGGTAAAGTTTTAGGACTGTAGGGTAGCCATTTAATATTTCATCATGGAAGTAATCGCCTTCTCTACTTTTTATATAATCATATAAGCAATCATGTTCAAGTTGCATTAACACTAAATGCTTTTGGTGGCCTTCCCATAGGGATAAGCCCCAGTTATCAGCATTCTGAAAATACAAAACATCGTTTGCATCTGTTTCAAATAAATGGTCTTTTAAACTTTGCTTAAGTGCCATTATATCTTTTGGCTTATAATCTCTTATGGTAATCAATATTGGCCATAGCATCATAAGTGTACCACCATTGATTCTAAGACCAGCCCTATTCAAATGGTTTTCAGTTACACATTTTACTAATAGATCATAAGAGGGAGTTCCTTCGGGTCTCCACATCAACTCTCTTATAGCATTTCCCGAGTTGATAGCACCTATTATAAAATATTCTAGTTTTAATGATTCTTCTTTATCTTCAAGCCTTGTTGTTAGTCCAGGCTTAATAGGTAAGGGTTCTAAGGCCAAAGCAATTTGTGCTATTCTAGCTATATCCTGCGGTGTCATTAATAGGGTCTCCAATATTGTTCTTTAAATATATCCCAAGATTTAACTTTGGGTCTCTCTAATAATTCTCTCAATTCTACGGGTGCAATATTAATTACCTCACTATCTTCAATTAAAGCATTGTGATATTGTCTAGCCTCATTGTCCCCCGAATGATTAAGTAACCATTCTTTTAATTCGGGACTCATATCTTTAAAGCTTTGATTATACTTATGCCCACATATTGCCCATTCGGCTGATCTGTAGCATACAAGCTTCCCTATTTTATAATAACCTATTCCACCATTATAAAGATAGATGGGATTCAATGTCTTATTAAAATCCATTAGTTCTGTAACATCTTTATCTATTACGGCTTGTTTTATCCCTGGTAATGTATCAATTTCTTCTAACGTGGGTTTTAATGGTTTATCCCAAGTATACACCTTTTCCATAAAGGTAGCTTCAATTCCTAATTCTTTTAAACTTAATAGAGTTTCTTCAACTTCAATGTGGGCCCAATTACCTGAACGAGGAACTACTTTAACATCAATGTCTTCAGTAGTATCGCCATGATTAAGTATCCCGCCGTGAAAATAAAAACTAAAACGAGGGTAGTGGTCTAGAGTAGGAACATCAGATAATGTTGAATAGAACTTATTCAGATCCATCAGATTTAAAATTATCAATATAGGTTTTTATGTTCCACTTAGGTTCCCAATTCAATATTTCTTGAGATTCTTTAGTTTTACATAATGTTGCGGGGTATTCCCCTTTTCTTTGAGCAATGTATTCAGTAGGGCCTCCAAAGAATTGAGCTAATTCATTAATCGAATAGTTTTTACCTGTACCCAATTCAAACTCACTGCAGTTCATTGTTTCTAACTCACCCATTAAGATTAAACCATCTACTATATCTTCTACATGGGTAAAGTCTCTACGTTGTTCACCGTCTCCAACAATAGTTAATGGCTTTCCTTGCTTATACTGTTTCTCCCAAATACCGAGTACGGTTGCAAAATCGCCTGTCTGGGGCTGTTTTGGGCCGTAGACATTAAAGAACCTTGCTATAGTACTTTCGACGCCAAAATGGTCAAAATATAAGCGGCATAAGTTTTCTCCTTGAACCTTACTATAAGCATAAGGGGATAATAATTCACCACCTTGTTTAGAACTAGAGGCTGGATAAATAACTTTACAACCCTTTTGTTTAGCATACTCAAGTACACTTTGTGTTCCCATAATATTAGTTTTAGTAGTAACCCAAGGGTCATTAAATGAGGGCTGTACTCTAGATATTGCAGCCATGTGAAAGATAATATCAATATCTTCATATTCCCATTTCCAACTATTATAATCTTGATAAACGTCATAACGTTGATACTCAACACCTTCTACTTTATTTGTAGCAATGCTATAGTCATCGAAAGTAAAAATATTATGACCTTTCTTTTTAAGCGCAGTGATTAAGTTGTAGCCAACAAAACCTGCACCACCTGTAATTAATATATTCATATTATAATTTAATCCTTTTAACCTTACCCATACCCCATTTTTTTCCATTCGGTATTTTTATCTTTAAGTCTATAACCTCATCAAATATTTTTTTATTAATAGAAGCCTGAGGATAGACGGGTATAGCTAGGTCATCATCCATAAAATCTTGGGTTGTAAAATCTAACATTTCTTCTTTAGATAAAGATTCAACATCAATAAGGTTAGGGTCTAGGTTACTTAACCTTAAAAAGTTTGAATGATTAATGAACTTAGAGTATTCAACGGGTAAGTCATGTTTTTCCCAACCCCAACACTTCATAGCTCTTTGCCATATTTCTTCTTCATCATAGTAGTGTCCTTTTAAATCCTCATTAAATCCCCTTAATAGGAAGAAGTCTTTTCTCTTGAATGCAATTTTTCCACTGGCCGAATGTAGTTTAGCCTCTTTACTTTTAAATTTTCTATTTTCCCAATTATTCTCTACATAATCCCAACCGCATGCTCTAACAAATGCTTCAGTACCATTATTATCGTAGGCACTAAATATCCTTGAAAGATAAGAAGCTAAGCATAGCCCCTCATTACTCTCTGCTGTAAAGTTATCTGCATCTATTGAACAGATAACATCAGCTTGTTTACTTGTTAACTTAGCCGCCATGTTTTTTGCATGATTGTGCCAAAAGAATTTAGCAGGGTATGTATAGCACTTAAGCCTTCCCGATTCTAAATGCTCAGGAAAGGTAGACCTAACGTATTTTGTGAACCCAACGGTGGACCCGTAGTCTAACACTATATGTTCGCATCCAGGGTAATTAAGATTTGACTTTATGTTATCCGGTAGGGTTCTCTTCAAATGTTCAAGCCTATCCCCACAAGTAGTAAAAAAAGAAACCCTCATAAAACCCAAACCCAAGGGTAGTAATTTTTAAAGGTTTTATTAGGCTCTACTGCCTCAATACTATCCCACCCCATAATTTTAACCTTGTCATTATGTACTGTAATATTATACTCATCAAAATCTTTGAAATAGTAACCCGCATCATAAAGCCTTAATAATTGAAACTTTATTTTATTTAACAGATGAAACCTTTTTTCTAATTCTTCTACATCCTTAAGCCTTTTAATTTGTACTTGTTCATATAACACACAAGGTGCCCAAGTGCTATCAAAGTCTACTGCAACAATAGAAGCCCAATTTATATTCTGTTTTAAAAAGGCTAATATACCTTTCCAGTTATCCTGAAAACCTGGTTTAGGAAAATTTAATTTTTTTAATATTAATTGAGGTAGGTCTGCATTCAAATAGAAAGAAGCCCTGGAGGATCTAAAACTATAACTAAATGGGTGAGTTATATTTTGGTATGCAAAAGGGATTTGTTTATAAACAACAACCTCTCCCCAATGAGCTTCTAAATTATTGGACATTTTCCATTTCCTTCATTTGTTCTGGTGATAAAGATTTAGACCAAAGGTTAATAGCTATTGCAAATCTAACCCCCGCAGTTAATTGTTCTACTGCATGTAATACTCCTGGGTTAAATACAATTAATCGATTGGGTTTTGGTGCTATTAATTCATATTGTGTATCATAAGCCATTTCTCCTGGTTCTGCATCATATATTCTAAGGTGTCCACCTTCACATTTTTGATTTAGGATAGGGTAATAGATACATCCTACAGTAGGGGAGATTACTTCTTGAGTTTTTGCGAAATGGGCTTCATCTTTATCAAAGTGATGAATCAAAGCAAATTTCCTTTCTCCGTGCCTATCAGGTTGTATATGTGTAAACTCACTATGGTCTACATGGTCTTGATAACTTATCTTTTCGGTTGCATCATATATACCCGTCCAATGCTCAAAACCCATTAGAGGCGAGGGTAATTCATTCCTACCCTGTAACCACATATAATCTATGAGCCTATGCCTAACACTAGTAATAGGACTACTAACGTTCCACCAACTATATCCCGATTCCCAAAAATCAGAATAAGTATTTTGCATGTCCTCTAACAGTACAGGATCCTTAACAAAGTTATCTATGATTTTCATATATTGAAATATAGGCAAAAAACAACAAAATCTTTCTGAGACCCAGAGTCACGAGAGTTGACGGTTGTAAATAGTTTAAATGTATTTAAATTTGTTTAACAACAAATAAATAAAGGAGAACCTATGAATAATAAGGTAAATGCTATATACGCACTATTAATTTCTAGTTTAGGCTATATTTCTATTTCGTTAGTATGCCTGGATTATATGGAAGATTATCAACAACGGATTGACCAGATGTGGGAGGACAACTCAGACTTAAGGGAACAACTTGCAAGACTAACATATTTTGAGACAACAGTAACTGCAACTATGTACCAAGCTACAAAATATCAAACAGATGATACACCAACCATAACAGCAGATGGCACTATAATAGATCCCGCTGTTGCAGACCGATATAGATATGTTGCTTTATCTAGGGATTTACTTTCTAGGTGGGGTGGACCTTTTGATTACGGGGATTATATAATAATTGAAGGTGCTGGAATACACAATGGTGTATGGCAAGTTCGAGACACAATGGCTGCTAGATGGACTAAACGTATTGATTTCTTAATGTCAGTTCATGATCGGCCTTTCAAATATGAACAAGTGACAATCAGGAGCCACAAACAAATTGATACTGCTTTCTTATATTAATTCAACAATCAAACAGGAAAGCACAATTATGGTTGAAGTACTTTTAGCAATTTTTATTATATATGTTATATCTGAAATACTGGAGATGCTGGCATGAAAATGGGTTACGCTTGTATCAATATGGAATTAGCTTACCCTCAAGAGTGGGGTAATAAAGAAAAAGGTTACCCTAGAGTATATACAGGCCGAACAATGATTAAACGTACCTTTGAAAAAGAAGGTGTTGATATGGCTAG
>Ga0209535_1001165_pt1 | contig 18042 bp, 10 predicted proteins | sample LinPmetageLP28_FD_184041 | JGI IMG/M metagenome (GOLD analysis project Ga0209535, IMG submission 184041) | Marine viral communities from the Pacific Ocean - LP-28 (SPAdes) (version 2) | ecosystem: Environmental > Aquatic > Marine > Oceanic | place: Pacific Ocean | collected 2009-08-22 | reverse complement strand
TCAAATTACTGAAGCCTTATTTGCAAACCCAAGAATCTATCTCGACGATCAAAGATCTTGATGAGATGGAGATCGAATCATTCATGACGGATGTGTGCTGGACAATCGGAGATTGGGAGCAACATCCCGACGAAGTCGCTGATTTGTTCTCCGATTACTTCGCATGTGAGATCGCATGATCCCGCAGCCTGCCCGCTGCTCCCTTTTAAAGGGAGTGGTTGGACGGCTCGATAGCCTTAACAATTGAACCAAACCAACAAAAACTGATATGACAACTGAAAAATACAATGGATGGAGTAACTACGAGACATGGAGAATCCATCTCGAAATGTTCGATGCGTGGACTAACGATCCGGTGGACGAAGATGGTTGCAAAGAATTCGCTGAATTCCTTGCGATTGATGCCATACCCGAAGTAGAGGGGACTCTATCTGAAGGTTACATCCGCTCTTTCCTAGACCGTGTGGACTGGCGTGAAATCGCTGAGTCCACTAACCCTGAACCCTGAACCCTGAACCCTGAACCACTAATCAGATGCCAATACAGAACGAGACGCTGAAGCGTGACATGACAGAGATAAACGAAGTCCGCGAAAAGCTTGCGGATTACCTCAAGAGCGAAGCTTTCGACGTAAACTCTAAAGCTAAAATTAAGCGTGACTTGCGTCGATACCTCGCCGAAATCAGGAACACCACAGACCGCACTCTGTGGGACGATGATCTTCGATAACCAACTACCAATCACCAACCATAACAAGTTATGACAATAGAAGTAATCCAGAAAGACGTGTATGGAAACACGCTGACATACGTAGCAGATGCCGCAGTGCAGCGATCCATACAGAAGCTGACAGGACGAAAGTCCTTGACCGATGGTGACATCCAAGCTCTAAAAGAGTTAGGTTTCACCTTTAGATTAAAAATAATGACCGTATCAATATGAGTAAGAGTGTATATGAATGGGGCCTGACTCTAAAGTCAGGCGTTGAAATTGTCTCTCCTGAGTTGGCGAAGCTCGCCCCGTGGAGGGAGGAAGCTACAAGCCTGTATCTAGCCTGCGATACCTTTATCAAAGGCTATCTAGTCTCCCGTAGTTTGGCATACTCGCATGGCGATTACCTCGCCCAAGTGCCAGATAAATTCCGATTGGAATGGGAAGCAAACCGATAACCTATAAAAAGTTATGACCTATAGACAACTGACATGGACAATCGTCGGATTCATTCCGGCGGTCGCCGCCCTTCACGCCATTGGCATTGACACAATCGTCCGCGCCGTAATCCAACTGCTATTCAATGCCTTCGGGTAATAAACAATAACCAAATATGACTATGAGTATGAAACTCCATCAAATACACGGGAAGAACCGCTATTGCGGACCCGCCGCCATCTCCGCAATCACCGGAGCATCCACGGATGACGCAGCCTACGCCATCCGTTGCCGATCAGGGCAGAGATTCGTCAAAGGATCTGAAGACCGCCATGTCTTGGAAGCCCTCCTAGAATCAGGAGTATTCGCCGAAAGGGCCTACTCCGCCCCGACAGGCAAAGGTTTGACCTTCGCCCAATGGCGTAGACACAGCAAAGGAGATCGTAAGGCTGGTGTGGTCTTTCTCGTCATCGCTGGCAACCATTATCAGGTAGTGTCAGGACGTAGAGCGACCTGCGGGAGGCTTCGTGAGATTGTGAGCATCGCTGACAAACGTCTCAAGCAGCGTGCCAGAGTATGTGCAGTGTGGAAGCTGATTGCGCCCTCCAAAATCACACCTCCAGTCCAGCCTAAACGGATGAAGGACCGCCATGCCAGTGCAAGAGCGAAAGCTCGACGGCTTGCGAAGAAGCATGGGTGCTTGATCGATGTCGAATACATGGGGCCAGATTATGGAACTGACTATTGGGTGTATGGCCCTGACCATGTGGAAGCGGACAAGGACTACCCATACGAAGGTGATCACATCTGCTACCACTGGGATGATGTTGTTGAGCGGATCGAGGACATCGCCAAGTTTGAAGCTAGCATGGCTAAACCACTAAAAGTTTAAAAAGTGGTGAAAAGAATTTGACTGCCTGCCAGATAAGTGGCAGCTTGCCCCCGTCGGTCCTACCACATCGGTAGGGCCGTAGGGGACCAGAAGGTCCAACTAACCAAAACCAAATAGAAAATAATATTATGTCAGGAATTAAAGAAATCGATAGCGTCCTCATCCCACAAGGCTCCGAATACCGTATGTATCACGGATTGGAGAAGGAGTCTGAGGGCGAGTTCATCACGCCCCGTGATGCGAAGGAAAACGGCGTCTTTTTCCCAATCGTGAAGGCAGACGTGTTTGCCTCCCTCAACGGGGACTCAATACCGCTAGACAACCACAAGCACCTCATGGCGAAGACCAATCACGGTGTGGTGCCACTGCATATGGCTACGAACAAGTATCAGATCATCGAGAATGAGAAGATCGCTAAAGCGGTCTCCTCTGCCCTCAAGCAATCTGAGTCTGGTGCAGTCCTCTCTTCGATGGGGACTCTCAACGGTCTCAAGACCTTCTTCATGTCGTTCAAGATGGACGATCTCATCATCAATGACGAGCAGCACAGCGGCTACCTCAACGTAGTTGGGGGACACAACGGAACTGCGAACCGTGTGTTCCTGTCGGACTTACGCTTGTGCTGCTCTAACAGCATCCACGCTGCCCTCGCTGGTAGCAAAGGATACATCGACCTAAAGGTCACCCACAGTGGCAACGTGGACATCAAGTGTGCTGACCTAACCAAGGACATCACTGGCCTGATCGAGCAGCGGAAACACTTCGCCGAAGCGATGGGGATACTAGCCACTCAGAAGGTGGTCGAGCAGGACATCTCAGCTATCGCTGCTGGATACTTCATCAAGAGTTCTGGCAAGGTGGACAAGTTCTCAACCCGAACCCTGAATGCCGTATCCGGTATCACGGATCTCGCAATCAGAGGCAGGGGTAACAGTGGCGAGACCATGTATGACGTGCTTAATGGAGCGACCGAATACTGGACTAGTGGTGACGGTGTAGGGCGTGATACGTCTGGATCAGCGAAGGCATACTCCAGCGAGTATGGCACCGCCGCGAAGCACAAGGTGAACTTCGCTGACTACCTACTCACCTCCCGCGATGAGTCCTCTATTGAGGAAGGCCATCGTGTTCTCACTGCCACCCTCAACGGCTAGTGGATCTTGATACACTGCCCCTTCCAATTAGGAGGGGGCAGTAATCAGGAATCAGCCTGAACTAAAGAAACTAATAAACGAAAAACCAATGAAAGTGTTAAGCAATAAACCGATGGAGATCACCGTCGAAGTCACTCCGTCCCCACCATTCGAAGGAACGATCACCTACCGTGCGCTCGCATGGGTCGGGGATCAATATTCAACCACCCTCTACTCTCAGTGTGAGGGGTTCTGTCAAGAATGGTGTGCTAACGAAGCGTCTGAGAAACTATCGAAGATGATGCGTTGCCAATACCCGAAAGCTGTTTTTAAGACTGAGCTTACCAAGAAGGTCGAGACTAAGTTCTCGTCAATGTTGAAATCAGCGGTATGAAATACGAAAGACAACCTAATAAGCCGGACTGGTATCGTTCCGACGATACCAAACTTTATCACGCCGCAACGTCAGGCTCGTCGCCGTTCAATGAATGGTATGAGTTCGATGACAGGGCGGAAGCCGTCGAGCATTTCGCGGACCAGACCGAGACCGACCAATTTTGTTGGATCGGCGGGGAGATCTTCCACCTCGAAGACCTCGAATACGATGAGGTGATCGAAGGTTTCGTCAGGATTAAAGGTGCGAAACCCGCCGACCTCGCCGACGTAGTTCAATCCGTTAGTAGATTCTAGATATGGACTATTTACAAATTATCGGCCTGATACTAATAGCCCCGCTTACTATGATAGTAGTCGTGATGAACACGGCTAAAACAGAAGCCCGCCGCCTCCGCAAGATGAAGGAGCGGGCGGATAGGAAGAAGGCCCGAAATGTTTAACTACATACTCAGACCTCTCGTTCCTTTCCTTACCTTCATTATTATAATCCTTATCCTCGATCACCTCTTAAACTAAAACTATATGATTAATACGCAAATAACCTCAATCCGCCCATACCGCCTCCACAATCAATGGGTCTTTGACTCAGACAGACACGGCCTCATTGAAGAAGCTTTCGTGTGTGGTATGACTGAAATAATCGATGAAGTCCTACATGATAATGACATCGACCCTGATACCGTAGCTGACAAAGGGTTCCGGCTAACCTTCTCAGCGAAGCCTTGGCCTGAGTCTACGCACTGTCTTAAGTGGGACCGTGAGGAATACGATGGCAATGTCTACTACGCTACTCTGAACGACGGAGAACAAATGCAGGGCTGGTTATGCCCTGCATTGTTCCGCTTCTTTGAAGATGCTCCGAAGGAGATTCACTGTAGCGTGGAAGAGTTCTAATCCACGAGCGACATGTAGCGTGGCTCTTTGTTACGCTCTTCGTAAAGGAGAGCCGCTCTACGTATATGCCCCCGCTCCGTCAAGCCATCAACGAACCTTTTGTTTAAGTCGGGTCTATCCATTATACCGTAAGGGATTAATTTAATCTTATCCTTACCGATCCCGTATTGCTTCATAAGATCATTTTGAGTCGCGATGTTTAGACCTAGACCCTCATACCCTTGAATTACACGATAAAGTTCAGAATTCAAAGCTCTCCTACCGTCCTTCTCCTCTTGATAGACTTCTCTAACGTCGTCATCGTCGATAGATTTATCTCTGTATAGTTTGAACTTAGCGTCAGTGACATCCTTCATACGACTTTGGTGGTCACGTAGGAAACGACGGAACTGCTGCTCTGAATCTACCGAGTGGACTTTCACAGGCCAGACGCCATCCAAAAACTCACCTAAAGGAGAGTCTGTGAATTTATTATAGTCACCACCCATTGCTGCAAAAGTGTCAAATACATCGTTGATGATGCGGGGTTCGTAGGCGTTTTCATATACATAACCCATCATCTTCGTCAAGGTCGCCCCAAAACCGTCAACTTCAGGGATCCAAATAGACCTTCCAGTAGTTGCGTTGCGGTTATCTAATACGTCCGCTATTGATCCGGCTAAGATCTGTTCGTCAAGGTATTGGTCGAAGATTAAACCTTGTAAGAATTCTGAAGCAGCGTCTCCGAATTCGAGATTCACTATCGATCTTAAGGCTCTCAAAGTTGGGTCAGTGAGAAGACTGAATGGGTTTAGATAAGTTAAGTCTAGTGATTTAAGATCTTTACCCTTGCCGAAATACCAGAATGAGTGGCCTCTAAGGAATCTAGGCATCCCTTTTGTAAGGGCTTCGTCCTCTTCTTCTCCGATACCCGCTAGCATTGCTAGCCCTTGAGCAAAGGCCATCGAACCTACACCCAACATTGAAGACATAGCCCAGAATCGTTTCCTGCCCCGCGCTGCGATTATCGGATTCTTGCTGGCACGCTCTTCTTTGGCGAGCGCGTATGTATTAACCACGATCCGAGGAACTTCCGCTTTAAATCGGATGAACGCTGCGAAGAGCATACCGTAACTCGACTTCGATAGCTGGCTAATGATTGGCGGAGCTTGGCTTAAAGATTGGGCCGTCATCTTCACCTTCCGCGCAGCCATTCTTTTTAGGTCATAATCATTCGCGTTGGATAGGTCTGTTAGTGGGACGCCGTTCCGGCCTTCAGCGGCTTGGGCTTCACGAAGCTGGCTTAGTTCATACTCGAAGTATGCAATCTTAAACGAGCCATCGATAGAAGCGGATAGTCCCGCTAGTTTCTCTTCAAGCTTTCTGCTTGCCTTTTTTGCCCCACCTATTACTGGAGTTTTATCGAGCAAGTCATTTAACTTCTCTAGTCTAGACTCTGGTGAGGTTTCCGCATTAAGTAACTCACGAATCATTCCGGCGCGTAATTCATCACCCATCACACCTAAACCGACTAGTTCGGTAAGGTAAGCGTCAATTTTGTTGGGGTCTTTAAACTGTGTTGCGGAGAACAAAAAGGAATCGGATAACACACGTTTTGTATCAACAAACCCTTGTGCTGGGCCAAAGAACAATGCGTTACCTAGTATGTTACGTAAGTAAAACCCAACAGAACCGAGAGTCTTGAACAGCATTGCTTTGCCAGTTAGATTCTGAGCTATTGCACCTACGGCTGAAACTGTCTTGGCAGAAGTACTATTCTCCCCCATAGGAGTTGCAGGAGTAATAGCAGCCCTGATGTCGTCTGCGTTTTCACGCTCTACAAAAAGATTAGCGAGTGGGTCATTACGATTGGCACTAGGCTTGATCGGCACATACTTTTCAGGGTTAGCCTGATACGTGGCTGCATCTACCAAGAAGCCTTGATCAAGACCGACCTCAGCCACGTTTTGCCTCATGACTTGTTCAGCCGTCAAATTAGATACCGTCATGAAAGTCCGCATTAAAAGGTCAGTCCCTACTTCAGAACCATACTCCCCCAACAAGTCCCGAAGAGGTTTCTCTAGATCTCTTCGTTTAGTTAGGTTTTTAAGTGCTTTAGAATACTTCCCACTGACGAACCCATCTCCAGATACTACCCCTTCATAGCGAGAGATAAATGCATTAAGCATTTCAGTAGCATAAGATCCGTTACCCGCTTGAGCGTTGGCATCACGCAATGCTTTATTAGCAATCTGTTGAGCCTCATTGTCTGTTTTGCCTGCGTTTTTAGCTGCTTTAAAAGCGTGGTCCTTGAGGCTCGTATCGAAATAAGCCATTGCCTTTGACCGGACTCCTGAATAATTCTTATCTTCTCTGACCTTCCTTGCAAAAGTAGGGTCGTTAAACATACGATATGCTCGCGTAATGTAGAAGCCGCCTGTCTGGTCGATCCGTGCTTTTAAACCTTTGGATAATCCAGTATCTTTTAACTTCTCTTGGAGTGGCTGGATTAATTGTTTCCGCATGGTGGTAATCAACACGGCCATGTCTGGTGACATCGCTGTCAATTTCTTGATAGCAAGATCCCGCTTAGTCTCAACATCTTTTACTGCGGCATCTTCCGCTCTGCTAATTTCATTATCGCGGACTTGTCGTGAAGCTTTGATATCCGCTTTCTTTTTAGCTTTAGTTAGAGTGTCGTCAGCTTCGATAGCGTTCTTACGTTTCTGGTGGTCTGACTCTATTTTGTCGTAAACGTCACGGTCTACTAAGTCACCGTCGATATATCCTTGAGCTTCTGAGATCGTTTGCCTAACTGCTGGGTTGCTGATGTCAATTTTATCTCTCTTTGCAGCCTCGTTAAACTTATCTTGGAATCCTTTCAAGACAGTTAATGTAGCCTTCTTAAATTCATCACGCTGCTCAACAAGAGTTTTGACTGGCGCACCTACATCCCCAGCAAATATTCTAGACAACCACCCTTTTGGAGCTTTGTAAGCTTGGAATTCCGTCATAGGGATTTCCAACAGTTTAATCACGTTAGAATAATCTAGATTACTCGTGGTTGATATACTTGTGCCACTAGCTGCAAACAGTTTAAAGCTAAGACCCACCTCTTTCTGTGCGCGGTTGTTGTAAACCTCACGGAGGGCTTCGACATCAGCATCCGGTTGGTTTCGTGCTTCTCTGAATTCACTTACGAGATCTTTTAATCCCTCTACCTTTCTCCCACGTAAGATAGGTCTCAGAGTTCTTTTTGCATATGACTGGATATTTTTACTCCCGTCCGACAAATCGAACGTCATGTTTAAAGTAGAGCCTGAGTATTTCCATGCAGTAGCCGCGTTTTTATTCTGCGATGGGTTACCTTCATGTAAAGCTTTGAAAAGATCAACACCACCCTCGGCATTACGTCCTGCTTCACTAACTTCTTCAGCACTTTGGACAATTAAATTGACTCTATTACTTTCAATCTCCGCGAGTTTCTTCAAGATTAATTGCTTAGTCTCGGTGGGGAGTTTATTTAAAGATTCCTCTTGTTTACTCTCGACCTCTCTGCGGAACGCCCCGACTTCTTTTTCCATCAACTCACGATCACGGTAATCAAAAAGAGCTGATTCAACTTTGCTTTCATTGTCAGGACTAAATCCTAGAGACGGCCACGAATAATATCCATCCATACCTCTGGATTGAGGAAGAGTCATTGACCTCAGCACGGCGACATCTTCATCCCCCGCAGTCTCAGTCAATACATTTAAGAATTGATTATACAGGTTGGACATTTGCTTTTTGTGGATATTCCCGTTATCTCCACTAGCCTCGGTCGTAACTTTCTTAGCTCCAATCTGATTACTGTAAGCAATTAATGTTGTAAGGAAGTCAGATGAAAAACTGTTACCAGAATTACCTGACAAGTTAGCCATGTATTCAATAAACACTTCTCCATCAGACCTAAGCTCCGACTGAAGTGTAGCTAACTGATTGCCTTCCTTATCTGTAACCTCAATTTCTAGGTAATGGATACCTGTTTCGTCTTCTTCAAAAATCGAAGGTGTGACATCACGGGTATCGTTGCTCAGGCTCTGAGCTAGCTCTAGAAGTAGGCCGTGATCCATGTTAGTTTGGCTATCAAACTGGCGTCCTTCAGTGTCCACTTCTTCTAACTCGCTTTCGGTATCATCGATCACAAACTCAGACGCATCAGTCATTCTGAGTTTGGCTTTTCTCATAATCCGGTTAGGGAAGTCCGGTGAGATCGAAGAAGCAAAAAGACGAATAGCACTGTCTACCGCTTCTTGCTCAACCTCTGATTCCGCAAGCGGGTCGTCGTTCGAGATACGGGCAAACTCTAAGATTGAAGCAGCGGGGTTATCCGTATCAAACGGAACCGAGCTAGCCATCCGGTTAAACCCAACGTTCAACAGGATAGACTCGTTGTGGACTTTTTGCAAGAGAGCATCTAGCGCACTAGATCCTCCTCGCATATCACGAACCGCTACCATTTTTGAGAAAGCCGCCCGAATATAGCGGGCTAGCATACGGAAGATATTAGGGTTACTGGACCAGAAATCTAAGTCTTCTTCTGTCGTTGTCCCTCTGGTCACCTTCTCAAGGTGCATCCGTAACTTCTCTTCGGTTAATCTCAACTTCTCAGTAGCTATCTCTCTAAGTGTTTCAGGGGCAGTCTCATCGTTTATTTCTGTCTGAAGTAGAGCTACAGAAGCCTCACGATCTGCGTCGTTAAGATAATAGGTGTTCGCGATGGCGACAAATTCAGTTGTATCTAATGAGTCTACGAGTTCATTAATCTCGGCTTCAGTTAAAGCGTTATATGAAGCAACGTGTGCTAGTTCATGGTTAAGAATAGTTTCAAGATATACTCTTGCACCAACTGAATCAAACCCGTCAACTTCCGCCATCAACTGTGGGGCATTCAAGTAAACTACATTACCCTCAACCCATGCAGGTGATCTTCTTTTTTGCGCGTCGTCTTTTTTAGTTGAATCGGGTCTGTATTGTTCAACGGTGAGACCTAACGGTATGCGTGACTTGAGATGGAACATTAAAGTCTCCATTCTCCTCTGATCCTTGTTGGCGATTTTACCAGATTGTTTAACTTCTTCAACGACCTGCTCAATATTTTCGTCGAGCTTCTGCTGGTCAGTATCAGGCTGCTCCTCTAGCTGCTTAACAGTTGGTTTGTCTTGAGGTAATCTCTTTTCCGATTCTAAGTTATCAGTTGTTTCTTTAACGTCATTAGAGGCACTTTCAGCAGCCTCCATTGCTGCTTGAGTTGCAGGCACCGCTGTTGATCTAATTGTCGTTTTACTAAGAGTAACGATATCCGCTAATGCCTCAGTATATTGAGTCTTCTCACGCCCTGTAAGTTTACGGAACATAGACATCAACGAATCAATGATACGGCTAAAGAAACCACGCTGCCCTTCAGGAGCTTTTATACTTTTGATGTGGGCTTGAAGATGGGGTGATAGTAGGAACTTCGCGAGGAACTCATCAAAGTTTTCAAAGGCGTCTTCGAGAACAGGAGAAGTATAACCTGACTTTTGGTATTCTTTCTTAGAAAGCTCATACAACCCTTTGAGTCGCTGACGTGCAGCTTTTTGATTTGGTTTTAAGTCTGCTTCAGGTTTATTAGAAATGTCTGAGAGGAAGGCGTGAACATATTCCTCAAGAAGGACGTTCTCCAGACCAAGACCATTGCCAGTTCTGATGTTAATGTAGACGTTGTGGCTACCATCTTTCAAAAGGTTATACTCACCAGCTACAGGATACACGCTGCTACCCAGTGTGAAATCTACTGACCGTATAAATTCTTTATCTTCTAGCAGTAGTTCAGCAACAAGTTTATGTGACTTGTTATCGCTTGTGCTAGCTATCCTTTCAAGGGCGATAATTACAGACTCAGCGTCCCCGTCTTGGATCCCTAAACGCTCAACATCAGCGATATTAAGGCTTTCTAACACTGCCCTAACGTCTTCACTTACATGTGAGCGGGAGAATCGTCGGCGGACTGCCGTGTCCATTGCCTTGATGAAGTTTGTTGCGTCAGCGCGTGTAACTCGCCGACCAATCGAATCAGTCATCAGTCTTTGAACCTCTTGGATTATCTCAGGATTCTCAACAGGGTTACCCTCATAACGATACGTCAGGAAGTTTAGGTAGAGCGCACTCTTGAGATCAGCACCAGAATCAATTGAAGCTTCCTCCAATTGCTTAACAAATTCCAATACTTCTGGTTTTGAAGTATGGCTTCCTGTTCCAAGATAAGTCCCTAACGTAGCAATCAGATCTTCCGTCTTCATCTTAGAGATGATACTAAGTTGACGTTGGGTTGCTTCAGGATGTAAAGCTCTCGTGTATAAGTCCTCTATAGAAGATCTGAGTTGTGGTGATTCATCAATAGAACTAATGAGATTAACTGTAGCGTCTTTGAGAGTCTTGTAGAAAACCTCGTCGCTTAGGCTCTCCGATGAATCGATAGAACCAATACTCCCATCGAACCCTACACCTTGATCGCCTTCACCATAAACATCATCAAGAGGATTCTCTACTTGGTCAACTCCGAGGTCCGTGTTAGTGACTTCTATATTACGTCTTTGCTGGCTTCCTCGAACTATCTCCATTGAGACATACCTTTTTACCTTCTTTTTGAGGACGGTATCAAGCGTAGGCATCGAACCTGCGCTAAAGCTATCGTTGTTCAGAGCTTCACTCTCGACAAATGAAACTATAGTTTCCGTGTGTGTTTTCTTAGCCCCTTTGACGAACGGTTGAACTGCTTGAGCTACTTCAGCTAGCGAGTCGTTCTGCATACGAGCCATGAGAGCCTTCTTAATAGCATTACGGCTGGCTTTAGTGTTCTTAACGGAAACAACACCTCCGACAACATCTACATGCTTTTTCAACTGCGACATGACCTCACCCCTTAACTCAAACATGTGGAGCAGGTGGCGGTATTCAAGGTGAGTTTCAAGTAAAGCCTTCTCAAAATTCGTAGAGTCGAGTGACTCAAACCCTCTGGTGGTAGTGAGTAATGGCTTTACGATATTAGGGTCATTGTAAGCACCCTTAATAAATGAGTCTAACTGTTGACGGACCTCCCCATACGTAAGTGGGGTATCTGATACGTCTTGAGTAATCCCTATTTCATTGATGGCCCGTGTGCCGTAAGGCATGACCCGCTCATCTTTAGTTCTTTCTTGGAAGGGGATTCGGGATAACTTCTGAATTTGGGTGAAGTCAGTTTCTAAATTCTTGATTGCGGAAACAGGATCGACGGCTGACTCCACCCCCACACCAGTGTCGGACGGTTTTAATACATCTACGACAAAACCACCCTGAACTTTGATCGAGGGGTTAATATCAAAGATGTTTATGTCATCAGAAACAGGAATACGGAGGCCGTGTGCAAGCATCTCCGCCATGACTACGGGATCATTATTGAATACTCCGTTACCATTCTTATCAAGTTGCCCTTTAACTTTCCCCTTTACGGTCTTTCCTGATGCAGGATCGAACCGCGTTACAGCCCTTAAGCTTGTGAACTTATCGGTAGCTTGTTTGGTAGTGATTAGTGGATACTTACTGAAAATAAGTTTTGCAAGAAACTCAGATTTATCCGTTAACTTCTTCGTGTTGAAGGGGACTCCGTAGGTCCGATTTGAATTGAACCGTAACGGAAAGCCTGCTGCGGCAAGATCAAGGACGGCTTGAGCAGCATCATTGTCTTCTGGAGAGAAATCTTTTCCGGTCTTAAAAGTAGCGAGAGTTGGTTCATCCAAGAACACATTCTCTCTCACCTCTTCAGTTTCTATTTCAGTAACTTTAGATGGTTTTTCTGTTTCAAGGTTGATTGGGCCTGTCGCAGTTTTAGCTTGTTTACGAGCTTCTTTCGTCTTCGCATTAGGGAATGCTTCAAGCTTGTCAGGAGAATTCTTGTAGAGAATTGAATTAACCTTCTTTCGCAAAGCTTGTTGTGAAGTAGCCTGAAGGTTGTCATTAATCTCCTTAAGTTCTTCTTGGGTTTCTGCATCTTCAACTTCTTCCTCTTCTTGAACTTCTTCCTCTTCTTGAACTTCCTCCGTTGTATCGTCTTCAACAACCTCTTCAGGTTTAGGAGCTTGCCCCAATTTACTAAGAAGAGAGTTTCTAACATCTAACGCAGCCTTTTGCTCTTCGGTGATTACTCCATCAGAGTCGGTAGCATCAGCGATCTCCGCTAATTTAAATATGTCCTGTAACGATTTCCCTTCAAGAAGCTTCACGTCAACCCCCTTGACTTCGTCTTCAAAAGAAGAAAGGTCAGGGAACCCAGAAAGAAAATCTTGGTCGAGGAGACCTTTCATGAAGTCTGAAGCAGCTTTCTGTTCTTCAGTGAGGACTGAGTTAGGTTCTGCTGTGTCAGCAACTTTTGCTAGCTGCGCTATCTGCTCAATAGTTTTACCCGCTAAAACCCCTTGAGGGGCGTCTTCTTGAGTCGGGGCTTCTTGAGCAGGAGCTTCCTTTCGCACCCTAGCTGCAATAGCATATTGAGCTGCGAATACTTCAGCCGCGATTGGACTACCAGATTCTTCAAGTTTTATTTTAGCGCGTTTTAAAACGTCTGTCTGAATATCTCTCGCCTGTTGCTGTTTTGAAGCTGCGTTTAATCTATAACGTGACCCTACTTTCTGGACAACAGGTGCGCCTGTCCCTAAAATACCTCCGATCATTCCAGCATAAGCTGCCGATGATATACGTTCGAGCAATGGTGTGTCTTTATCCAACGTGATGTCTTCAACAAAACTATTCACGAATTGATCCAACCCCTCTTCCATAAACTCATCAGAGAAGTTTTTTACATGAGAATAAGATCGCGAAAGTTTCCCACCTTTTTTGAACACTTCTTTAACAGCACCTGAAATTACCTGCCCAACAGCTTTGTCTGAATACTCTTTTGCAAAGTCATCAAGAGAACTTAATACTGTCTTGAACTCTTTAAAAGACATCCCTCTCAAAAGGGCGTCATCTATTCCACCTCGCCCTAGTAAACTAAACCCAGTGGTGATGATACCAGTCACCATTCCACTTACTAAACCAGCCCCTAAAGCTTTGTCGTGAATTTCTTCTTTTGATAAATCCGTCTCTGCTCTTAAGTGATTGGTGATAGTTCCATACGTTGACGCACCCGAACGAGTAGCTGCGGGTACGAATATAGCCGACTGCATACCTAGCTTTCGGGCTATTGCACCATTAGATGCTTTGAGTGCTTCAGTAGTTAACTTTCCATCAACTGTTTTTAAGGAAGTTTCAATAACCTCAGCTAATGTTTTTGGTGACCCTCGCCCAATTATTCTTGGAGCCGTTTTAATAGTATTAGCTAGAAGACCTTTTGTTAAAGATTTAACACCGGAGACCGAACCAGCCCTCGCTGCTACGTACAGCGCACCTCCTGCGCCTGCTGCGGGTGTTGTTGCCATTGAAAGAAAGCCTGTAGCAGCTAAATCCGCCATAAGCGGAGCTATAGCTTCCCCAACATCCATCCTCACGCCGTAATCTTGGTTGAACAATTTGGCGACTTCTCTTCTATCAGAGGTTCGTTGTGCTGAGTCCGCTAAATATTCACGAGCTGTGTCACTACCAACTACAGCAGGAACTGCTGCTAGTAATGTCCCCAATCCATCAAGAACAGACCAACCAATCCCTTTAGCTTTCTCTTTGAAAACTCCATAATTGTCTTCATCTATAAGGAAATCATTTAAGATCTCGTGTTTTTTCTTTCCAGCTATAACCCCCTGCGTATTAGCTTCGTTCCACGCATCGCTCACAGCACTTCGGCTAAGAAGTTCAGCATAGTCATCAAAACTTTCAGTGAGAATTCTTGCGCGCTCTGTTTTAACTCTTTCTAAAATCCCTTTAGGGACTTCAGGATTTGCAGCAACCATGTCATTGAAAGCATTTTCGTTTACAATGGCTGCGGGGTGTATAACTGGAACCCCCATTGCGGTCATCCTTAAGTTTTTGCCCGCCTCTTCGCCTTCGTAGAACTCAAACAATCCTTTTTCCTGACCCCGCTCTAAAACGGTTTGATCGTAAGCTGCTTCGACTTCGTCATAAGAATATTCTTCTCCTTCAGGAAGATCACTAAAGTTATTGATCTTGTCCTGCATAGAACGGATCACGGATTCTTTTCGGGTCTTCTGTAATTCCTCTATAGCATCTGCATTCCAACGAGTCTCGTCAGAAAATATACTACTAATAGCCGTTGCCGCGTCATCCATCAACCCTTTCGCGCCGTCCACGAAACCGCCTTCTTCGCTCTTCTCGCGGTTCTTGGCGTGAGCATCCACTTGTAATCCTAAGCGTGACGACTGACTGATTAGTTCTTTAACCATCGACCTAGCTTCGTTATACCGATTAAACTTAAACGTAGGAACGTTGGTCCCCTCTACAGCATCAAGTTGGTCCTTAGCAAGGTATGCGTCTGAAAGAGAAACACCACCCGCTTTAGAAGCTTTCAATGCTTCGCCCAGATTCATCCCTAAAGCAGCATCACCTGCTACAATTATCCGCTGACCCTCTTCGTTTTCGGTCGCAATAAATGGAAGATTCTTTGATCGCAGCATCTTTAGTTTAGCGATCTCATACATACGATCTAACGCTTCCTCAGATCGTTGTTTAATTTGTGTGACTCTTTCGTCGTCTTCTGAATATAAAGATAGTGCTGTTTTATATTCTGTTACAGATTCCCAGTCTGGATTATCGGAACTAACCTGACTCTGAACTAGATCAAGTTTCGTGTTAAAGGATACGTCAGGAGGTTGGATAAGATTTGTGAAACCTTCAGTATCCCCCTGCTCAAGATAACCCCCGTCAACAAGTGATTTGTAAAGACCCTTTTGGACCTCAACTTCACTTTCAGTAGACACATTACCAGCATCAATATCAGTTTGGCGGATATAATTAGCGAACTGTAATCTCTTCTCAACTGGGTCAAGGATATCCTTGCCTTGTGGTCCGGTGGACCATGTAAAAAAATTATCTCGTTTGGGAGGCTGTAAGTCCTCCATTAGTTGTGAAATGGAACGGTCAGACATAGCTGATAGGGTATATGTATACGTATATGTTTAGTTACTGTGGTGGATTAGGACTCCACAATGAAGAAGAAGAAGAAGAAGAAGATGGTTGTGGGGTAAGCTCAAATTCTCGTGCTGCAATTAAAGACTTTGCAAGATTGATAAGTTTAACATCAGATTGTTCACCTATTCTTTTTTCAAGATCATCTTCACTCAGACCAGTTAAAAATTTAAGTGCGCCGATTACTTTAGCTTTACTATCCGGTTGTAAATCAGTCTCTGGAGGTTTTGTTGTCTCATCACCTTCGGTTACAGCGTAAGTTTCTACAAATTCCAAATCACTTAGACCTGTAGTATATTTATCAAGTCTAGAAAGGTAGCCAGCTACGTCTTTCTGTCGAGTTGATGCCCTTGCTCCAGCCTCTCGCCTTTCGGATTCTTGAACTCCACTCATGTAAGATTGTGTTCCTGTAGCTAACGCCAACTCTTCAAATTCTGAAACCCCGTCCTTTCTAGCAGCTATTTCTTGTGCTTTGTCTGTTTGCCCCCGAGCTGCAAACCCTTGAATAAGAGTCAAATCACGTTGGTCTTGACGCTCTTCTTCTTGTTTAGTGCGGAGTGCCTTGGCCTCTTCTTCTTTAACAAAAACATCTTGAGACTTAATGGTGTTACCAGTAGCACTGATCATCTGGCTCAACGGAGATCCTGCGGTAAGGTAAGGCGCAACTGACACTGACAACTTACCCAACTCAGCAAATCGTTCAGCAGGAGTTCCTGTAGCTTCATCTAACAACGAACTTACTTTCTCTTGGATCATCGGGGCCATTTTAAATGCTTCTGATTCAAGCTTTGCTTTTTCTCTAGCCCTCCCTAAATCAAACTGCTGTTTTTCAAAGGCCATTTCCTGCTGCTGCATAGCCAACGCCTGTTGTTGCAATTTCATAGTCTGTTGCCTCATTGGCATAACTACTTCTTGGCGATACTTCATTGCAGCATCGAAACCTCTTTCTCCAGACAGCATCGGAAAATACTGCTGGCGAAGAGGCGCGATGTCTTGATTGTAGTCGATGGCCATTTGAATTAAGATTGTCGATAGTCTCTCAAACGTAATGGCTGTTGTATGCTAGCTCTACGTTCTTCAGCTTCTTTTGCGCGTTTCTCAGTTTCAGTCAATATCTTATCTTGCTTCTGCGTTTCGCGACCAGCTATAATTCTTTGAGTCATTCTCTGGCCACGAGCAGCGGGTGTGTCAATTGAAGGTTCCCCCATCCGAGCCATTTCACCAGCCATCGCCATCTGCTGGGCAGCAGCACCGTAACCCTGACGCCGCAGTCTACGAGAAGCTCTACGGAACCCCCCACTTCTTGGTCCAATTGAACGGGCGGGTTTTAGAAGAGACGACCCACTGCCAACTTCGTAATTAGGGTCTTGCATAGCAGCTAGAGCATCTAGTCCAGACCCAAACTCTTTTTGGTACATAACATTCTGAGCAGCCTCTTCAGGAGACAAAGATTCTTTTATACCTTTATTTTTAACGAAGGCTTCCAACTGCTCGTCAGTTACACCTGCGTCAGCAGCTCGTGTCCTCGCTTCCCCCATTAAGTCAGACGTGAGGCCACCAGATTTAGATAAAGATTGTAAACCAGAAGCTATCCCCTTTCTCTTAGCTAATGTGGCAGCTTCTTTTTCTTTTTCTGCTGCCTGTGTGTCTACTATTTGTTTTTCTGCTGCCTGTGTGTCTGCAATTTGTTTTTGCGTTACCTCAGAAGGCTCTGTAGCACTAGCATTCTGAGCCTCAATATTGGCATCAAAAGCCGCGTTTACTTTTGCGTCTGCTTCTGCTGATATTGCTGCTTGTTTCCTTGCTGCTTCTGCTGCGGCGGCGGCCTCAGCTTTTGCTTTTGCTCTTTTCTCTTTCTCGTTATCAACAGCGTTGTTATTATTTTCAGACATAATTACCAAAGTTTTTTACACGCCCAATAGCGTGCGGTTGTTTTATCTTTTGCAGTTTTGCAGTTGTGCCTAGCGCGGAAATTAGCTCGACGTTTGGGGTTCTTGTGTTTTGTAAAATCGCTATAATCTCGGTGGCCGTAGCCGACTTTCTTGATTTTGTCGCCCTCCTTACCTAAAACGACAAATTTCTTTTTTGATCCTTTTGGCGCACGCTTCGGCTTATTGAAGCCCGCAAAAGTCTCCCCGTGATATTGGATACGACCAGACGGGAGCCTCTTGAAACGCTTATTCGCCACAGGCAGAAGATACAGGTTTTAGGGGAAAGTGTCAATCTTCGGGATTTAGGCAAAAAAACTTTTCTCTCAGGCTCTTAGTCCTTTATTATATATAATAAAGAACTAAAGGTCTAGAAGAAAAGTTTTTTAGCTGAGTAAGCTGGTATCAGGATTGTTGAGTGCGCCACTAAGAGTTTTAATCGTAACCTGTTTCCTGTATCCCGAACCCTTTTCGTCTTTCGGTGGGTCAATAGCCACGAGTCCTAGACGTTGACGAGCGCAATCGAGCGCAAGGA
>Ga0209535_1001164_pt1 | contig 18067 bp, 23 predicted proteins | sample LinPmetageLP28_FD_184041 | JGI IMG/M metagenome (GOLD analysis project Ga0209535, IMG submission 184041) | Marine viral communities from the Pacific Ocean - LP-28 (SPAdes) (version 2) | ecosystem: Environmental > Aquatic > Marine > Oceanic | place: Pacific Ocean | collected 2009-08-22 | reverse complement strand
AAACTTCTTTACAATTGGATGTATTTTATATTTCTCTTGTACAGAAGATGGCTTTTGGCATGTAGCTCTTGACTCGTCTAAAGATCCTTTAGCAGTTAAAGGCGCATTTGCTTGGGCAGCGTAATAATTAATTAGTGTGGGCCTTCGGGCCCGCATAAATTTAAGGAGAATAAAATTATGTCAATAACATCAAAAGTTAGACAAACAGTAGTCTTAACTGCAGACGGTCAATTACAAAGTTTAGTAAATACTGCAACTACATCAACAGCTACTAATATTACAAAAATTAATATTATGAATGTATTTGCACAATCTACTGATGCAGACGCTGAGATAAAAATTTATAATGAAACTGGAAGTGCAACAGCAAAAAATTTAGTTTTTCATGGTAAGTTTGGAGCAGCTGCTAATGCAGTTCATGAATTTAAAATGCCAGGAGCAGGTATTTATTGTAATGAAGGAGCTTACGTAGATCTTACTAACTGTGATTTTTGTTACGTAATCGGAACATTTTAAGGAGTTAGCCAATGGCGAATACTACTTCCTCATCATATTCATTTGATCAGGATTTCTCAATAGATGAAATCATTCAAGATGCGTACGAACGTATTGGACTTCAAGGAACTGGTGGACATCAATTAAAAACTGCCAGAAGATCACTTAACATTCTTTTTCAAGAATGGGGTAATAGAGGAATACATTTTTGGGAAGTAGGAAATACTAATATTAATTTAGTTGCAGGTGCAACTACAAATGTAGATGCAACTGACGAAGGTGCTGGTATTTATACTTTTTATAGAAATTCTGTAGATAGCGCAGCAGCAGCTGCAGCTTCACCACAGGCAACAACAGTTCCAACAACAAATGTTTTTGGTATCTCAGATATTTTAAATGTTGCTTATAGACAAAATTACAACACAACAAATCAATCAGACACAGGATTAACAAAAGTTGCAAGAGATGCATATGCTGCAACAGCAAACAAAGCATCTAACGGAACACCTTCACAATTTTGGGTACAAAGATTTATAGATAAAGTTACATTAACTATTTACCCATTACCTAACGCAACTGCAGCATCAAATTTTTTAAGTGTTTATTATGTAAGAAGAATTCAAGATGTAGGAGCTTACAGTAACGCAGGTGATACACCTTTTAGATTTGTACCGTGTATGATTTCAGGATTATCATATTACTTATCTATGAAGTTTGCACCACAAAGAACACAAGAAATGAAATTGCTATATGAAGATGAACTAGCAAGAGCACTATCGGAGGATGGATCAGCAGCGAGTACGTTTATTACACCGAAAACTTATTATCCAAATGTATAATGGCAAGATTTGCAAAAGGAAGCAGAGCGTTAGCAATATCAGATAGATCAGGTGCCGCTTTTCCATATAAAGAAATGGTTAAAGAGTGGACTGGGGCATGGGTACACATTTCTGAGTTTGAACCTAAACAACCACAATTAGAACCACATCCTGTAGGAGCTGATCCACAAGGATTACTACATGCAAGACCTGCAAGAGTTGAGTTTCCAGTACAAGACATTTTACCAAACAACCCATTTACAACAACAGCAGCATCTAAAGTTTTAAGTATTTCTTTTCCAGATAATAAATTAAACGAAGGCACAACACACGTAAGATTTCAAGCTGTTAAACAACCGGTTGGAGGTGTTGCAGTTACAACTTTAGAATTATCTACAACATTAAATGGAAATATAAGTGACACTGCTACATCGATAGTTTTAACTGATGGATCTGAGTTTCCAACAGCAGGTTTTATTGTTATAGAAAAAGTAAATAGTGAAACAGGAAAATATGAAAATGAAACAATTGAATATACAGGAAGAAGCACGAATACACTAACAGGCTGTACACGTGGAACTTCTGCTCCATACAAAGGTAAAACTTTTGCTAATACAACAGCTGGTTCTCATTTATCTGGAGCTAAAGTTTTTGGATCTTATTTAGCAACAGCTGTAGGAACTACTTTTAACACAGGAGCGCAACCATCTACAAAAGTAATATATAATTCTTTAACAGTGCCTTTAGTATCTAACGCTACTAGTGCAGAAACAGGAGGCGGTTTTCAGTGTACAATTGGACCCGTAAATGATAGAAATTAATTATGTCAGGACTTTCAAGTTATTCATATACAACAATTAAACAAGCTATTTTAGATTACACTGAAGTAGATTCTAATGTATTTACAACCACTATTTTAGATGGTTTTATAATGGCTGCTGAGCACAGAATTAATCTTGATTTACCCATGGATGCAGACCGATTCGTGGAGCAAGGTACAATGGCAACTGATGTAAATAATATCAGAGTTCCAGCAGGAACTTTATTTGTAAGAGGTGTAGAAGTATTTAATGCTACAAATTCTACGGAACAAGGTACGTACTTAGAAAGACGTGATCAAACTTTTTTAAGTGAGTATGTAGGAAGATTAACAGGTCCAGAAGGATCGACTGCATCAGGTGCAGATGTTACAGGCAAACCTAAATATTACTCAATGTTTGGTGGTGCTACAGGATTAACAGATACTACTTCAGGATCTATTTATTTAGCTCCAACTCCGGATGCTAATTACATATTTAGAATATATTATAACAAAATGCCTACGGGATTAGGATCAGGCTCAGATGGTAATTCTCACACATATATTAGTAATTATTTTCCTCAAGGCTTATTATATGCTTGTTTAGTAGAAGCATATGGATTTTTAAAAGGTCCAACAGATATGTTGACATTATACGATGGAAAGTATAAAAGTGAACTACAAAAGTTTGCAGCGATGCAAATTGGAAGAAGAAGACGAGACGATTACACGGATGGTACAATAAGAATTCCAATCGAGTCACCGCCTCAATAATTAGGAGATAAAAATTATGGCAATAACATCGGCAATATGTAACAGTTTTAAAGCAGAAGTTTTACAAGCTTTACACAATTTTACGGCATCATCTGGAAACACTTTTAAATTAGCTTTATACACAAGTTCAGCAACTTTAAATAAATCAACAACAGCGTATAGTACATCAAACGAAATTTCTAACACATCGGGATCTGCTTACACAGCGGGTGGAAAAGCACTTACAAGTGTTACGCCTGCACTATCAACAGATACTGCGTGTTGTGATTTTGATAATATATCTTTTACATCAGCATCTTTTACAGCTAACGGTTGTTTAATATATAACGATACAAACGCTGATAGAGCAGTTTGTGCTATCGCATTTGGTTCAGACAAAACTGTAACAAGTGGAACTTTTACAATTCAATTTCCAGTAGCAGACGCATCTAACGCGATAATACGTATAGCATAAGGAGAAAATCCTTATGTCGGTTACCCGAACATTTACAGTAACAGTCGCCAACCCAGGTTCTGGTAATAGATATTACATAGACGGAGTTTTACAAGAAACTGTCAATCTTATTGAAGGAAAAACATATAGGTTTGATGTTTCTGATAGTAGTGTTAGTGGACACCCTTTTAAATTTTCTACAACAAGTAATGGAACTCACAACGGAGGTTCTGAGTATACAACAGGAGTAACAACTTCTGGAACAGCAGGTCAAACAGGTGCTTATGTTGAAATAGCTGTAGCAGCTTCCGCGCCACAACTTTATTATTATTGTCAATATCATTCAGGAATGGGTGGACAAGCAAACACAGTTGACTCATCGGTACTAAGAGTACTTACAGTAACAGTAGCTAATCCTGGTGCTGGTAATAGATATTATATAGACGGAGTTTTACAAGAAACTGTAAATCTTGCTGAAGGTTATACATATAGATTTGATCAATCAGCTGGTTCTAATGGTGGACATCCTTTTAAATTTTCTACAACAAGTAATGGAACACATAGTGGTGGAAGTGAATATACTACTGGTGTAACTTACAATGGCACACCTGGAAATCCTGGAGCCTACACACAAATAGCTGTAGCAGCTTCTGCACCACAACTTTATTATTATTGTCAATATCACTCAGGAATGGGTGGACAAGCAAATACACCATCAGCAGATTCATGGGGTCTTCTTGAATGGGGACAAAACACATGGGGTGATCAAAACGTAGTTGAAGTTAGTCTAACTGGAGTAAGTGCAACTACATCTGTTGGATCAGTAACACCATTTGCAAGTTTAGGATGGGGTGGAAAATCTTGGGGTAGTGGTGAATGGGGTGAAATATCAGACAACTCTGTTATATTAACTGGAGTAAGTGCAACTACATCTGTTGGAATTCCTGAGGCAGGAGCTGAACAAGGTTGGGGTAGAGATGCTTGGGGTGAAGAACCTTGGGGAGAAAGCTTTAGTCCAACTGTATTATTAACAGGTCAAAGCGCAACTACATCTCTTGGAACTTCGGAAGTTCTTACAGAAATAAATCAAGGTTGGGGATCAGATACTTGGGGAACTGAAACATGGGGACAATCAGGTATTATAGTTGAATTAATTGGAGTTGAAGCAACTGCAAGCTCAGGAGAAGATGTTAGTTGGGGTAATCAAACTTGGGGATCTTCAACAACTGGTTGGGGTGGAGAATATTATTTACAAGTAGCAGATGTAATGGGATTAACAGGACTAAGCTCTACATCAACAGTTGGATCACCAACGGCAATATCTGATCTTGAATTAATTCCAACAGGTCAAAGTTCAACATCAACAGTTGGATCTGTAAATATAGATTTTAGTATAGATGTTTCTTTGACAGGAGTGAGTTCTACTTCTGCAACAGGAACAATAGATCCTCCAGATCAAAGCATGGGATTATCTGGTCTAAGCGCTACATCAATAGTTGGTACAGGTGTAATTATAAGTGCAAACCCCGAAATAGAATTAACTGGTTTGTCTATGACTGCATCAACAGGAATTTTAGATCCTGCAGATCAAGTTATGGGATTAACAGGTGTAAGTGTAACAGCATCAACTGGGGCTTTAAATCCAGCAGATGTTATGGGATTGACAGGAGTATCAGCAACTGCTAGTGTGTCTCCTATTGGTGTAGCTCCTTTAGGTTATGAAGCAGTTACAGCCACACAATCTGCAAATTATACAAATATTACTGCAGGTAATTAAATAATATGTTATTGACATTAAGTCTAAAAACAATTAAAAAAAGATATTAATTAGGAGAACAAAATTATGGCATCATCATATACAGATCTTGGCTTAGAGCTAATGGCAACCGGCGAAAACGCTGGAACTTGGGGAACAAAAACTAACGCAAATTTAAGTCTTATAGAACAACTTACAGGTGGTGTTTTAGAAGTTTCTATTGCAGGTGGTGCAGGGACTACAACTTTAGATATAGATAATGGTGCTTTAACAGGTACTGCTCAACAAAGAATTTTAGAACTTACAGGAAGTATTACTGGAAACAGAATTGTAACTTTCCCAGTACTTACAGAAAATTGGTATATAATTAAAAATGGTACTTCAGGTGCATACACAGTACAATTAAAAGCAGCAACAGGTTCAGGAGCTACAGTTACTTTTTCAACAACTGATAAAGGATATAAACTTATTTATCTTGATGGTGTTGCAACAAACACTGGATTGTTTGATGCAGCTTTATCTCCAGCAGGTACAGTAACAGAAACAGGTACTCAAACTTTAACTAACAAAACATTAACCGCTCCTAAAATAGGCACTTCTATTTTAGACACAAATGGCAATGAATTATTTTTATTAACAGCTACAGGTTCAGCAGTTAATGAGCTTACAATAGCCAATGCAGCTTCAGGAAATGCACCTAGTATTACAGCTTCTGGAGAAACTAATGTAAGTCTTAACCTAATTCCAAAAGGAACTGGTCAAGTACAAATTAATGGTAATACAGCATCAACAGTTGGAAAAGCTATTGCAATGGCATTAGTTTTCGGATAAAAGAATAACAGGAGAAAATAAATTATGGCAAACCCAAATCTAGTAAACGTAACATCAATAACAGGTGAGTCGGTACAAGCAGCTTTAGGTACTACTCTTACTACAGAGATTTTAGCAGCAGCATCAGACACGCTTGTAAAAATTAATAGTATTTTAGTAGCAAACATTGACGGAACAAACTCTGCAACATGTTCTGTTTTCATAACTAAAAGTGGTGGATCACCAGTTGCAATCGCAAGTACAATAGCTGTACCAGCTGATTCTACTCTTACGGTGGTTGACAAAAACACTGCATTATATCTTGAAGAAGGTGATAACTTAGAAGCTGGCGCAAGTGATACTGGTGACTTAACTATCACTGTAAACTACGAAATATTGAACGACGCATAATAGGGGGATCTAATTAGATGGCTCATTTTGCTGAAATTAATTCCGAAACAAACAGGGTACTTAGAGTTATCGTAGTTGGTAGCGAACAATGTGCTGCAAACGGTGGAGAAGATTCTGCTGAGTGTGAAGCATGGGTAAAAAGTTTTCATCCTGGTGATCCAACAGTTGATACAGTTAATGCTGAAACAGGAAAATACGAAAATATTTCTGATACTTTTTGGAAAAGAACTTCAGTAAACACATACGCTAATCAACATTGGACAGATGTAAATCCTGGTACAAGAGAAGATTATCCAGAACCAGAGCATGGTGCTGACAGTACATTTAAACCAGGAAAAATACCTACAAACAGAATATGGCCTTGGAGATTATCTGATACTCAGGAAAAAACTTTAAGAAAAAATTATGCAGTAGTTGGTGGTTTATATCATTCTGAAGGAGATTATTTTTCAGGATATAAAGTACACCCATCTTTTCTTTTAGATGAACCAACAGGTCTTTGGTGGCATTCAGTGCCAGTTCCTGTTACACTTACACATTCAGATGGAAGAGAATTTAATAGAATTAATTGGAATGAAGATGAATTACAATGGAAAGCTATTATGTTTGTAGATGGAACTGAAGACATAGATTTTGAAAAAAAATGGAACAAAAACACATTAGTATGGGAGGATATATAAAATGGCAAATAATATTGAAACACCACCAGCATCAGCTTTAGCTGGCGGACTTGAAGGGGTAGCAAACGTACCTGTTCAAAATGATAAAGTAACAGTTTTTAATTCACCGGGAACTTTCACAAAAGATCCAGCTAACGGACCTGGAGCCTGTAAGGTTCTAGTCGCTGGTGGCGGTGGTGGTGGCGGTCAAGGAATTGCTGGAGTATGTTATGGCGGTGGCGGAGCTGGTTCTTATGCCAGTGATAACTCTCAATCTCTACCTTCAGGTAGTGGTTATGCTGTAACTGTTGGTGCCGGTGGCGGTGGCGGATCTACCGGAAGTACAAGTTCTGTAGGCTCAGTAGTCTCAGTACCTGGCGGCGGCGGTGTCGGCGGCGGTTGTAGTGGTGCATCTAATCCACAATACAGCGGCGGCGGTGGACCAGCACCAGGATATAAAGCTGGTGGCGGAGCTGGTGCAAGAGATAATGGCGGACATGCAAGTTCTGGTGGAGCTGGTGGTGTTGGTGTAAATTCATCTACAAACGGATACAATGTTAATGCAGGTGCAGATACAGCTTACATGATAGCGGCAGGTTCAGGCGGCGGTGGCGGCGGAACACCTGGAGGTTCTGGTTCAGGAAATAATCAAGGCGGCGGCGGTGGCGGCGGCGGAGAAGGTGGCGGCGGATCTGGCGGATCTGGAGTAGTCGTTGTTAACGAAGCAGGTTTTGGTGCTTTTGTTGGTTCAGGAGTATGGCCACTAGGCGCACAATTTTATTACAAGAAAAACGGAGTTTGGGCTTAACATACCATCTTTACATTTTTAAAGAATAATATATAGTTAGCATATAAAGGATATATGCAACTAGAATATTACTATTGGTATTTTGATAAAGCTCTTTCATCAAATTTTTGTGATGAAGTAATTAAATTTTCAAAAGATAAACAAAAACTTACCGGTGTTGTAGGTGCTCCAGGAAAACTTAAAGACTTAAAAGAAGTAAGAGATACAAACATATCTTGGATAGATGATCAATGGGTTATGAATGAGATATATCCCTATGTCAACATGGCAAATGAAAATGCTAATTGGAATTTTGAAATTTCCGCAGCAGAAACAGCTCAATTTACAGAATATAAACCCGGTCAATTTTATGGTTGGCATTTAGATCAATATGAAAAACCTTATAATTCTAGCGAAGATATAAAAATTAAAGACCCTATATTAATTGGTAAAATAAGAAAACTTTCTGTTTCTGTATTATTGTCCGATCCTAAAGATTACAAAGGAGGCGACTTACAATTTCAATTTAGAAATAAAACTGACCCTAATATAATAGATACAGTAGACATTAAAAGTAAAGGTTCGGTGATTGTTTTTCCAAGTAATGTATGGCATCAAGTCACTCCAGTAACAAAAGGAATAAGACATTCTTTAGTTATATGGAATTTAGGGCAACCTTATAAATAATATGAATTTTGAAAAAAATAAATATACTGTTTTAAAACAAGTTATTAGTAAAGACCTTGCTCAATTTGTATATGACTATCTTTTAATAAAAAGAAACGTCTTACACACTTATATAAAATATAGACATATATCTCCTTTTAATGACATGCATGGAACTTTTAAAGATAAAATGGTGCCTAATACTTTTTCAATGTATGGCGATGCAGTTAATGATAATTTATTATTAAAACTATTACCAGTAGTAGAAAAAGAAACTAAATTAAAACTTCTTCCTACTTATTCTTACTCAAGGATATATAAAAAAGAAGATGTTTTAAAAAAACACAAAGACAGGTTTAGTTGTGAAATATCTACGACACTTAATTTAGGAGGAGATCCTTGGCCTATTTTTATAGAACCAAACATACAGATAGATTTAAATCAAGGAGATATGTTAGTTTATAAAGGTTGTGAGTTATTGCATTGGAGGGATAAATTTGAAGGAGAAAATTGTGGTCAAGTTTTTTTACATTACAATGAAGATACAGAAAAAGGTAGAGAAAATATATATGATGGAAGAATTCATTTAGGTTTACCTGCAAACATGAAAGTTTATAAATGAATAAGTTTCCTTATTTATTAATTGATAATTGGTTTACAGAATTAGAGTTAAAAAACATTTGGAAAGAAATAAATTTTTTTACTATAAAAAATAAATTTATTAAATCCTCAGAAACAAAAGAAGTTGCCGTATCCAATGATAAAAAACCATTAGCAAATAATTTTAGAGTATCTCCTTTTAATCACTATAGTGACCTTGGTTATAAAACTTCTCCAATTGCAAACTCATTAAGTAAGATTCAAAATAAAGACTTTCATTCATTGGTCAATAAAACTTTTGCTGATACAGGCACAGCTTTAGCAAATGTTTTTTTAGGAACAAATCAATCAACGTCAATTATTTCTTATTATGAAAAAGATAATGATTACAAAGAACATTTTGATCAACAACAATTTACTATGATTACTTGGTTATATAAAGAACCTAAAAATTTTACTGGTGGAGATTTTTATTTTACTAAAAACAATACAAAAATTAAATGTGTTTCGAATAGAACTATTCTGTTTCCTGGTTATTATTATCATTCAGTAGAACCAGTAAAAATTATAGACACAACAAAAGAAAATAGTGGACGTTTTAGTATAAGCACTTTTTTCTATACAATACCGGAGACGTATGGAAATTAAAAAACCTTTACTTACAGATACGTTTTTAAAATTTTTTCTTAATTTAAATTTAAAAAATAAAACTTACTTAGAAATTGGTTCTGGAAATTCTACTGTATTTTTTTCTAAACAGTTTAAACAAATAATATCTTTTGAAGATAGTATGGTTTGGTATGATAAATTAGATGCTTTAAAAATACCTAATGTTAATCTACAATTTTTTAAAATGGATCTTGTGTTTGATGACTGTACAGAATGTACAGGAGTGAAAAATAAATTAAAACACTACCTTCAAACAGCAGACTTTATCATGATTGATAATAACCCTATTAGAACTAGCAGAACTAAATTTGCTAAATTTGTAGATGAACATAAAAAACCTGAGTCTATAATTATTTTAGATAATGGAGAAAAACATTTAGAGGCAATGAGTTTTTTAAAAAGTAGGTACTATTGTATGGATTTTCCTGGTAAGAGATATGATGATTCTTTTTCTGTTACTTCTATGTTTTTTACTAACGATAACTATAAGAAGTTGTTATGAAGTATTTAGGGGCACAACCAAAACTATATAAGCAAAGAGTTTCTTTAGACTTAGCAGCCATACCTATAAAAATATATCAAACTGATTTTAAATTAAAACCAGAGTTAATAGAAAAAATTAAAAACTATTCTTTTCATACTGACAAAGATAGAATTAAAGTTAATCTAAGTAATAGTCAAAGCATACTTACCGAGTATAAAGAATTAAAACATGTTAGAGATTACATGAATGCCATAGCTTTGGATTACACTAAAAATATTCTTGAAATAGATAATGACATATACATGTGTCATAGTTGGGTAGCAATGACAGACCCTGGAAAAAGTCATCATGAACATACACATCAAAATGCTTTTTTTAGTATTGTTTATTATGTTAATGTAGAAAGCGGTAATTTAAACTTAGTTGTTGAAAAATCTTCAATTGAAAAACTATTTAACTTTCATTACAAAATTAAAAACTACAATATATATAATTCTTGTTCTTGGAGTATTACACCAGGTGTTGGAGATTTTATAGTATTTCCAGCAGACCTAAGACACAGCACTGCAAAAAATGAAAGTGATCAACAGAGAATAATATTTGGAGCTAATTATTTTTTATCAGGAGAAAGTGGTGATCAAATTCAATTAACTAAATTAGATATATCTTGGCCTTAATATGGAAATAATAAAAGATTTTATAAAAGAAAAACCAATTTTTGATCGTCTAAAAACACTGTTAATGTCAAAAGACTTTCCTTATTACTACCATGATTTTACAGCAAATGATCTAGACAGGTCTAATTTTTTCTTTGCTCACGTGTTGCATAGTAATGGAGAACCTAAAAGTAACTTCTTTAATCAAATAACAATGCCTCTATTAGGTAGGTTAAATTTTAATTATTTACATAGAGCAAAAATTAATTTGTTTACAAGACAGGAAAAACATTTTGTTAGCGAACCACATAGAGATATGGATACTGAACATTATGTGGCATTATTTTCTATCAATACCAACAATGGTTATACTTTATTTGAAGATGGTACAAAGGTACCCTCAGTAGAAAACCAATGTCTTATTTTTGATGGAAGAACTAAACACTCTAGTGTTACACAAACAGATGAAAAAGTAAGGATAAATATCAACCTTAACCTATCATAACTGATTGAAAAAAGTTTGGTTTTGATGTATCTTCCAGTAAATTAGGAGTTTTATGCTACAAAAGTTAGGGTTTTTACCTGGTTTCAACAAACAAGTTACATCTACAGGAGCTGAGTCTCAATGGACTGGCGGTGAAAATGTGCGTTTTAGATATGGTACACCTGAAAAGATAGGTGGTTGGAGTCAATTAGGAGAAAGTAAATTAACAGGTGCCGCTAGAGGTTTGCATCACATGGTTAATAAATCAGGCATTAAATATTCTTTAATTGGAACCAACAGAATTTTATATGTTTATACTGGAGGAATATATTATGATATACATCCTTTAGTTAATCCAACAGGTACAGCTATTACAAATGCATTTAGCACGACTAACGGCTCACCAACTGTAACTATTACTTTTCCTACTGCACACAACATGTTGGCTGGTGATATACTTTTGTTTGGTGATGCGTCTACTTTTAGTGCTATTACCGGTTCAAACTTTGTTGCTGCAGATTTTGTTGATAAAAAATTTATGGTAGCTAGCGTTCCAACTGGAACAACATTAACTATTACAATGCCTAGTAATGAAGGAGGAGCAGGAGCAACTACTTCAGGAGGCATAACTTATTTTCAATATTACCATGTAGGTCCACCTGATCAAGTTGGAGTATTTGGTTATGGTATATCTCAATGGGGTGGAACAACTACAAACCCACAAACAACAACATTAAATGGATCATTAGGAGACAATGCTTTTGGAACTGGTGGATCAGGAACTACAATTAATGTAGCAAGCACATCTAATTTTCCATCTGCAGGAACTAATTTTATACAAGTAGGAACTGAGGAAATACAATACACAGGACTTACATCTACAAGCTTTACAGGAATTACCAGAGCCGTACGAGGAACAACCAGAGCTGCTCACAATACTGGTGCAACTGTTACTAATCACAGTGGTTTTTCTGGATGGGGCCAAGCATCAGCTTCTACGGATAAAGTTGCAGAGCCAGGTATGTGGTCTTTAAATAATTTAGGTAGCACTGCTATTGCTTTAATATTTAATGGTGAATGTTTTCAATGGAATGCTGACTTAACTGATGCTGTAACAACAAGAGCAGAAATTATTACAGGTGCACCAACTGCATCTAGAGATATGTTAGTATCTACTCCTGATCGTCACTTAGTATTTTTTGGTACAGAAACAACTATTGGAGATAAATCTACACAAGATGATATGTTTATAAGATTTTCTTCTCAAGAAAATATTAATGAATATACACCTACAGCTGAGAATAGTGCTGGTACACAAAGACTGGCCGCCGGATCACGGATCATGGGTGCTAAGCTTGGTAGAAATGCACTTTACGTTTGGACAGACACAGCTTTATTTACCATGCGTTTTGTTGGTCAACCATTTACATTTGCTTATGAACAAGTTGGTACTAACTGTGGATTAATAGGTAAGAATGCAGCGGTTGAAGTTGACGGTGCTGCTTATTGGATGTCTGATAATGGTTTTTTTAGATATACAGGTAAACTAGAATCTATGGACTGTTTGGTTGAAGACTATGTTTATGATAATTTAAATACAACATCTAATCAAATGGTTTACGCAGGAATTAATAACTTGTTTGGTGAAGTTACATGGTTTTATCCAGAAGCAGATTCAAATGTTAATACTCAATCGGTTACATATAGTTATCTAGATTCTACAGCTAAACGACCTATATGGTTTGTTAATGCAAGTCCTTTGTTTATTAGAACTTCATGGCAAGATTCTGCTGTATTTGGATTACCTCATGCAACTCAGTATGATGCAGGAACAGATAGCTCTTTTGATGTAACTGGAAACACGGACGGAATCTCATATTACTATGAACACGAAACAGGTGTTAATCAAGTAAGATTAGGGGTGACTACAGCAATACCTGCTAATATTACTTCTGGTGATTATGATATTACACAAAAAGTTATCAGAGGAGCAGCAACTAATTTAGGTGACCTTAGAGGTGACGGTGAAAACATCATGAGAGTTAGTAGAATTATACCAGACTTTATAGCTCAAGCTGGTAATACAATTGTTCAATTAGATTTAAGAAATTATCCTAGTGATACAGCAGCTAGCTCATCGCTTGGACCATTTACAGTAACATCTTCTACAACTAAAGTAGATACAAGAGCAAGAGCTAGATCAATTGCTCTTACAATATCCAATACTGCAGTAGATACTAGTTGGAAACTAGGGACTTTTAGGTTAGATATACAAACTGGAGGAAGACGATAATGACAGAGCTAGAATTACTATTAGTTACTCAAGCAAGAAAAGCTAATCCAGATTTACATAGAAGAACTGATGGTGAAATTATGCAACTGTATAGAGATGGAAACATTGATATTCAAGATGTAAATGTTGAAGATGTAGACATGACATATGCTCAAGATGATTTTAATGTAGAACCTCAATACAGAATTAGAGATCAATTAAAAAGAGACTTTCTTCAAGGTGGTATTTTAAAAGATGCTTATAAAGGTTTAGGAGAAACATATAATCAACTTAGACAATCTCCTTTGGGTCAAGGAATAGGTTCTATTAAAAATTTTGCAACTTCTATGAAAGACAAAGGATTTAATTTAGGTAAAATGGCTATATCAGGAATAGGAAATGCAATTATGCCTGGATTAGGTTTTTTATTATCCAATTTACCAAAAGATTCTCCAAGAAATATTTTTAATAGAAGTTTTACTGTCGGTGGATCTAATATGCCTAATGATCCTTACGGTTATTATAGTTCTTTAAGAGCAGGTAATTTAAATCAAGATCCGTTTGGTAGAAACCCAGTATCAATGTTTGGTGATTACATGGGAACATTATCAAAAGATGCAAACTACACAGGAACAAATAAATTTAATTTAGCTAAAAAAGATTATGCACAAAACTTTTTAGACAAAAATGCTATAAATGCTGGTGGTGTTAAAATAGATAATACAGTTTATTCAGGAGCCGATTATCAAGGTGGTGGTGGTGACGGTGGCGGTGGTGCTCCACCGGGTTTTGGAACAACTTCTTCAGGAAATTTTTCAAATCAATTTTCAGGAGGGGATCCAGGGAATGCCAATCAAAATCAACAAGCTCAAGAAAACGCTGCATATGATTTTGCAAGAGGTGGTAGAGCACGTTATGGTAGAGGAGGCATTGCAAGTTTATAATGGCTAAGATAGTACAAACATTAACTAGAGCAAGCTCAGAATACCAAGAAGACGTATCTCAGTCTTTAGTTAGAGATTTAGATGCAGTGTTAGAAAAATTAAACACTACATTTCAAGAAGAATTAAAACAGGAGATAGAAGCTAGAAGTTTCTTTTTAGATTAATGGCAGTAGTAAACCAATATAAATTTGCAGGGATTGATAATAATACAAGTGGTAGTGCACTTACACCACTAGGTGCTAGTATTCCTGCAGTCAATGAAACTATAGTTATTAAATCTATACTTGTTACATCAGCAGGTACGCCAAGTGTGACGGTTACAAACAATAGTATCACAGCTATTAAATCTGCAGCTTTAACAGCTAATGTTACAACAGAATTATTAACCCAACCGCTAATAGTAGAAGGTGGTAAAACTTTTACAGTACAATCAAGCACAACAGACTCGTTTGATGTAGCTATTAGCTATCTAAACATAAAGAAAGAGGTAACAACGTAATGGACAAAGTAGTAACATTAACACCGGAAAAAATTATAACTAAAATTACAAACAAGAAAACAGGAGAAGTCTATGAGACTGAAGAGGCTTTAAAAGCTTCAAATATACCTGAAGAAGACGTGCAAAGAGATGTAACAGTTATCATGCCTCCTCTTGATTTGTTCGCAAAAACAAAGTAAACTGACAAAACCATGGGAATAGAAGATATACAAATTTCAGAAGAATTACAGACTAACGCACCCTCTATAAAATATAGCGGTAACGAAGGTCCTAAATCTCCACAAGAAATGGAGCGAGTAATGATAGCTTCTTTAGAAGAAGAATATTCTAAGTACGTATTTGAAATGCAAGAACAAGGTCTTGAGCCTATGTCTATGCAACAATTTATAGAACAAGCTATGGCCGAAGGACAAATGTCTGGTGGTCAACCTTTACCACAAGATCCAACAAAACCAGTAAATCCTTTTGCACCTAAACCTACAGGACCAGTATTACCTGACAGACAAATGGCAGCGTATGGTGGTATGATGGGTGGTGATGGTAGACGTAGATATGGTCTTGGAAGTTTTTTAAAAAAAACTGTTAGAAAATTAATACCAAATGAGATAGCAGACATAGCAGTTAAGGCTGCACCGTTTGTTGCACCGTTTAACCCGATAGCTGCAGGTTTAATGGCAGGTATAGGTGGCTTTGATCAAACAGGTAAAATAGGTTCATCAATTAAATCAGGATTAATGAATTATGGTATGGGTCAATTATCTAGAGGTATTGGTGGTGGTATGGATAATTTACAAAGAATGTCTTTTAAAGTTCCTGGAGGATCAGCATCAGGATTTGGACAATACTTTAGTAGTCCTGTGCAAAGTTCAGGTGGACTAGGAGAAATTTTTGATGCAAGAAAAACTGCAAATATAGCAAATGCAGAACGAGCTGCGATGACAGATGCAAACATAGGTTTTGGTAGTCAAGACAAAAACTTTCTTGAAAAAGTTGTAGGTAAAGTTGGAGAATATGTTCCAACATCTTTTAGCGATCTAACCGATCCTAAAAAAATACTCGGAGCTTTAGGTATATATAAAGGAGTAGAAGCAATAACAAAAATGGGTCCAGAAAAAGCTGTATCAGAAATTATGAAACGTGGTGAAAAATTAGATATAGATGGTATTAGAGCAGAAGTAATAGAAGCATTTAAAGATGAATCAGGTGAAAAATTAGCAGCACTTAGAACTAAATATCCTTATCTTGGAACACAAGGATCTAAGAATATAGCTGCTATGGCTATGGGTGGTAGAATAGGTAAAGCTGAAGGTGGAATCATGGACCTTGGTGGTATGGAAAAAGATTATAGAGCTGAAGGTGGGTTTGTACCTATTGGAAAAAAAGAAAAAGCAGATGATGTTCCTGCAAGATTAAGTGTAAATGAGTTTGTATTTACTGCAGATGCTGTTAGAAATGCAGGTGGTGGAGATATAGATAAAGGCGCAGAAATTATGGAGAACATGATGAAAAATTTAGAAGCTGGCGGACAAGTGTCTGAAGAGTCACAAGGTATGGCTGGCGCACAACAGATGTTTCAAACATCAGAACGATTAAGTGAGGTAATATAATGGCTGTACAACAAACACAAGCACTTCCACCACAATATTTAGAAGATCTACAAACAGATTATGGAAAACAATTAACTGCAACAACGGCAACGCCGTTAAATACAAATTTATTTGCACCTAAAGTTGCTGGTCAAGACCAAGCGCAACAAGATGCATATAAAATGGCTACAACACAGGGCCAAGGTATAGGAGCGTTTCAAGATTACATAACACAAGCAGGAGCCTATGATACTGCAGCATCAGGAGCTTTAGGTACAGCAGGTGGCTTATCAGGAGCACAAGCTTACCAAGGTTTTATGTCTCCTTATCAACAGGATGTAATTGATGCAACATTATCTGAGTATGATTCACAAGCAGCACAAGGCTTAGCAGGTATTGGTCAACAAGCAGCTATGTCTGGTAATTTAGGTGGAGGCCGTGAAGGTGTTATGAGATCACAATACCAAAACAAGTCTGACATGAACAGAGCATTATTACAATCAGGATTATTACAACAAGGATTTACACAAGCTAATCAATTAGCTAATCAAGCTTTTGGTCAACAAGCACAGTTAGGACAACTGCAACAAGGACTATCACAAAACCAACAACAATTAGCTTCACAAGTTCCAGGACTATATGGACAAGACATCAATACTTTAGGATCAGCGGGCGCGATTCAACAAGCACAAGAACAGGCACAACTAGACGCTACAAGAGAAGCAAACAGACTAGAAGCTTACGAGCCTTATGAAAGACTAGGTTATCAAGGTCAAGGTATTGCTAGTATTGCATCTGGTGCACCGGGACAATATCAATCTATGGTACAACCTAACCCTACGCCGTTGCAGAATGCGTTAGGAATAGCTGGTGTTGCTGGAGGATTGATGACTGGTTACGGTGACATGATGTCAGGAATCCGAGGAAAATAATGAATAATTTATACAAAAGACCTATGTTTAGAAAAGGTGGATCTGCTGAAGGCGGAATTACCTCTGGGTTACAAAGACAAGGTTATGAAAATGGAAAAAGTGTACAATCATTAAACATGGATCAAAACATGGCAGAGTTTTTAAAAACTGCATCTATTGGTGACATGAAAACAGCAGCTGATCAAATGTATACACAAAAAGAAAGACCTAACTATGCTAAACGTAGAATGGGTGATCTTATGATTGACTTTGGAATAGACATTGCATCCAGAACACCAACAGGTAGTGGTATTAGTGGAGCAATAAGCACGGCACTAGCAGCAGCCAAAGATCCATTTGAAAAATTTAAAGCATCAAGAGCTTCTGAAGAAGCATCAATGGTTGCACAACAAGACAATTTAGATACTAGAAGAGCTGGTATGTTTAAATCATTGATCGAAGGTCAGTCAGATATATTAGCAGAAAAATCTGGATCAGGTCGTTTTAGAGACGAAGCAGCAGCTGCAGAACTAAGAAGAATTATTCCAAGACTA
>Ga0209535_1001163_pt1 | contig 18073 bp, 31 predicted proteins | sample LinPmetageLP28_FD_184041 | JGI IMG/M metagenome (GOLD analysis project Ga0209535, IMG submission 184041) | Marine viral communities from the Pacific Ocean - LP-28 (SPAdes) (version 2) | ecosystem: Environmental > Aquatic > Marine > Oceanic | place: Pacific Ocean | collected 2009-08-22 | reverse complement strand
AATCTTCTCTATCTTGTCTATCACGGAATTCGGACCCGTGATAGTGATTTGATTATCGCACCAATTAGGCATTAACTGCCTCCTTGATTTGAGTTAGGTGTGATCCTGGTACATTCCATCTCTGACCTCTGTCAGTTCTTACTAGAACATATTTGATCTTAATTTTTTCTACAGTACCCTTCTCGGTAATTCCTCGTCTACCTTGGAATGATACTCTGTCACCTACTCTCAATGAGTGGGCGTCTGCGGTGTGTAATTGATTTCTTCTCAATTTCACTGACTCTACGATTGATGAAAGTTCATCATTAGTCATCTTAAAGATGGCATCATGTATGTCTATTTTCATTTGTTCAACTCCTTTTGTTAATTGGTTCATAATTCAGTATAGCATGGATGGTAATAGCGTCAACCTACTGTAGAAGTCGCATAGAATGGGAGTTTTTTTGCCAAAGACTATATCTAGTAGTTGGTCTCATCAAGTGGCACTAGATACCGTCGGCATTATATTATATATACCAACCGGTTGACGGTAATAGGATCCATGCTAAAATGAATTATGATTAACAATACAAAGGAGTTGAATAAAATGTCAGACACATTAAACAAAAAAGAAGTAGATCAATTGATGGACCTGTTTAATAAGATCAAATTAGATCTATCAGATAACAGTTTCCCAACAAGAACAAACAGATTAGAGGCAGTGGAGAACATGAAGAAGGTTCTAGAAATCCACAACTACGATATCTCTAACAAGATTCCGGTAGAAACTACAACATTCGCAGACGCATTGGATCACCATGAGATAATGCAGAAAGGTATCGTCAGATAATGATAGAAGGACTACAACTGAAAAGCATAGACCAGATCTATGAAGACATGACGGACGCCTACAGCAAGGGCGATTACCTGGATGGATACACGCAGGATGGCGATGACGCATTGATGGGACCGAAGAAATTTGGAGAGAGATTCCATAGCATCTGCCTAGGCTTCGGATACAGAGAGTCGGAGATCATACCCTTGAAGATGGAGATTGAGGAGTGGTGTCAGGAGCACCTATCACACCTAGAGAGCAAGTTTAGATGATTGAAACGATTGCAGGAATTGTTTTGAACATCATGGTGGCCGGTAGTGGCACAGGACAAGACATCATCAAAGGTGTCTTCACCTACAATAATATTGAACACATGAAAAAAGATGATAAGTGGAAGGCGAGCCTACACGAGGAGTCATACCAAATTTTGAAAGATGCAATTAGGGAGGCAGGAAAACAATGACAACGGAAACACATAAACACCATTTCCAGGTTGCAGACATAGGTGACTGGGATTTGGACCAAGACAGAAGTATCGTACCAAGCATCCATTCTGCCCTAAAGCGACAGGGCATAGAGGGAGTGGTAGATGGAGACGAGATGAACAATGCTTCATTCATCGTCTGGACATACTCACCAAGAGTTGTGGTGCAAGAGGCCCTCGAGGCCGATGGTATCGAACTAGAAGATTAATTACTTCTTAGGCTTTACAATTTTAGACTTGATTGGTGCTCTGGCACCTATCCTTTTGGCTACCGACTTGCCCTTGTTTTTGGCTTTTTTAATCTGGGCACCCTTCAATCTCACAGAGCCTGCTCCTGACCTTTTCGTCTGAGCGGTCTTCTTGCCAATTATTCCTGCCTTCTGTTTTCTCTTACCCCTGATCTTTGCCCCCTTGACAGGGTCTAACTTCTGGAAACAGGTGCTAGGTTTGGCCACGATACGACCTTTCCTGGGTCCGGATGAGCATCTGAATCCTTGCTTGACCACGCCTTTCTTGGCACGCCTCAGGATCTGGCTCACACCCTCCGCGATCGCAGAATGGTCTGGATGTTCCTCGATGCTGTCAACCTCCAGTGCCGAGATATTTTCTGATACTATATCTTGTGGCACTTTATCTTGTGTCTGATCGCCTTTGATGGCACTAGATATTGTGGCACTAGATGTTGTGTTTTCTAATTTGGATGGCACTAGGGTGATTTCCGATATTTTCATATTAGTATTTATAGACCTAACACCTAACGATCCTAAACTGACTAATGCTTAAACTTATGCTTATACTAATGCTTAAACTAATGCTGAACTAATCAAACTATAACATTTTATTACAGTTGCTACATTCTAGCCAAGATCAACTTCGCATGGATGGATGTGTTAAATACACGTGAGATGAAGATATTTGAGATATACAACACAGATGAGAACATAGGTCCAGCACCACGTGGTGCCTGCAACAAACCTGCTTCTCAACTGCCTGCATCATGGGTGTCTAGTTGCAAGAGCAAGGGCAGGATGAAACGCACAGGAAATCGAAATGAGAAGATAGGTGGACGTACACAGAAAGTTGCCGGCAAGCGTATCAAGGGTCAGAAGTACGGCGGGCCTCTTCCAGACTATTCAAAATAATACGAAAATAAGACAACCTAATAGCGAGCCAATAGCGAGCCAACCGCTGTTACTGTATTTCTAGATCACTTATGTCGGAATAAGGTTTATATTCGTGTTCAAATTTGCCTGCTGTGATGTATGCATCTAGTAATTTGGATGCACTTTCACACTCCTCGTATCTCATCATGTAGTGGAATCCCTGTTTGAAAACTTTTTGATCTTTCATGTTGTTGTACGAACTATCCCTGCCGTCGTAACTCATGCTCTTCAATTGTTTGTAGTGTACTTCATTGTCCAACAGTATGGCACCGCCCCTGACATTGTCAAGTGGTTTGGTGTGGCCAAAGCTCAGGCACTGATATTGTCCTCTCCTGTACATGTCCGGCTTCAGACACCTTGCACTGTCCCAAACAGGCGTGCCCAGGAACTGATACTCATCACGCCAGGGTGTCATGGATAACTCGTAATCGACGCCTAGCAATTTCATCGTCATGGGAACACTGATGTAGGTATGGGCCGAGAATCTGCAGGTCTTAATTTGCAATAATCTGAAGCATAGTTCTATGGCATGTGTGCAACAGTCTGTGGTCACCACATAAGGTGCACCAGTGAAGGTTGATAACTCCTGTTCAAACTTACTTACTGATTCTGTCATATACCTTGTCAGCCCACTGTTGGTTTTGCTCTGCTGTCATGTGGTTGATTGTACCAGCACTCCATCCAGAACTTACTTTCCACCCACCACTGAAAGCATATAAACTTTCATCTATGAATGTGCCTGTCTGTAATTGGATGCCAGCATCGTTGTTGTTATTACATTCGAAAGGCCTGAAACTCCACATCTGTACAATCTCACTGCTTACTTGTGATAAAATGTTCTGATCATAGTGTTTCAGTGCATATTCATAGGCCATCTCGTCCTTGTCATAGTTGTGCAGGTGCTTCCAATAATCGTCCAATGCTTTGTAAACATTTGGATCGGCGTCACTCAACGGTTGGGTGTTTGCACTTAATACCAAACTGGGATGATACAACCTGTATGGTTCTGTCCAACAGAATATGGATATATCCGGAACCTTGTCCTGTGCTATCAATTTGTTGTACTGAAAGAACACACTCCAGATGCTCCTGCCTGGGTTCCCAAACCATCTTATCCTGTCTGCTCCAAGTTTCTGTTGTAGTATGTTGCACCAACTCTCTGGTTGATTACTTGCACAGAAACTGTCTCCGAAAAATCCTATTGTCTTCATATACTGATAATTATCTACATACATTATGAAATACACCTACTCTGATTGGAATCACAAACAAGGCACAGTGCCTGTGCAATGGAAACCAAAGGACTATGAAAATTTGCCATGGTACGAGAATCCTGACAAGAGGCAAGGCTTCACAACCGCAGAAGAAAACTACAACATATACAAGGAGCGGGTAGGATGCCTAATACCCAAGTTCGAAGAGGTGGGCAAGGGTGTTTTCATTCCGGATGACGTTGAAAAAGTGTTTGGTTATGTGATTGATTTTTTCGATCTCACAGACACGGTGTATGCCTTCGCGAAGTACACACCTGGACTGATACTGCCCTGGCACAAGGACAACTATCCCACATACGCAAGGAACAAGAAGGCGGAGGTAAAAGACATTGTGCGGATAATGGTATTCCTGCACGATCCTGCACCCGGACACCAATTATGGATCGAGGATCAGTATTGTACAGGACCAGCAGGTACATGGTTCAGTTGGCAAGGGGCAACAAAACACATGGCGGCCAATCTGGGAGAGACAGACAGGCACGTGATACAGATAACAGGAAAAATAAATCGGCTATTCTAAAAGTCCACTGAGTCTTTGATCTGGCAGAAGGTCAGCAATCGCCACAGGTTGTTCAATATTAATCCCGGCAGTGGCCTCTTTTATAATTCTCACAGTCAAATCATTTTCCCACCTTTTCCCACAAAGTACGCTGGCCTCCTGTAGCCTGTTTGTTAATTGTGCCACACAGGCATTCAAATGTAGTCCTAGTATTTTTACATCACCAAGAGAATTCTCTTGTATCCATTGCAAAAGCACTGATATGTTTTCTTGTTCTAAAATGTTTTTCTTAGTTGATCTATGATTCTTGAATTTTGCCATCACATCCTTTAAAGGTTCGACTTGTACCATGTGTGATAAGATAGGCGTGTGCTTGTCTTCTACCTCTAAAAATTTATAGGCGGAATTGATAGCCTGTGACTCCAACAGGGAAGTATGTGTATTCCAATAATGTAAAACTATGATTCCCCTCATTGTTAATATCGATTTGGTTTAAGTATTGTGTGACATTGCCAACTCTGGCCCTCTGGAGAACGTGACATGCCACTTTTGCGTTTCACTGTGCCTTGATACCATGCCGCTTGTAATCCTCGATTCCATACATGATTGTAAAAGTGATTGTGATTATGCTCCAGTATCGGCGCCAACTTTTCATAAACCTGCTTAGGATCCTCCTGTGACAATTTATACATAGAGTCCAACACCATGCTTATTCTTTTAACTACATCCGGCTCATTGTCGTAAGACTCATCTATTACGGGTGAAAATGTCTTGAAACCTAAACTTCGGAATGCGTTGAGGTGATACCTTGTGCCCACTAGAATGAATGGCCTCTTGGCCACTATAGGCTTTGCCTCCTTCTCACTGAACATGGACATACGACTGTCGTCGGGTATTACTGTCTCCACCACACAAGAGTAGTGGGACTGATTGTATATGCTAGGATCAATGAGATCACTACACCTAAGATTATGATCTTGTGCTATCGACTGTGCTCCAGACTTTCCGTCCGTTGGCATCACCACGTCAGGCCCCCAGTGCGTCACTCCCCTGGCATGACAGGTCGAGAAAGTGACTGAGTCTGTTTGATGCTGTTTCAAAATGTCGTAAAGTCTTGTGTTGTGACTGCACATGACCTCCCAGTGGTATTTCTTATCGAACGACTGCGAAACTTTTTTCAACAGGGATCTGCAGACCGGAAATGTACGGTAAATTTGATTGCCCTCAAAGAACATGTCATTCAAGTAGTGCATCGGACGGTTGAGGGGTACATGAGATATCAAATTGGCAAAGAAGGTTACCGGATCGTTTTTTGAGAATCTGTTGATGAAATCGTCTGTGTAGTAATAAGGTCCCTCCGCTACGTTGTTTTCATAGTCCCATCCGTGCTTTGCTTCATCTTTCCAGAAGACAAGCGGTTCCCCCAGCCCAACATAAACATGATTTGACAATGACATGTGAGTCCTTATCCTATCTTCCAATGCGGCCAGAGACTGGAAAGTCCCGTCAAAGTCTTGCAGATATGAATACTTTCGGTCACAAGTAACGTTTTTGAATTCATCCAGATCTGTGTATAGGGTGTGCGCCACGTGGCGATCACGAACACAGTAGTGATGCCATTGTTTGTCGATGTATCTTGCTGTGTTCATTTTGTCTACTTATCGTTATAGTAGCACTTAAATACTTTCCAATGTTCAAAGTGACCCACCAATGGAATAAACTTAAAACCTGCGTGGTAGGTAGTGCCTATCCTCCTGAACTTTTTGATTTCATACAAGATGTAAAATTGAGAAATATTTTTGAAAAATTGGCCACGGAAACAGAGGATGATCTAAAAAAACTTGTGACTTTTCTCGAATCATTTGGTATCAAAGTGGTTAAGCCAAAGATGCCAGAGAACCTAGAAGAATTCAAGATATCAAAAGGATACATAGCACCACCAATATCTGCAAGAGACTTCATGACTATGATTGACGATAAACTTTATTATCCTGGATTACCTAATCTGAATCACGCATGGATGGAGTTCGCGAACATGAATGATATCAAGTCAAAAGATGATCTGCAGGATCAACGCTTGGATCAACAGTGGTCGGAGTTTCAGAAGCAAGACAAATACATATTTGAGCAGAAGGTGGGATTCTACAAAGACATTTTTACCCTTGCTCTACAACAAGGAAACGAAGTTGTGGCCAGCCCAATCGATTACATGAACTCATCATTCATTACAAGATTAGGCGATAGAATGATAGTGGGCACACAAAACTATCATGATAATCATGACAGCATCAAGAACAAATTTTCACACATGTTTCCGGGCAAGCAAATTTACGTTGCATCGAGCGAAGGCCATTCGGATGGATGTTTTACTCCCATATCCGAGAATCTTATAATATCTGCCTACGACACGATAGACTATAACAAGATATTTCCTGATGCAGAAGTAATCTCTGTTCCAGCGGAGATCACTTTAAAAGACGATAAGTTCAAAAAACAGATGCTCAATGCAGAACACAAATGGTTCCTTGAAGGAATGGAGCACAACAAGGATCTCGTGGACATGGTTGATTACTACTTCAACACCTGGATCGGTGATGTCAACGAAACGGCATTCATGGTCAACATATTAATGCTTGACGAAAAGAACGCGGTATGTTCAACAGATAACAAGCAGGTCAGAGAAGCCATGCACAGGCACGGAGTGGAATTACACGTTACACCTTTCAGACACAGATGGTTCTGGGACACAGGAATACATTGCCTAACACAGGATTTGGACAGAGAATAATGTTTAATACAAATAAAATTATATATGGCACAAAGATAGGCTTCATAGGATTGGGCAAACTTGGAATGCCATGTGCAGAAGCAATAAGAAAAAAAGGTTTTGATGTTGCAGGATATGACATCGCAAGTAAAAGCAGTGACCTAGTAGAGATCAGAGATTCCATAGAAGACGTGTGCCGTGACCGAGATATTGTGTTCGTTGCCACACCTACACCACACGAGGACGGTTACGATGGAAGGACTCCTACAAGTCACTTGCCTGTGAAAGATTTCAACTATGATGCGGTCAAGAAGGTATTGTCTAAATGCGACAAACACATGGGACCGAATGATACTTTGGTTCTTATATCAACAGTGCTACCAGGCACGATACGGAGAGAATTCCAGCCGCTGGTAACAAAAACCAAACTGATGTACAATCCATATCTCATAGCCATGGGCACAGTGGCAGACGACATGATCAATCCTGAAATGATAATGATAGGCTCCAAAAACGGTCTGGCGGGAACAACCTGTAAGGCCAGATCAGAACTACTGGAAAATTTCTACAATCAAGTTTGTGATAATTTCCCACGAATGGAGTTTGGAACATTTGAGGAAGTTGAGTCAATGAAGATATTTTATAACACCTTCATCAGCAATAAAGTGGCATTGGTCAATATGATACAGGATGTGGCACACAAACTTGGAAACATGAATGTGGACGTTGTGACAGAGGCCTTGGCAAAGAGCACCAAACGTATTGTTAGTCCTGCTTACATGAAAGCGGGAATGGGTGATGGCGGAGCATGTCATCCAAGAGACAACATCGCTCTGCGTTGGTTGGCCAAAGAACTGTCATTGGGTTATGACATGTTTGAATCTATAATGACCGCACGTGAAAAACAAGCAGAGACAATGGCCTTAGCAATTCTAAAATATGGCAAGAACATCGCTTTCACTTCAGACAGTTATAAACCAGGGACACAGTTGGTAGACGGTTCAAGCTCTCTGCTCTTACAACACTATGTGAAAAAACATGGTGGCATAATAGTTGACGGCGTGGACGAACCTGTAGAGGTAATAGTGAGGATACACGAGTCTGACCAAGTTACGGCGGACAATAAAACCATAATTTTTGATCCATGGAGATCATACCCCGAAGCGGAGAACGTTGTATACTATGGCAAATAAACAAATTGGCATGGACACAGTGGAGCAATTCGAAAAAGAAATTGCAAACTTTTATGATGCACCCTATGCCGTTGCAACAGACAGTTGCACACACGCAATAGAACTTTGTCTAAGGCACAGGCCACCAGCACCGGGCATAGAGTTGTCCGTACCTGCAAGGACCTACATCAGTATTCCTTTCACTTTGATGAAATTGGATCTCCGATGGAATTTCGTTGATCAAGTGTGGCAAGATTATTACTACATCGGCGGCACAAACATCATAGACGCCGCGGTGTTCTTCCAAAGAGGCGGATACATCAGAGGAAACTATATGTGTCTAAGTTTCCAATTCAAAAAGGCATTGAGCCTAGGACGCGGTGGTGCAATACTATGCGACAATCTAGCCGACTACGAGCAATTGAAGATGATGAGTCATGATGGCAGGAAAATTGATGCTCCATGGCGTGATCAAAACATCGCAGGAATTGGATATCATTATTACATGACTCCTGAAACTGCAGATCTTGGGATACAAAAACTTCAACACGCTGTACCTAAACCAACACAGGGCAGTGAGGATTATCCATACCTTCCAAACATGGATGTGTTCAAGCAACTGGATAAAAATTAATTATTTGTACGTTCTAAATCAACAGTGATACAATGGAAACATCCGCCTAATGTACGGGCATGTCTCATGGGTAGCATGGCAGAATCTATTTTGTATTTTGCCAATTCTTTTCTAAGATTTTGCTGGTGCTCTTCGAGTACCACTAAATTCTCATTGATAGATAAAAGATTTACGTTGATCCATGGACTAGAATTGCAATGGCCTGGGTAATGACCTATATCATCTGGTTCCGGGGCATTGATTACGTCCCAACTACGCAATGGTAAAGGTAACTGTGACTTGTCTTTTATTCGCGACGGATTGACTAATAAAAGGCCTTCCCTTAGTAAGGCGATGGTGCTGTCCAAGTGCATGTAGGAATACACGTCTTCAATGGTATGCACTTTCGCAGACTGTCCCACTATCTCCTGTAAAGTATCAGCACCTTTACGATTGCCACTGTTACTCACAAGGTAATACAGATCATCATTGTGTTTTAGGATGTTGGCCGCATCAAAGCAAGGCTCTGTTTCGTTCAAGGCCAGCACGTTGGGGTCGCCCACGCAACCTAAATTATACAAACTGTCTTTACGTTCTATGTTGATGTGATGCCTTACAGTATCATAGCCATCAAAGAGCTTGTCATATGCTCGATGTTCGTTGGCCCTCGCCCTCAAACACATCGGCGTGTAAATGGCATTGTTGCCATGCACAAACACAGTGTCTCTTGGACAGTAGGTGTAGTATTCTGGATCATGTTCTGGGTCTGGCCTCAAAACATTAATTTTTTCGCCTTTCAAAAATTCAATAAAGATAGCGATGTCTTCATTCGCTTCATCAATCACCTGCTGAGGATACAGGCCTTGTCTAGGCAGGTCGCTGTCTTTTGGCTTATCAGCGTAATTCACACACCTCAGGCTGATGTCATTGATTGGTATCTTGGCTCCTGTGGCATCTCCCACGATCACTGTTTTTAGTTGGCTGTATTCGTTCCTACTTAACATTTTAATCCAGTGACTTGTAAAATATATCGATCTTCATTTCCTAGGTTTGCGGCCATGTGTTCCACACCATACCCCCACCCAAAGTAACTTCCGGCCGAGCCTGTACATATTTGATCCCGTATCCAGAGCTGATGTCCGGCCTTTTGATCATGCAGAAAGACAATGAATCTTTGTATATCTTGAACTTGCTCTTTTTTGATCTGATTCCTTGTAATGTAGGTAGTATACTTGTCGGTATGGTAGGGTAAAACTTTTCCAGGTGCTAGTTTATTGACAGCAACAACTTTTTTTGTGAGTGGTAAATCTTTTACAGCATCATAGAACACGCCCAATAACTTTTCTTGGAAGCACATGGATACTCCAACGTTATAATTGGTTGTGTCGACTACCGCATTGAATTTTTCTTCATGACGATCGTTCTCGAACCATGGCAGGCCTGTGTAATTTTGTTCTGTCCATGTCACTGGAATTTTTCCTTTGATCATTTGCCACTTATTCCTGTATCGTGGTTATTGGTCAATTTTGGATTGTAGTCTGAGGTGTCCACGTGACGTTGTATGCTGATGCGATCAGCACCCATGAACCATCCAGAAGAGACCGATATTGGCAACTGTATTGGAATTGATCGCTTGGCAAAGAAAGTGTTTCTGTTGTGTTGCCTCACTTCAGCAGTTTGATCATAGAAGTCTTTGGTGTCCACCTCGATGAAGTCTCGACAGCATTGGACTATTTTTTCTATCCTTTTATGGTTGTTTAGTTCTTGGTCGTAGCTCTCGTCTATCCATTTGTCAAATGTACGGTAGCCCTGGGCTCGCATATATTTTAGATACCCAGGTGGTCCGAACACCACAAAAGGATGCTCTGCCATCAATGGTTTATAAATCTTCTCGCTCAACTGGTATGACTTATCATTTGAATTTGTTTCCAGCACCACGCTTAACTTAGAATGCCTGTAGTGCGGTTCATGGGCTATCAAGCACAATTCACGTGGATTATCCTCGTATCCATTCATGTCATCTTCTATGTGATATACACAATCATTATCAGGTGACTTCGCACTGACATAACTATTTTTCAATAAATTCTTTTTCTCCATTCCTTTAATGAGATCTATCCTGTCAATATCATCACGACCTAGGTATATCAGGAAGTCTTTGTTCTTCACAGAATGATCAATCCTTTGAAGATCTCTATTGACCATCTGGATCTCGATGCAGTAGTTGTTGTGCTGACTGTATGGAAAAGGAAATTTGTCATCCTCCCCCTCGGCTAATACCATTATCTTTTCTTGATTATCTTTGACTATTTTAATGAAATCCTTGTTGAACTCTTTGTGGAACGTCATGTTTTCATTGTGGACGACAAAGATTAATTCTTTTTTTTGCAGTGCCTTTGTCAACCTGGCCAGACTGTCTTGCATCTGGGAGGGGGTGTTCATGATGTCCATGTATTGCTCAGTCTGGAACACCCTGAGGTCTTTTGGTTTGAAAGTGTTGACAAGATTGTTGAACATAAATATACATACTTAATTCAAATGGCAATAGAATTCACACATCATGAACGTTTTAAGAGAAGGCTGGCAGACGGATCAATGTACAAGTTTACCAGTATATCAGATGCCCAGGCCAAGTGTGCATTCCACGATACTTTCCTAACCAGCAATGACCCCTCAGTGACCTACGCATTGGAAGATTCATCCGAAACATTCAAAGTAACACTGGAGTTCGACAGCAGTGACGCCCAACAGGGATGGTGGCTGGCCGTGTCAGATCTACACAAAAATGGCATCAGATACTGTCCGAGCGACATCAAATGGCAAGGAGCAGAAAAGCCAGACACGCTTCAAAAATTTGTGAGAGATCACATATCCGGCGGCGGCGGCTTTTTTGCATAAATATACACTGTAAAAAGGAGAACCAATAAATGGCCGTAGAATACAAACACAACGAGTATTTCAGAAGAAGATTTGCTGTTACACATGAGGATAGTTCACTTATATATGAGTTGGACACTTTCACCAATGTGGAAGATGCTAAAACCAAATGTGGATTCCATAACACATATCTCACAAGCAACAGTCCAACAGTAACCTATGCACTAGCAGATTCTGATAAGACTCTCAAAGTCACTTTTGAGTTCGCATCAGGAGATGATCAAGAAGCGTGGAAGACAGCAGTAACCAACCTGTCAGATAGTTCAACAGCATGGTACAACAGTGACATAGAGTGGTTCAGAGTTGAATGGTTAGCGGCAGACGGTTCTGTGGCAAACGCACACGATTTTAATCCTTGGCCAGGTGAGTAGTAACGGCCGCTGAGTATTAATGGCCGTAGAATACAAACACAACGAGTATTTCAGAAGAAGATTTGCTGTTACAGATGATGATGACGAAAAATCAACATTATATGATGAGCAATTCGAAGACGATTATGATGATTCACTTGTATATGAGTTGGACACCTTCACCAATGTGGAAGACGCTAAAACCAAGTGTGGATTCCATAACACATATCTCACAAGCAACAGTCCAACAATAACCTATGCACTGGAAGATTCTGATAAGACCCTCAAGGTTACACTGGAGTTCGACAGCAGTGACGCCCAACAGGGATGGAAGACAGCAGTAACTAATATGTCAGATAGTTCAACAGCATGGTACAACAGCGACATAGAGTGGTTCAAGATTGAATGGTTAGGACCCGACGGTTCGGTGTCAAACACACACGAGTTTGATCCTTGGCCAGGTGAGTAGTAATGGCCGTAGAATACAAACACAAAAGATATTTCAGAGTAAGAGGAAACGATAGCAGTATCTCTACGTTCAGCTCAACAGCAGATGCCAACACCAAGATAGGTTTCACATCTGTATACAGCACTTCATCACCAACAAAGACCGAAGCACTTGCAGACAGTGGCAAGACCCTTGTGGTTTGTTATGAATTCAATGATAAAAATGAACAGATAGCATTCAAGAATGCCATAGACGGCGCCTGGGCCGAGAGTCCTCATTCACCGTTCAATCCTGCAGACGCAACTGATACGGTGGAACACTTCAAGACAGAGTGGTTGGCCAAGGATGGGTCTGTAGGCAACACAAAAAATTTATAGCAGTCATAAAAAAAGGGCGACACATTTCTGCACCGCCCCTTTATAATTAATTAATTAATTACGCAGAGTAATTAATAACTTTTCTGCCTGATTTCTTTAATAAAGAAATGATGTTTGACTTCATAGTCAAAGCAGAGTTCTTAGGTGCAACACCTAGTACTTCTACTGTAAAGTCTAAACCTTTTGATAACAACTTGTTAGTCGCTGTTTTTCTTGCAGTGTTTTTTACTGCTAGGTTTTTGAACTTAATTTTACCACCGTGTACAGCACCATCTACTTTGTAAGATGAAGCCGGCTCGGCGAATACACCAATCTGCTTCGCTCTTGATTTGAAGTTTCTTGTGTATACAACGTATTGTGTTGAGTTTGCCATGGTTTTCTCTTCCTTTTTAATAGAAGGAAAAAGTGTATTGAACATACCTGTTAGCATATTGTTTCCTTTTCCTTGGTTATTGTTATATGGTTACGTAACTCCGGAGTTTCAATCTCTGTTATCCTACGTTCCATAATAACAATTATATACTAAAAAGTGTAAACGGTCAACCAGGTCAGAAAACCTAGTGTTCTTGCGACTAATTGTCCTTGTAGTCTGGTACCGCGAACAGGTCTATGCCCTCATCCAGCAGTTTATTTGTTTCTTCCTTGCTTGGCCGGCCATAGAACTTCTGATCCCTTTTGCCTTTGTGTGCTTTCCTGGCCTCCTTGGCGAAGTTTTTACCAACGTCCTGGTAATCCTTCTTTATCTTCTTGTTGAGTTTACGCAATATCTGTTCAGCACTCTCGCCCATAACAAAGTAGTCATCTGGTACCTGTTTCTTCTTGGTGGTCTTAACACTAGGTGCCATGATGGCCTTGTCAACGTCTGTGCTGTCACACATGGGACACTGGATCATTGCTCTTTTCTTTTGCCTGGTGTACTCTTTACTGCTAGGGAACCAACCTTCGAACTCATGTTGGCACTTGCATCTCAGTTGATATTTAATCATAATATTATTTACATTATATACTTGACTATCAAGACTGTCTACTATATTATATTGATATGATAAACGTTTCAGGATACACAAAAGGTAAACCCAAAAAGACCTCACAGGGCAAGAACAAGAGCAGGATCAAGATGAGCTCAATGAACAAGTCCAAGAAGAGAAGTCACAAGGCTTACAATGGCCAGGGAAAATAACGTCAAGTTATTGAAAGCACAGATAGGCAACCTCGAAGTGCAGGTCAAAGACTATCAACAGATAGTCAAAGAACTATCAGACAAATTGAAGTTGTACGAACAAAAACACGGCACAGTGTTCAAGCGATCTAGAAATATCTCAAACCAAAGATAACAGCATCTTTCTTCCTACGGAACTTGATGTGTTCGAAGTCAATGATGTGTACATTAATTGGCCCACCATGCTGTTCCATTATTCTTTCAACGTCTGTAGGTCTTATTGTGATCCTGTCCTCGTCTGGCAGTTTGGCCTGGTAACCCCAAAACATGGGCCACCAGTGCAATGGGTTCAGTGAATCGTAATGCTCTTTCATTATGATCAAGAACACAACCGGTGCTATTGTGAATGGCTCTGCCCACCATGGGATCACATCCAACGTTGCCCAATCTATAAAATGCACGATGCCGGTCCACACACCAATAATGGCAAATAGTATGCTCATTATGGGCCAGAATTCTTTCTCAACATCAAAATCGTCATCATGTGGTCCTGGTGCATGTGAATACATTCTCATCTTGTGTTGCCCTTTAAACGTCATATGTAAAGTATATATGTTTGTATCCAGTAGACTTTAACTATTATTGTGCTATAATAAGTGTTAAATACCTACAATGCAAAAACACACAAAAAGTTTATTAGAAGAATTGAGCTCTATGCCTCTTAAAAGAGACAAAGAAGAGGTTGTCGAGAGCAGGGCATCACATATCCTCGAATCGACTATAAGATTGATCACGTACATAAGAGAGAACTTCGATCAGGACACAGCATTCAAACTTGAGAAGAAGTTCAATTCAGCGATCAAGAACATGGACGCATCCAAGTTCAGCAAAGGTGTTGCTCGTATCAAAGAGAACAGAGACGTCAAAGAAAACCTACTGAAAATCAAAGACGGCGAATACAAAGAGGACTAATCATGTTGATAGAAGATGTCCTAACAGAATTTAAAAGGACACACCTTGAACACATCGAGGACATCGTAATAACCGACGGCTACGAAGGTGGCAAGGCAGTTCTTGAATATTTCAGAGGATTGTTACTCACTCTAAAAGGCACAAGCTCAGAAGCAATGAGTGTGTCAGTCAAGTGGGATGGTGCACCTGCCGTGGTATGTGGGATCAACCCAGACAACGGCAAGTTCTTCGTGGGCACAAAGTCAGTTTTCAATCCAGGAACTCCAAAGATCAATTACACAAAGAAAGACATAGCAAACAATCACGGCACGGAAGATCTAGGACAGAAACTTTTAAAGTGTCTTGTGCATCTTAAGAAACTGAACATACAAGGTGTTGTACAAGGAGACTTGTTGTACACAGACGAGGACATCACAAGGAAGAACATAGATGGAAAGCCGCACTTGACGTTCACTCCAAACACAATAACATACGCTGTGCCAGAAGGTGGCGAGTTGGCAAAACAGATAGACAGAGCCAAGGTAGGGATCATATTCCATACAACATACAACGGCGACACACTGGCAGACATGACAGCATCCGGTGGAGCGGATGTTAGTTCGTTCGCAAAGAGCAATGATGTGTTCTTTGACAATGCAACATACAAGGACGTGTCAGGCAGTGCCAAGTTCACTGATGATGAAACAAAAAACTTCTACAATGGTATTGAGAAACTAGAAACACTGTTGAATGCTGTTCCTAGAGACCTAGCAGGTGTGCTGGGACAAAATGCAGACTTCGTGCCCACGTTCATGATCTACATAAACGCAATGGTCAAGCAAGGCCAACTGCCAAGTAACGTCAATCAGTTCCTACAAGGATTCAAGAAGTTCTACGCAGACAGAATGCAACAACAGATGTCAGGCCTGAAGGCACAGAAGGCGTTGGCGTTGAGACAGGACAAGATCAAACAGATGCCAGTGTTCCTCAACAGGGCCAAGAAACCATTACAGGCAATGCTGACTTTCTATAAAGCAGTGCAGACAATGAAAGCATTTGTTCTAAAGAAGATGAACCAAGCACAGGCAATAGGATCTTTCCAACAGACCGATGGTGGCCTACAAGTTACTGAACCAGAAGGCTTTGTAGCGGTGGACAAGTCAGGCAGTGCAGTGAAGTTGGTTGATAGACTTGGATTCTCAAGAAGGAACTTGACTGGTATCAGCAAATTCAAGAAATAGGTCTAAGTGCTTATTAATTTCTAAACTTAATTTTTCTTTATTGAACATGGTGTCGTGGTTGTGTTTTCTCAACGCTTTGGTCAAGGAGTATATGTCTTCCCACGGTGCGTCACGTAACCTGTCACACACATCAACAATAGTATCAATCCGCATATCTGGATCTCTGTCTAGGTCATATGCTTCTTCAAAATAGTTGTTGAAAGTCCTGAAACCCATTTCTCTAAGTTTTTGTAGATATAAATGATTGCCGTGAACCACGAAAATGTGTTGTGCCATAATGGGTTTCCAAATCTTCTCTGTCATAAAAATTTCGTTGTTGTTGTCATTGGTTTCAGACACTATGCTACAAGCAGTATCATTGTACGGCTTCTCGTATATGTCTTGGTCCATACCATACTGTGGATAGTCTTGTGCCCAAGGCAGTTCATATTCTGCAGGCAGTTTCCTGTCAGGCCAATTGGTGTACAAACTATTTTCTAGTATTCCTTTGTTTGACAACTTAATGTAAAGTTTTTCTCTGTGGTCCCTCTGCGTCTTGTTGAGATATAGGAAATCGTATTTTTTGTTAGAGTGATCAAAGTTAAAAGTTTTACCATTGTGTCGGTTGTACATGTGATGCCAAAACCAAGTGGTACCACCTGTCCACTTCATGTGATCCACATCAATATTGGGCCACATGTATTCTGGATGTTTCGTAATGTTTTCTAATGACTCCCATGGGTTTGCTTTTATAAAAACAAATCCTTGGCTTTTGAGCAGATCTACTCGCCTGTGCAGTTCAGCCATGAATTCTGCGTTGTCCTTCAATCGATCATTGTCAGAACGTGTGTCGAGCATGGCAAACCTCCTGTCATAGGAGTCAAGATCGTAGTCGTGCAGGGTGTAATACTCTCCTGTCATATCGAATGACTGTCCCGCCATCGAGTGCATGGAAATGTAACTCTCCAACTCCTGATGGTTTCCGGTCTTCATGACATCTGTTAGAATAAAGTTTCGTTGCATATAGCCTATAAATACCTGTATGTTAACACCATTTTTAAAGTATGTATCAGAGGCAAAAGTGATAAGGCGACATAGTGATTTGCAACGATTTTCATTCCCGGAGGTAGCAGAAAGAATATATCTCAGTTTCCTAGCACTGGCGCTCATGAGTCAGAACAAAGACACAGAAGGATTCGTTAGATCATACGCCAGACAGACCATGGCCAAGGGCACATTCGACCAGGTGAGGATGATCAACAATGACCTAGCAAACATGCTGGCCATAGTGGCCGGAGATCCTGAGATAACCAAAAAGCTCAAGAACAAAAATCAAGCACAGGCCATGAGGCAAAGACTGCCAGTGCCTGTGATGGCGCTGAGGAGGTATCTGAGGACGTGGCAAAATCATTACAGCAACCTCACACAGTTGGAGAGATCCCTGGGAATACAAGATGGCAACCTCAGGAACATTAGACGAGCGGTTGCCGATTACAACAAGTTGAATACAAGGATGAAGTTGCAGACCCTACACAGACTGCAACAGCAATTACACTCTAAACTTCCCAACACTGACATACTAAGGAAATTCAAGGAACTGTAAAATGATAAAATTGATTTGCGAATTGTGTGGATGCGAACAGCACTGTAGACAATCCTGTGCAGAATGCAGGGACTGTCCCGATTGTGCATGTAAAGAGTGCAATGCCGGGCCCAAATAGTTTCTGGGTATTGTATGGCCAACACACCAAACCCACTTACCTAGAAGATGCCGGCGATGGACAGCAGGCCCAAAGAGATAATGGTCTCAAGATGGTTCGTAGTTGGCGCACTGCATTGGACATC
>Ga0209535_1001162_pt1 | contig 18076 bp, 11 predicted proteins | sample LinPmetageLP28_FD_184041 | JGI IMG/M metagenome (GOLD analysis project Ga0209535, IMG submission 184041) | Marine viral communities from the Pacific Ocean - LP-28 (SPAdes) (version 2) | ecosystem: Environmental > Aquatic > Marine > Oceanic | place: Pacific Ocean | collected 2009-08-22 | reverse complement strand
AGTTATACTATAATTCAGACGTTACAAAAAGAAATCGTAACGGACAAACTTCTTCTGGACTCTATTCTTTGTTCGTCCCTATGGAATGGAACTACGAAGGATTCATGGATTCTTACGGATCACCTGTTTTCGTTAGAGAAAAAAATACAATCAAAGGAGTTGACGGTTTTGAAATTACAACAGGCGTTATTGAACACTGGGAAAACGAGGTCGACGGCTTAAAGTCTGATCAAGATAGTTTAAACGAGTACTATAGACAGTTTCCAAGAACAGAGCAGCACGCATTTAGAGACGAATCTAAACAGAGTTTATTTAATCTAACTAAAATATATCAACAAATAGATTACAATGATTCAGCAGGTAATGCTCTAAGTGTAACTCAAGGTAGTTTTAGATGGAACAATGGTATACAAGACTCTAATGTAACTTTTTATCCAGATAAAAACGGTAGGTTTAAAATTAGCTGGGTTCCTCCATTAGAATTACAAAATAGAGTTATTATTAGAAATAGTATTAAGTATCCAGCAAATGAACACATGGGAGCTTTTGGATGTGATAGTTACGACATTAGTGGCACTGTAGATGGTAAAGGATCTAATGGTTCTTTACATGGTTTAACTAAGTTTTCTATGGAAAACTCACCTCCAAATCATTTTTTCTTAGAATATATAGCTAGACCACAAACAGCTGAGATATTTTTTGAAGATGTATTAATGGCTTGTGTATTTTATGGCATGCCATTATTATGTGAAAATAATAAACCTAGATTACTTTATTATTTCAAACGTAGAGGTTATAGAGGGTTTTCAATGAATAGGCCTGATAAATTAATAAATAAACTATCAGTAACAGAGAAAGAAATTGGAGGAATACCTAATTCTAGCGAAGATATAAAACAAGCTCACGCAGCAGCTATAGAGACTTATATAGAAAATTTTGTTGGAGCAAGGGATAATAGCTATGGAGATATGTATCATCAAAAAACATTAGAAGACTGGGCTGTTTTTAACATAAATAATAGAACCAAGCACGATGCTACTATAAGTTCTGGACTAGCAATAATGGCTTGTAATAAAAATTTATATAGACCAACAGCTAACAAAAATACCAATAAAATAAGCATTAGTATGAAGACTTACGACAACACAGGCACAATATCAAAAATTAACTAAATATATGCAAGCTACAACAACATATAGTACATTTCCGGATCAGGTAGTACCTGCTGCAGAAAAAGCTACTTACGAATATGGTTTAAAAGTTGCAAGAGCGGTAGAAGGCGAGTGGTTTAGAAACTCTCAAGGCAACGGCTATAGATATATGACTAATGCAAATAATTTTCACAATTTAAGACTTTATGCTAGAGCAGAACAGCCAGTTCAAAAATACAAAGATGAATTAGCAATAAATGGTGATTTATCTTATCTTAACTTAGACTGGAAACCAGTTCCTATTATACCTAAATTTGTAGACATCGTCGTTAATGGCATGGGTCAAAGATCTTATGATGTTAAAGCAATGGCTCAAGATCCAACTTCTTTAAAGAAAAGAACTGAATATGCTCAGCGTATTATTATGGATATAGAGAATAAAGCTTTCAACGATGTTGTAATGCAAGAATTTGGTATTAGTATGAAAGAATCGAGAGATAAAAATACTCCAGAAAATCTAGACGATATACCTCTACACATGCAAATGAACTACAAGCAAGCTATTGAAGTTGCGGAGGAGGAAGTTATAGATCAAGTTTTAAATAAAAATAAATATCATTTAATTAGAAAAAGATTAAATTATGATTTAACAGTTTTAGGAATATCTTGTGTTAAAACTAGTTGGAATCCTTCTGAAGGTATAGTTGTAGAATACGTAGATCCAGCTAATTTAGTATATTCTTACACTAATGATCCCAACTTTGAAGACGTATACTACGTTGGTGAAGTAAAAAATGTTCCTATAGTAGAGTTAAAAAAACAATTTCCAAGCTTAACTCCTGAGCAAGTAAAAAAACTTCAAAACTACAACGGTAACACTGCTTATTCTTCTAATTTTAATGGTAGATATGATCAAAACACTGTTCAAGTGCTTTACTTTGAATGGAAAAGTTATATTGATCAAGTATTTAAAATTAAAAAAACAACTAGTGGTTTAGAAAAAACTATAGAAAAACAAGATACTTTTTTACAAGTAGATTTAACAGACAATTTTGATAAAGCTTCAAGATCTATTGAAACTTTATATTCTGGAGCTAAAGTTCTTGGTTTAGAAATGATGCTAGACTGGAGAATGGCAGAGAACATGACAAGACCTTATGCTGACACTTCAAGAGTAAACTTAAGCTATACTATAACTGCCCCTAGAATGTATCAAGGTAGAATAGAAAGTTTAGTAAGTAGGATAACCGGTTTTGCTGATATGATTCAATTAACTCATTTAAAATTACAACAGGTAATGTCAAGAATGGTTCCTGATGGAGTTTATTTAGACATGGACGGTTTAGCAGAAGTTGATCTAGGCAATGGAACTAACTACAACCCAGCAGAGGCTTTAAATATGTATTTTCAAACTGGTTCTGTAGTTGGTAGATCTTTGACTCAAGACGGCGAGGCTAACAGAGGCAAAGTTCCTATACAAGAATTACAATCATCTTCAGGTGGTGGTAAAATATCAGCTTTAATAAATGCTTATCAATATTATTTACAAATGATAAGAGATACTACAGGTCTTAATGAGGCTAGGGACGGTAGTCAGCCCGATTCTAATGCTTTAGTAGGTTTGCAAAAACTAGCAGCTGCTAATTCAAATGTAGCAACAAGACACATACTACAAGCGAGTCTATATTTAACATTAAAAACATGTGAAAATATATCATTAAGAGTTGCTGACTCTTTAATGTTTCCTCTAACTAGAATGTCATTAATAAATAGTATATCTAATTTTAATACTGAAACACTAGCTGAATTATCACAAGTTAATATACATGACTTTGGTATATTTATAGAACTTGAGCCAGATGAAGAAGAAAAAGCTAATTTAGAAAAAAATATACAAATAGCTCTACAAACACAATCTATAAATTTAGAAGATGCCATAGATATAAGAGAGGTTAGTAATTTAAAACTTGCTAACACTATGATTAAAAAAAGAAGAGTAGAAAAACAACAAAAAGATCAGGAATTAAAATTACAACAAATACAAGCTCAGTCTCAATCTCAAATAGAAGCAAATGAAAAGGCAACGCTAGCTGAATTGCAAAAGCAAGAAAGCATGGTAAATAGTAAGGTGCAAGTAGAGCAAGCTAAATCTCAATTTGAAATACAAAGGTTACAGACAGAAGCTGCTATTAAAAAAGATCTTATGCAAGCTGAATTCCAATTTAACATTCAATTAGCTAAAGAGCAAGCTGGGGTTATAAAACAAAAAGAGCAAGATATTGAAGATAGAAAAGATAAAAGAGTTAAAATACAAGGTACACAACAAAGCGAAATGATAACCCAAAGAAAAGAAGATGGTTTACCAATAAACTTCGAATCAAAGGGCAACGATAATCTAGGTGGAATTGGCATGGAGCAATTTATGCCTAGATAATTTTTAATAACTATTATATTATATTATGTCAGAAGAGATAAAAGAAACACCCAGTGGTGAGTTAGCCCAAGGTGATTTTAAAATTAAAAAGAAAATGAAAAAATTAACTACAAATAAAGAGGTAGTTAAAGTCAATATGGCTCAAAAAGAAGAGCCAAAAGTAGAAGCTAAAATAGAAATACCAAAAGTTGAAGAAACTAAAGTAGAAGAAGTTAAAGCTGAACAACCTATAGTTGAAGAAACTAAAGTAGAAGAATCTCCTATCATTGAAGAAATAAAAGTAGATGATAAGAAAGAGGAAGTTGAAGAAACTAAAGAGGTTGTTGAAGAAATTAAGCAACAAGTAGTAGAAAATCCACAAATACAATTACCAGAAAACATTGAAAAGTTAGTAGACTTTATGAAAGATACTGGTGGTACTGTAGAAGATTACGTTAATTTAAACAGAGATTACAGCAAGTTAAGTGGAGAAAAATTACTTAAAGAATATTATAGTGTAAGCAAGCCACATTTGAATTCAGAAGAAATAAATTTTCTAATGGATGATAATTTTTCGTGGAACGAAGACGATGAAGAGAGAGCAATTAAAAAGAAAAAGCTAGCTTACAAAGAAGAAATTGCCAAAGCCAAAGGTTTTTTGCAGAGTTCAAGAGATAAATATTATGAAGAGATCAAGTTGAAATCTTCTATATCAAAAGAACCGTCAAAAGCTGATGACTTTTTCAATAGATACAACGAAGAACAAGAGGTTGTTAAAAAACGTCACGAAGTATTTACAAACAATACTAATAAATTTTTCTCTGATGAATTCAAAGGTTTTGAATATAACGTAGGAGAAAAGTCTTTTAGATACAATGTGAATGACACTAGTGGTGTGGTTAAAGATCAATCTGATTTAAATAATTTTGTTGGGAAGTTCCTAGATAAAAAAGGTGAAATCAAAGATTACAAAAAATATCATAAAGCCTTATATACCGCTTCTAATGCCGATAAAATAGCAAAACATTTTTATGAGCAGGGTAAAACTGATGCAATTAGAGATGTTAGTGCTAAATCTAAAAACATGACAAACGAAGTTAGAGCTACAAGCTCTGGCGAAATGTTTATTAATGGCATGAAGATTAAAGCAATTAGTGGTGTAGATAGTTCGAAGTTAAGAATAAAAAAACATAACTAAAACTAAAAAATAAAACATATATTATGGGATTATCCGGAGGAGCTTTTCCAGCTTCACTTATTCCAGCACAGAAAAAAATGGCGTTGCAAGATAATTATTTAAATTTTGCTGACGGAACTTCTGACTGGTCACAACAATATCTACCTGAGCTTTATGAGCAAGAGGTGGAAAGATACGGAAACAGGACTTTGTCTGGTTTCTTGAGAATGGTAGGCGCTGAAATGCCTATGACGTCTGATCAAGTAATTTGGTCTGAACAAAATAGATTACACGTTTCTTACAACCAAGTTCAATGGAAAAGTGGAACTACTTTTGAAATTCAACTAGACGAAGCTAACGCAGTAGCTGATGGTGGTAATAACACTGTTGCTATAAAAGCAAATCAAACTTTATTGATAGCTGATAATGCAACAGGTTTAATAACTCAAAAAGTTATTGTATCTACTGTAACACAGCCTATTGATGTTGGTGGTGTTGGTACTGGTACTGGTACTAAGGCTGAAATAGTTGTTGTACCTTATGATAAAGCTACTATTACAACAGGATTACAAAACACTGGTGTTGACGCGTTAAATTTATTCGTGTATGGTTCAGAATTTGAAAAAGGATCTGATGATGCTAGTATGACATCTATAGAGCCTGGATTTACTGAGTTTAACAACTCTCCAATTATAATTAGAGACAAGTATCGTGTAAACGGTTCTGACGCTGCTCAAATTGGTTGGATTGAAGTTTCTACTGAAGATGGTACTTCTGGATACTTATGGTATCTAAAAGCTGAGTCTGAAACTAGATTAAGATTCGAAGACTATATGGAAATGGCATTAGTTGAAGGTGAGAAAGTAGCTACTGGTTACGCTCCTGTAATGCCTAATGCTACAGCTGTTAATTTAAAAGGTACTCAAGGTTTATTTGATGCTATTGAAACAAGAGGTAATGTATATTCTGGTTTTGCTGGTGCTGCTGCTCCTGGTTCAGGTGCAATGGGTGACTTTGATGCTATCCTTAAGCAGTTAGACAAGCAAGGTGCTATAGAAGAAAACATGTTATTTTTGTCTAGAGCTACTGCTCTTGATTTTGATGATATGATTGCTGCTATGAACGGTGGATTTGCTTCTACTCAAGCTGCTTCTTATGGTCTATTTGATAATGAGGCTGAAATGGCTCTTAACTTTGGTTTCACTGGTTTTAGAAGAGGTTCTTATGACTTTTATAAAACTGACTGGAAATACTTAAACGATGCTTCTACTAGAGGTTTATCTAATGCCATTGATGGTGTTATGATACCAGCTGGAACTTCAACAGTATACGATCAAATGTTAGGTTCTAACATTAGACGTCCTTTCTTACATGTACGTTACAGAGCTTCTGAAACTGAAGATCGAAGATATAAAAACTGGATTACAGGTTCTGTAGGTGGTGCTTATACTGACGGTTCAGATTCTATGTCTGTACATTTCTTAACTGAAAGATGTTTAGTTACACAAGCAGCTAATAACTTCGTGTTATTTAAAACTGTATAATTATTATATAAATGTGGAGGGTTAACGCTCTCCACTTTATTAACATTTAAAAATAAGAAAAATGGGACAATTTATAAAATTACCAAAAAGTACAACTGATCTCAATTCATTTGATTTAATGAACATAGGGCGTGGTGTTGCTGAAATTACTTCTATTTCAAGCACCACATTAAATGTGAAAATTTTTGGGCTTTCACCAGGTGGAAACGATAATTTACCTTCATTTGATATAGCTATAAGTTCAGCAATGTCTGATTCTGAAAGATTAGATATGATTAATAACCTTTCTAAAGCTATTATAGAGTCTACACAATCACCTAACTCTACCCCTTCTTTAAGAGTGGTTGGAGGAAAGTATGTGACTAGTTTAACTTATGATAGCGCAATATAAAAAATTATGAATTATATAAAAATAAAAGAATCGCAAACAATAAATACAGCAACTAAAGATATTGATGTGCTTATTCCACTTGATGTTATTGCAAGAATATCGAGCACTACAACTGCAGTAACTATAGAGTGTGTGCCTGTAGATGTTAGTACTGGTACACTACCAACTTACACTATAGGTGGATTTGGGACTGCGCCCGCGGCTGTAGATGGAGCTCAAGCAGTATATAAATTAATGGACGAAGTTTCTAAATCACCAAGCGTGGTTTCAGATTATTTAGAAATTAATGGAGACTCTGACTTATCAGTATCATTTAATTTTTAGGTTTATTATCTAAAAAAAACAAATACAAGGTCCTACTTAGGTAGGATCTTTTTTAATTATTATATTATATTATATTATGGAAACAAAAGAAAAAAAAGCTCCTGCTCCCAAGCAAGAGGCTAAAAAAGACACTTGGGAATATAAAAATAGAAATTATTACTTAACAGGAAATAAAGAACCTTTAACTTATACCATACCTAGTAAGCACAGTAGAAGATATCCTTTAGTCTGGTTTGATCCAGAAAAAGGTTATGAAAGAGAGTTAAGATATGCTACTAACCAAAGAAGCATTTTTGTAGATGAACAAAAAGGACCAGTGACACTTAGTCATATTGTTTTTGAAAAAGGTGTATTGAATGTAGCAAAAGAAAAAAGAACTCTTCAAGAGTTTTTAAAACATCACCCACATAGCAATGTAATATTTAAAGAATTAGATAGACAAGTTGAAGCGGTCGATGAATTAGCAATGTTAGATCTTCAATTAGAGGCGCTTAATACGGCTAAAAATATGGATATAGATCAAGCTGAAGCTATATTAAGGGTAGAACTTGGTTCTGATGTATCTTCTTTGTCAAGCAAAGAATTAAAAAGAGATATATTATTATTTGCTAAACATAATCCAGCTTTAGTTTTAGAATTAGCCAATGATGAAAATGTTGTGCTTAGAAACTTTGCTATTAATGCAAAAGAAGCAGGTATTATAACTTTAGCGTCAGATCAAAGAACTATTAAATGGGCGAGTAACGGCAAAAAACTAATGGTAACTCCTTTTGAAGAAAATCCTTACTCAGCAATGGCTGCGTGGTTTAAGACAGATGAAGGACTTGAAGTATATAAGTCTATAGATAAAAAACTTAAATAAACAAGTAAGAAATAAAATAAACAAGTGATCTTATAACTAAGCATAGTATAAAAGTGCGGAATTATTGTAATATGATAATCTTAAACGCAGCTCCAGGCGTTTATTCTATCGTTGGAGAAGCTTTATGATAGTTCTTCATTCAATACTATGCCCAAAAAGAAAGGTGCTACTAAAGTTTCCAGTTTGCTACTCAAGTTTCTAGTGCGCAAGTTTTTTTCTATGAGACCTTTAGAAATTAATTTATCATCAAGAAGATATTAGACGAAATTAGAATTTATTTTACTTTTTTTTACTATTGGACAGATTCTAAGTTGATGGATAAATGTTGAATATCAAAAAACAGCGTGTACTCTTTACAGAGGTAATGAACTGTTAACAGAGGTAGTACCTTTTTTTATTTTAAAAAAAAAATTAAAATGGCAATAAATGTAAACACAGTATATACTACAGTATTAAGTATTCTTAATAAAGAACAACGTGGATATATAACTCCGTATGAATTTAATCAATTAGCTACTCAAGTTCAACTAGAAATATTTGAAAGATTTTTTGAAGATTACAATCAATACTTACGTATGCCAAGAACTAACGTTGAGTTTGCTTCTAGGATAGAACACATAAGGAACGAATTTGAAATTTTTCAAAAAAGCGGTCCTTCAGTAACTATCCCAGCTGGTAGTGCTCAAACAGACAACGTGTATCCCCAACCGACAGATCTACATAGATTTGGTTCAGTAAATTATAATAAAGGTTTTAATAGTCCAGAGATAGAGATAGTGAGTGCGAGAGACTATACTGAACAAACATTATCACCTTTAACAATTCCTACATCAGATTTTCCTATAGCTAAATACAAGGAGAATAAAATAACTGTATTTCCAACAGTTACAAACACATATTCTAGCAGCGATGTAACATTTAATTACATTAGAAAACCTAAGGACGTTGTCTGGGGTTATACAGTTGGTGCTCTAGGTCAATACATCTATAGCGGAGAGTTTAATATTTTATATAAATTTATTACTAGTGCTAATTTGTTACCTTTGGTAACTCAAATGCCTAATTTTGGTGGTGGAAGTGTTAGTAATTTTTTAGCAAAATCCGATAATCCTCTAGTAACAACAGATGGTTTAGGGACCGATTTTTCTATTAGAGTTATAACAACACTACCTACTATAGGTAACCCTGCGCTAACTACATTGACTGTTGTTGATACAGGTAATAGACTAGAACCAGGAGATACAATAACTATAGATAAATCTTTATTTGCCGCTGGTGGCCCTGCTCTTTCTGATGTAATTATAACAATCGATAATACTGTATTAAACACAGCTTCAAGTGCTTATTCACAAGATTTTGAAATAAGTGACAGTCAACAAACAGAGGTTATTTTAGAAATATTAAAATATTCAGGTATAATAATAAGAGACCCAAGCATTGTACAAGCTGCTTCTCAATTAATTGTATCAGAAGAAGCAAACACAAAAAGATAATAAAAAATGGGATTATTAACTCAATCAAACGAACAATACTACGGAAGTCAACAAGTTTTTACGGCAACAGCTGCTCAAACAGAATTTAAGTGGACAGGTGGCGCAGATAAAAGCAATAGTGCTTATGGAGTTAATTTAATACCTTTTGTTGATGGTGTTAGTATGACAAACTTTGAAGTATACATAAATAATGTAAAAATAAATCAAGGTGTTGGCGCAGGTGAATATCAATTATCATCTACAAATACTATAACTTTAGGTACTGGATCTACTTTAAATGATGTTATAAAAATATTACTAAGAGATATAAAAGCTGGTAAATGGAACAACCACGACACTTATCAATATGTAAGCATTAGGAACATTATAAATAATTTTCGACTGGCTTATGTTGGAGATGGTAAACTAATAAGTAGAATTAATAGAGCTGATATAATTTTCCATGCTAAAAGAGGGTTGCAAGAATTTAGTTATGATACTTTAAAGAGCACTAGATCTCAGGAATTAACTATACCTAGTAATTTATCTCTATTGATACCTCAAGATTATGTTAATTATGTTAGTCTATTTAGAATAGATGGAGCAGGTGTTCAGCATCCAATATACCCAAGTAATTTACTTCATCAAAGCCCTCAACAAGTGCCAGTACAAGATGGCTCTGGAATACCAACACAAGATGACGCGGCTGACAATCTTGAGGGAACTTCTATTACCAATGATAGATGGCAAGGTGCTGAAGACTACACTATATCTGGAGCTTTTTCAGATCAAATGTTCAATGAAGGTGTTTATGACTGGGCTTGGGATAAGCTTAGTTATGGGCAAAGATATGGTTTAAACCCAGAAACTTCGCAATCTAATGGTTGGTTTAATTTTAATGAAAGAGAAGGCAAGATAATGTTTAGTAGCAATTTAGCTAATCAGTTGATAATATTTAACTACATATCTGATGGATTATCGGTAGATGAAGACATGAAAATACCAAAAATGGCAGAGCAAGCTTTGTACATGTATATGCTTCATGCTATTTTATCTACTAGGATGGGTATTCCTGAGTACGTAATAAATAGATATAAAATTGAAAAAAGAGCAGCTCTTAGAAACGCTAAAATAAGACTATCAAATATTAAATTACAGGAAATTGTTCAAGTTATGAGAGGTAAGTCTAAATGGATTAAAAGTTAAATTAAATGGCAGAAGCAAGAAATAGTTTTATAAAGTCTAAGATGAACAAAGACTTAGACTCTAGAATTGTACCGTCTGGAGAATATAGAGATGCAATGAATGTGTCTGTAAGTAAGTCTGAAGGAGCAGATGTAGGTTCTTTAGAAAACATATTAGGGAATATTAAGCTAACTGACTTTGGACTAACAACACTATCACAACAAAGTTGCTCAATAATTGGTTTCTTTATGGATGTTAACAGTGATAGAATATTTGTGTTTATAACTAATTTCTCTGATACATCAGCTGATAGACTTTCTAATTTTGCGCCTTCTTTTGCTGCTATACCTGGCGCAAATGGTTCAGAATGTCACATCGGATGCTATGATGTTAATACTCAAACGTCAACATTAATAGTTAGTGGTAGTTTTTTGAATTTTTCAAAAACACAACCAATATATGGTGTAAACTTAATAAATGATAGACTTTTTTTTACAGATAATAGAAATCAACCACGTAAGATAAATGTAACTAGAGCTATAGCAAATCCTAACTACTATACCAATGAAGATCAAGTTTCTTTAGCTAAATATTATCCATATGATCCTATTAGCTTAATTGATTTTCAAGTTACTGGAATTACAGCTTTTACAACAGGATCAGGCCTTCAGCCTGCTGGTGGAACCGCATTTAATGTGCCAACCACAGGTGGTAATGGCACTGGTTTAACTGTTAATGTTTTTATAACTGCTGGTGTTAATGAGGCTATTAGTATACAGCAATCCGTTCTTGGTAATGGATATGTTATTGGTTCAACAATGACCGCGACTAACGTAACTGGCTCTGGTAGTGGTCTACAATTAACAATACAATCAACAACTGGCTCTGCTACTATATCAAACCCCGGCTCTGGCTACACGACAGGAGACACCGTTGAATTACCATTAAGACAAGGTGGTACAAACATAACTGCAGAGTACACTGTAACAGCCGCAAGTGGAGCTTCTGGAACTGCTGCTAGTGTTGATATTAATCAATTTGGAGAAGATTACAGCGATGGGGATGTGTTAACTCTTAATCCACTGTCTGGAACAGGAGGAACTATAACTCTTTCAGCAGCAGCTGAATCAACCATGAAAGACGTTGTATCAACGTCTCTACCTAATGGCAGTATAAATCCGTTTTATAAAAGTAATTGGCCAGGTGATAAAGATTATTTAAAAAAGAAATTTATAAGATTTGCTTATAGATTTCAATTTGACGATGGTGAATATTCTTTAATATCACCATTTACTCAAGCTTGTTTTGTTCCTGAACAAGATGGTTATTTTGTAGGCGATGACGAAAGTAGAACTTTTAAAAGTACAGAGGTAGAGTTTATGCAAAATAAAATAAACGATATAGAATTAATAATTCCAGTTCCTTCAACTAGTTCTAGTTGGTCAAGTGCTGTTTCTGATTTTAAAATAGACTCTATAGATATTATATACAAAGATTCTAGTTCGGTAACTTTAAAAGTTTTAGATACTATAAAAACAGCTCAAATTTCTAATATAACCACTGGTAAACTAAGATACAATTATCAATCAGCAAAACCTTACAAAACTTTACCACTTAGAGATTTACTACGTGTTTATGATCAAACTCCAGTAAGAGCATTAGCTCAAGAAGCTGCTGGTAATAGAATAATATTTGGTAATTTTTTAGACAAACATACGCCACCTGAATCAATTTCTTATGCAACAGAAGTCGCTTTTAAAGAAGAAGAGTCTGGAGGAAATCCTAATTTACAGTATTCAGAAGTAAGAAAAGAATATCAGAACCACAGTCTAAAACAAGATAGGAATTATCAAGTTGGTATTGTTCTTTCTGATAGGTATGGCAGACAGTCTGATGTTATATTATCTAGCATTATCTTAGATTCTCAAAGTAGCCAAAACAAAGCTTCTACTATTTTCAATCCTTATAAGTCAGGTACGGATGATTTAAGCCAAGATTTTGATGATAACTTTAGTTACTACAATTCTGCTTTAGATACTGGCCTATATCCTTCTGGTTTAACAAATCATTTAGTTAATTCAACTGACACTTGGCCTGGTGATTCTTTGGTGGTTAATTTTTTTAACACAATAGATTCAACATTCAATAGTGTCTTAGGCACACCTGGGTTATATGACAGGGATACAAACCCTCTTGGATGGTATTCATATAAGATAGTTGTAAAGCAAGATCAAACAGACTATTATAATACATACACAGCTGGTATTCTAAATGGCTACATAGATGGAGAGTCTGAAGGTCCTTTACCTGCAAGTGTTGATGAGCCTATATTTCACTTTGCTGTTCAGTCAGATAATTTAAGTAAAATACCAAAAGACGTTACTTCAGTAGGCCCTAATCAAAATATATTTAGAACAGGTAGACCTTCTTTTAATGAAGATCCTTCTTACTATCAGTTTACAAATACTGATGGAGTATTTTTCCAAGCAGACCCTTACACTGAAGAAGGAGAACAATTATTAAAAACTAGAGATAGAGAAAGAGATTTTGACTCAGGTAGTCAAGTAGAGAACGCTTCTGTCAAATTAGCTACAAGAGTTGTCAATTACTACGACACAATTCCCGCTGTTGCAGCTGGTCCTAGAACAAGACAGTATTATCCAGGAACAGTAAAAGAAATAGTAACAGCTATAGGTACAGGAAATGATTTAGGACTTTTTGCAGTAGGTAATTTAGTAGAATATCCTTTTGATACAGCTCCAGGATTTTATAACTTTCAATCAAATCCATTTATAGCTAGAATGAATGTTTACAGTGCAACCACTAGTAATGTTATAAATAAGTATGGGCAACCTGGGCCAAGCCCTAATGCTGCTGAATTTGAAGTAGAGATACCAAATGGAACATTAGCTGGAGGCACTAATTACCCAGCAACTGGTGGTAACAGTATTCCGGTTGTTTTTAGAGGTGCTGCTAGTGCTGATATTTATTCAGATTTGTTTAAAAATAAAGGTATTAGATGTAACTTCACAGTAAACAATGGCGCGGTCACAAGTGTTACTTTATCTAACCCCGGCGAAGGATGGCAAGATATAGGTTTATCAGATGCTGTTCCAAGTAAAAGTTCTACAGCTACAATATCAGCTGCTGGAAACGCAGACTGCACTTTTAGTGTAAGAGTTACTAGAATACCTTATGAAAACACTGAGACTGGTTTACTACCAATATTTACTGTTTTTGAAACCACACCATTAGAATCAAAACTAGATATATATTGGGAATCATCTACAGCTGGATTAATATCAGAATTAAATACACAAATAACCGCTAGTGACAACACAACTCCAGCTGGGTTTTCTAGTTATGATTTTACAAATCAAGCTACCAATTCTATAGTTTGGTTTTATCCTGAGTATTTACCAATAAATAATCAATTAACTCCAACGCCTTTTTACGCTACTAACAGTGATGGATTAGCTATTCACGAGAATAACGGAGCTCCTTTTAATCCTATAATAACATTGGTAAGCGCAGTAGATGCTCTTGGCAATGATGTTACATCTACTTTTTCTGTAGTGCCTGGACCTACAGTTCAAATTAGCCAACCATACATTATTAGGAATCTAACTAATAGATTTTTTGGGGCTAGTTCAGCCTCTAGAGATGTTTTTACTTTTAATTTAAACGTAAACTCTGCTAGTACTACTTATGCACTTGATCAAACAACAACAAATACTGCTTTAACATTAAGCTTAGCACCTGGACTAACTTTTCCTAATGGTAATCTTATACCACAACCTACTTTTCCTTTGTTTAATGTAACGCCACCTGCTTTACAGCTGGATGTTTTAGGCACTGATGTGACTGGCACAGCTTCTTGTGGACAAACAGACTGGGAATTTGATGGAAGTGGACCTTCAGAACCTATAGCAACTTGGGTTAATGTTAGAAATGGAGGTGATTCGACGAATAGTTCTAGCTTATCTGAAATTACTATGTCTGTTATTGCTACTCAAGTTGGTGGAACAACTGGATCTTTAGACACTACTGTAGGTGGTTTAACTAGTTCTATAACTACAAACACAATAGATGGCACCTCAGGATTTAACGGCGATGCACCATTTCAATTAAATGGTGGATCTTTAAGTGGTTCAAGTGGTGAAATAGATTTAACAATAGGTTCAGAACCAAATAGAGTTAATGTAGCAACAGCTAGTGTTGCTGGTAGTGGATATTCTATAGGTGATGTACTAACGTTTCCTTTTAGTGAAATTGGTGGAACCACAAGCGTGGTAATAACTCTTAACGCTGGTGATATTACTACTGGAGGAAGAGATATTCAAAATTTCCTTAGTTTTACTTCTAGTGGTACTTCGCAAACAATGAATTTTAACAAAACCGCATATTCAAACTTATATGGTCCTGCAGCTAGCGCCGGCGATATTTTTAACTTGAGTATTGTTGCTACTGATGGAGGTGGATTATCCTCTCCAGTATGTACTGCGCGTTTAAAAATTGTTGAACCATGATCATAATGACATTATTTATAGGAAATTTTAAAATAAACAAGTAATAATTATAATATGAGCTATAAAATTGGTGTAAAATATTTTAATTGCTTTTTGTTGAAAAAAGTAATTCCGGCTCCTGCTAGCCCTGATCCCGTACCTCTTCCACCACAGTGGCCTGGGTTACCGTGGTTTAGAGCTAATAATAGTCTAGGTTACCCAGCATATCCTTTTGCGAGTAGTTTATCACCTAATACACCTGGTAGTTTTAAAAATCTAAACAATAATATGTTTTTTATTGAAGAGTCTAGAATTAAAGGTGGATTTAACAATGCTAATATAACAAATGGAGTTAGAGCCTATGTTGTCAATGAAAGTTTAGATGCTACAGACAAAAAGCATAGTTTAATATATTCCGGACTATTAAATACTAGAACAAGCTTTATTGAAACTAATGTTTTTTCAATAGCTGATCCATTGGTAAGAGATTTAGATCCTTTAAATGGCTCTATACAAAAGCTTTTTGCAGAAGATTCTAACTTAATGGTTCTTCAAGAAAATAAAATAAGTAAAGTCTTAGTAAACAAAAATGCTATATATTCAGGTGAGCAAGGCTCATTAGAAACTGGCGGCGAAGTCAATGTACTTGGCCAAGACGTTCCTTATTTAGGCGAGTATGGTATAAGTAGGAACCCAGAGTCTTTTGCTTTTTATGGTTATAGGAAATACTTTGCAGATAAAGACAGGGCTGCAATTCTTAGACTGTCTAGAGACGGTATAACTGAAATATCAGGATATGGTATGAAGGATTATTTTAGAGACAACCTAGCTCTTATATCTGATAACTATCAAAGACAAGTTTACACTGGGGTTATTAATACTGGACTTATGACTGGTGTGCGTACTGAAGCTCGTATTCTAAGTGGTGGTGCTGGAACTCTTTCAGGAGGTATTTCTGGAGTTGATATTGGCGCTTTAATGGAACTAGTTGAAGCAGATGGGACAGTTGTAGCTACTAACTCTAGGGTTACTAGTTTTGAAACTGATTTTGCAATTGGTCAAGATTTTAACTTTTTTCCAGCTATTGACTTTGGAGCTGGTGGTGTATATAATAAAATTAATTTTGTCACGTTTAAAAGAGGTCAAATATTAGGTGGTTGGGATGCTCATCAATCTTCTTACACCGTGTCCTTACAAAATATACCAAGATCAATAGCAACCCCAGTCACGCCTTTAAATTCTTCTGGCGGTAATTTTGATACTTTAGGTTTTGATGAAGGAGTTAATGGATGGACAAGTTTTTATAGTTACAAACCAAATGCATTTGGTAGTTTAAAAAATAATTTCTTTACATTTATTGATTCAGAAATATACCAACACTACGACGAAACAACACCTAATAATAGAACTAAATTCTATGGAGCTTCAAAACCAGCAGAGGCTTTTGTAGAATTTATATTCAATCCTAGCCCTACTGTGGTTAAAAACTTTAATACAATAGGTTATGAAGGAAGTAATGGATGGGAAGTAGATACTTATTTATCAGATATTGAAGGTTTTGACGATATAAACGGAACTGGTATTTATTCAGAATTTCAAGACTCAACTAAATCAATAAAAAGCTATGTAGAAGGTGCATATGATTCTTCTAATCCACCATTGACAGGAGCTACAGCTTTAGATCCTACAGCCACACAACCAATATTTAGAGTTGGTTTTGACAGAAAAGAAAATCACTATGTAGCTAATTTAATAAATAACAGCTTTGTTAGACCAGGTGAGATTATTGGTGGTGTTAAAATGAGTGGTGTTAAAGGTTATATAATGACAGTTAAATTATCTATAGATGATAGCACAGACTCCGGAGGAACAAAGCAATTATTTTCAGTTTCTTCTAATTACGTATTATCATCTATGCCTTAATTAAAAACAAATGGAATTAAATTTAATAAACAAAAGAGAAAACTTTATAAGAAAGTTGTCAGAAAAAATACTAGAAAATACTGACCATGACTTAATTAAAGGAGATGGCAAAAATATGCTTAGAGAAAGTGAAGAAATGGAAATCATTGATGACTTTACCAATGGTGTATATATTAGACGTATGGATGTAAAAAAAGGCACAATTATATCAGGCTGTATACATAATGAATCTCATTCATGGTTTTTAATTCATGGAACTGTTCTAGTTGCTGATAAGAATGGCTTAGAGTGCTTTAAAGCACCTTATTATACAAAGTCTAACGAAGGTGATCAAAGAATTATAGAAGTGTTAGAAGATGCTATATGGGTAAACACTCATTCAAACCCAGATAATGGTAGAGATATAAAAGCTATTGAAAAAAGATTATTCTCTATAAATAAAGAAGAATATAAAAAACATTTAAAATTAAAAAAACAATAATATGACAGCAGTAGCAGCAATAATAATGGGTGGTGTAACTTTGCTTACAACAGGAGCCCAGTTATTTGCAGGTAGCAAAGAATCACAAAGACTAGCACAACAACAAAAAGATGCTATGGAAGAGCAAAGAAGAAGAAATGCTGAGATAGCCGAGTTAGAAATGAGTAGACAAGAGGTTGTAGATATGTCTGATGAAATTAGAGACATGAAAGATGATGTACTAAACCCATATCAAAATCTAGGAGTTGCAATGTCTGGTATAGAACTTCAAATGGAAGAAACTGATGAAGCTCTAGCTAATATATTAAACAATATGAATAGAGCTGGTGTTGGGGCTGGGGCTGCTACTCAATTAGCTAGATCTGCCGCTGCTAGTAAGTTAAAAGTTGCCGCTCAATTAGAGAATCAAGAACTAGCTAATCAAAAACAATACCTAGCTGGTGAAGCACAAAAATTAAATACAATAATGTCTCTAGAACAAGCTGCATTAAAAGAAGAAATAAATGTTTATGGTAGACAAGAAGGTAGAACTATAGCTCGATTAGATAGGTTAGCTGGATTAGCCACTAATGCTGGACAAATGGGAATGGATTATGGCGTTGCTTCTAGTAACGCTATGTTGGGTGCAGTTGCAGGAGCCTCTAG
>Ga0209535_1001161_pt1 | contig 18079 bp, 24 predicted proteins | sample LinPmetageLP28_FD_184041 | JGI IMG/M metagenome (GOLD analysis project Ga0209535, IMG submission 184041) | Marine viral communities from the Pacific Ocean - LP-28 (SPAdes) (version 2) | ecosystem: Environmental > Aquatic > Marine > Oceanic | place: Pacific Ocean | collected 2009-08-22 | reverse complement strand
ACATGAAAATGCATTAGTTTCAGGGCAAGCTGAATACGCTGTAGACTCAGCGGTAAGTGATGTTCTTGAGGCTTTTGTATCAACAACTGCAGCAGGTGCAAATACAGTTAACACACAAGATGTATCTTTAACAAAAATTGATAGATCAGCTTATGCTGCTTTACCAAACAAGTTAGCTTTAGGACAACCTTCACAGTATTATGTGGATAGACAAGAAATTCCTAAGATATATTTATATCAAGCACCTAATTTAAATACTTACACTGTTTTAAAATATTATGTAATTAAAAGAATACAAGATGCAGGTGCTTACACCAATGATGCTGATGTAGTGTTTAGGTTTTTACCTTGTATGGTCGCAGGACTTGCTTATTATTTAGCGATGAAGAACGCACCAACACTTGTACAACAAAACAAATTAATTTATGAAGATCAACTTAAAAGAGCTTTGGATGAAGATGGTCAAAGAGCTTCAACTTATATTACACCTCAATCTTTTTATCCTAATGGAATTTAATTATGGCTAAATGGGCGACAGGTAAAAGATCACAAGCAATATCAGATAGATCTGGTATGGCATTCCCTTACACAGAAATGGTTAAGGAATGGAATGGTTCTTTAGTGCATTATTCTGAATTTGAACCTAAACATCCACAAATAAGACGTAGACATTTTACTGCTGATGCAATTGCATTACAAAATACAAGACCAATGAGATTTCAACAACCAACTGATATATCAAATATAAACCCACAAGCACCCCAAGACGATACAATAGTAAGTTCCGGTGGTTCGATGGTTGGAATAGCTAATTTATCATTACCAGGCCAATTTGCTTTTCAAACACAATACGTAGAAGTAATTAGAGATGGAGTAACTACAATTTTACATAGTATGATTCCACAAGATCCTTCTTTACAAAATAGAAGAAGACAAGCAGAATTAACTTTGGGCAACGTAACAGTGAGTATTACATAATGGCAGTAACATATTCAAATTTTTTAACACAAGTTCGAGATTACACAGAGGTAGATTCTAATGTATTGACAGACTCAATTATACAAAATTTTATAAGATCAGTTGAATTAGATATTGCTGGAAAAGTTGATTACGATGATTTGAGAAAATATGCTACTTCTAATTTTACAGCTAGTAACAGATATGTATCCATACCATCAGATTCTTTAATATTAAGATCTATACAAGTTATTGATGGTTCAGGTAATAGAACTTTTATGGAAAAAAGAGATACAAGTTATATATCAGAATTTAATGGCACAGGAGCTACAGGCACTCCTAAATATTACGCAAACTGGGATGATTTTAATATTTTAGTTGCACCAGTACCTGCGACTGCTTTAGAAATACAAATAAATTATATTAAAGATCCACCACAATTTACTTCAACTAATGAAACCTTTATAGCAAAGTATCAAGAGTCTATGTTATTGCACGGTGTATTAGCAGAAGCATTTAGATTTTTAAAAGGTCCTATGGATATGTACAATCTTTACGAAAAGAAGTACAATGAGGAAGTACAGAATTTTGCCCTACAACAAATGGGTAGAAGAAGACGAGCGGAGTATGATGATGGTGTACCTAGAATACAGGTTGCTTCACCGACTCCAAACACAAATTAATAGGAGAATAATTATGGCAATAACAACAAACGCAATCTGTGATTCTTTTAAAAAAGAATTACTACAAGGAAGTCACGATTTCGATGCATCAACAGACACATATAAATTAGCGATGTACACAAGTTCAGCGACTTTAGGAAAATCAACAACAAACTACTCTACTAACCCTGGTGGTGGATCTAACACAGAAGTTACTTCATCTAATTACACAGCTGGTGGTGGAACACTTGTTAACCAAGGTGTTAAAGTTTCATCTTCAATAGCAATTACTGACTTTGCTGATCTTAGTTTTCAAAACGTAACTCTTACGGCAAGAGGCGCTTTGATTTACAACACAACTACTAACGGTGGTTCAAATACCACTGATGCAGTTGCTGTCTTAGATTTTGGAAGTGATAAAACTGCAACAGCTGGAACATTTACAATTCAGTTCCCTGCATTTACTACTTCTGCTGCTATTTTAAGAATAGCTTAATAAAGGAATAAGATGATATGGCCACTGGATGGGGTAATAAAACATGGGGTGCAGACTCTTGGGGAGACCTAAGCGATACATCCGTTACCCTAAGTGGCCTATCATTAACATCAACTATTGGAAACGAAACCCAAGTAATTGATAACCAAGTAACTCTTACTGGATTACAATTAACTTCTTCTGTAGGTACTTCTGTTGGAGGTACTTCTGCTTTAGTCTCAGTCACGGGTAGCCTAGAGTCTATGGCTGTTGGAAGTGTTTCAACACCTATTGGACAAGACGTTGGTGTATCTGGTTCACAATTAACTTCTACTTCAGGAACAGCAACTATTGATGGCACAACACTAACTGGAGAAGGTTGGGGTAGAGGTGAATGGGGAGAGTTTGCTTGGGGTGATAATTTTTCAGTTCAAGTTACAGGAGTACAACTTACATCTTCAATTGGTAATGAGACAGCATTTACAGATGTTACTGTTTCAGTTACAGGACAACAATTAACTAGCACTTTTGCAAGTCCTTCTTTCTCAATTCAAATTGATCAAGATATATTTGTACTTGCTTCTGAAGATCAACTTGATGCGTTAACTACTGTGTCTACAGTATCTGCAGGTGCGAATGTAAGTGTCACTGGTGTTCAATCTACGATGTCTCAAGGAAATACTACAGGAGGTCTTAAAACTCCAGTAAATGTTACAGGTATTCAGGCTACAATGACACTAGGTTCTATAACCTTAATTCAATCAACTAATGAACCTGTCACCGGACAACAATTAGCAATATCTTTAGGTACTGATTCAGAAATACCTGATCAGGTAGTAGGTGTGGGAGGCTTACAATTAGCTAGCTCAATAGGTTCTGTAACAGCTAATGGTACTGCAAATATAGTTGTTACAGGAATACAATTGACCGCTTCAGTTGGAGATCCTAATATAACTGCGTGGGCTGAGGTTGATCCTGGAGTAAATAATACTTGGACGGTAGTTGATCGAGCTGCTTAAATGAGGTAAAATTATAATTATTTAGGAGATAAAAATTTATGGCTTTTTCAACGGATTTAAAACTCGAACTAATGGTCACTGGTGAAAATGCCGGTACATGGGGAGATAAAACAAATACCAATTTAAATTTAGTACAACAATCTGTTGCAGGTTATCAAGCAATCGATGTTGCTGGTGCTGATGTAACTTTAGCAATGACAAATGCAACTATTTCTAATGCTAGAAATATGACATTAGAATTTACTGGAACTTTAGCAGCAAATAGAACTGTAAATTTTCCTGCAAGTTTAGAAAAAGTATTTAATGTAATTGATTCAACTAATCATGATGGTAATACCTTAACTTTTAAAGTTACAAGTGCAGCAGGTTTTTTATTATGTGAAGGCAACAGTTATTTTTGTCATTCTAACGGAACCAATATTATTAAAGATTTAGAATTTAGAAAATGGAGAGTAGTATCAGCAGCAGAAACAATTCAAGCTGGCGCTAAACTTTTAGTAAACACAAATGGTGGAGCAGTAACAATTACGCTTCCAGCCTCACCTTCTGCAGGAGATGAAGTACATTTTGTAGATCAAGGATACGATTTTAATACTAACGCGTTGACTGTTGGTAGAAACTCTTCTAATATAGCTAATGCAGCATCTGATCTTGTTGTTAATACACAAGGTGCAGCTTTTTCATTAGTATTCTCAGGAGATGCTACAACAGGATGGACTTACACGGAGAAATAATATGTCAAATTATGAAGCAACTAAATATGATTTTGATGGAGCAAACCTTACAGGTATCGAAGGTACGGCTACTGGTACAATTTTACCTTGGTCAGCAGCATCAATTCCAACAGGATTCTTAGAATGTGCCGGTGCAGCAGTTTCAAGATCAACTTATTCAGCATTATTTGCAATCGTAGGTACTACTTATGGTGTAGGTGATGGATCATCTACTTTTAATTTACCTAATCTACAAGATAACGTACCAATTGGAAAATCTCCAGGAAAAGCTTTAGCTTCAACAGGTGGAGCAAATACAGTATCTGTTACAGCAACTGGAAACGTAGGTGGCTCAACAGCTAATGCTACTTTATCAACAGCACAACTTGCTTCTCACTCACACCCTGCTGCTGCTACTATGGCTCCAGCTGGTGGTGGTAACCCGGGAACTAAAGCTGCTGCCGGAAGCACTGGTGCTGCAGGTTCTGGACAAGGTCACTCTCATAATATGAGTGCAACTTTTTCAGGAAGCGCAGTAAATGCTGCAATCGTGCAACCTTATTTAACTTTAATTTATATTATTAAGACGTAGGAGAAAATATGGCAACAAACGCAAATTGGACAATAGTATTTGATGATAAAATAGTAATTAAAAATCACGCAGAAGGTGCTAGTGAAGGTGTTGGATATGTTATATCTGATGATTCTTTTTGGTCTGATTCTAAGTTTTCTAATATTTGGGCTATCCAATATGGTACAACAAATGTCAATGACCAAGTAGAATACAGAGATGAGACACCCCATTCGTCATTTGTTGATGCAAACATTGGAGACATCAATCAATTTTCATCTAGATGGGATTCATCACACTTAGCTAAACTACAATCTAATTGGGATAATGATAATGTTGATGATGAAACTGAAGCTGAAAAAATTACTAGATTAGGTGCAAGACCTACTTCTTATTCTTCGTAATTATCTTAACATCATCCAAGAAGTTAAAATATACTTTTCACCAGATAGAGGTGGATTACCTCTATGAACATAAGGAAAACCAGCAGGCCAAATAACTATTCTACCTGTTTTAGGTTTTACCCTTTTTGAAAAATGTAAAAATTCCGTTTCCCCTCCATCTTCAACGTCATTTAAATATATAGAAAAAACAAAAGCCCTAGGTTCATTATCAAATCCTTTTCCATGCTCAATATGCCATACATGGTATCCTTCTGTAGGAAGAGTTTTTTGAATTTTTAAACAAGTAAAATGAAAAGGAACCCCATAAGCATCATTTGCTCCCGTAGTTTCAATATAATGTTTAAAAGCTATATCAAAATTAAATATCATAGGTTTTAATTCTTCCCACCAGGTTTCTATGTTATTAGACGCTGCAAAAAATTGTTGGTCTTGTTTTTTCAATATAGAAGCTTTTTCTCCACCAATTCTATTTATTGTATTATTAAATTTATTTTGATTTTCATATAATTGAATAGCTTTTTTACATTCTTCTTCAGTAATGTAATTATCATATATTCCGATAAAATTATCTATAATCACTTTTTTTTCATTCATTATTCTATCCTTAAATTAAAACTCAATGCTACTCTTTTCTTCTCAGTATGATTTGTCGTTACGGTGTGGTTTAAACTTGCGGGAAAAAAAAACATATTATTTTCTTTAGCAATAAAACTTACACTATTTGTATATTTTATGAGATCATTATTTATAGGAAATTCTCCTACATAAGGGTTATGATTTTTAAAAGTTAATGCGCCCTGCTTATAATCGCCAATTGCTTTTAAATAAAAAACTCCAGATATACTACTTAATTCTTTTACATTTCTGTGATTATGTAAACCCACTATTTGATTTTTACCTTGTTCATTAAACCATGAGTCACTTAATTTTATTTTTGTAAAGGTCAACCCTAAATTATTTAAATAATTTTCACATTTTGATTCTAAAAACATTTTTATATAAATATTTTCACTGAAAATATTTGAAGAATGTTTAAAAGTTGTAGGTGTTGTGTCATTTCCCGGCATCCAACTGTTTTTAAATAATTTTTTTTTCTTACATTCCTTATAATAATTATTTACAATATTTATAAATTGATAATCTTTTATGTGAATTTCTTGAATTGGAGAACAAAATATATTTGTTATCATATTATTTCATAAAAATTTGTACAGTTATTCTTGGCATAACATTTGACCTCACTGGATTTACTTTATGTTCTAAAGGTGATTTGACTACAACTAAAGAGTTTCCTACATAAGGCAAAAAACCATGACCTTTGTCATCTGTAAACATAAACTCTCCGCCAAAATTTTTATTCCATCTTCTATTAATATAGTAAGTTGCTCCGTATTTCCAGTTGCCATCATTATGCCATTGAATACCAGTATCTTCTTTCATGTAGTGAATATTAGTCAATATTCTCTCAACACTACTAATAGAAAAAAATTGATTATGCTTAATCAAAGATTCTAATTTTTTAAAAGGTGGGTATTCTGTTATAGTAACTTTATCTGGAGCTTTAATATGAGAGATTAATTCTTTACTCCATATATTTTTAACACTGTGTAAATTAATATTTTTTCTTTCTTTTATAATAACATTGTGGATATTTTTATACATATCATAACTTAAAAAATTATGTATCCACCAAAGTTTATTAGGTATTGAATATGCTAATTTCATTTAGCTATTTGGTTAAGTTTATTAATATAATTAAATTTATTGTCTATTCCGTTTATATTAAAAATTAAACTGTATCTGTTTTTTTCTTCTCTATGTTCTTCAAAACCATGAGATACCTCAGATGGAAAAATATAATAATCTCCAGGTTTAGGAGTTATTTTTATATTTAATTCTGGTAGAATTAAATCACAACCTTCAGTTAAATATAAAATACCATGGATACAAGGATGGGTGTGAAAATTTAATGAATCTCCTTTTTTTATTTCATTTCCCCAAGCATCACCAACTGTAAATTTTTCTAAAAAATGTTGAAATATTAATGAATGTGAAACTTGATGTTTATTTATTAAATAAACCATAAAATTTTTAAACAACGGTTTATCAATAAAATACCTCCAATTTGTCATGCCCCCTTTTACGTTGGTATAATTTTTCATTTCTGGGTCTAAATTATTTTTAATGTCGATAATTAAATTATTAATTACATCTATATAAGGATAATTACCAAAAATAATATTTATGGTTCTTGGATAAGTTACAGTTAAACTATTTGTATGTTCATTTAACTTGTTATTTGTGTCTAATAAACTAATCATTTACTATCGTATGCATAATTTTGGTAAATACCATTTTTATTAACGTAGTGAAAAAATACTTGAGCCATACCTTCGCCTTTATATACTCCTGAACGCCAATGTTTTTGATCACAGCCGGCATATAAAACTGCATCACCTTCTTTTAATTCAAAAGATGTTCCTTCAATTACAATAGGCCAGTTGTCGTATTTCTTAATACAAGCAGTCACACTTATTTCACAGGCAGGTCTATCTGTATGTTTTTTTAAAATTGCACCAAACACATAATACCTCCAATAAGCATAGGTAGGAAATAATTTTAAATTAGATTCTTTTTCTACAATGGGTAGTTTTATATCTAACAAACCAGTCATTAAAGGATCATTGTACCATGCAGGAGAAAATGATTGGCTATCTAATTGATAGTCTTTATTTAAATCTAATTTATTATAGCAATACTTTTCAAGTACGCTAAGTTCTTTTTTTAAAAAGAAATTTTTAATAAGTTTATAATCTACTGCAGCCATGATACTATACTATATCTTGTTCCTTTTGTAATAGATTGAATACTGTGTGGGTACATAAAATTACTTGGAAAAAATACAATAGAACCTTTTTTAAGTTTTAATCTTTTAATTTCTTTTTCTTTTTGATCTGTAAAAATTAAATCCCCACCTTCATACTCATCATTTAAATTAATAATAATACTTAAATGTCTAGGTGTATCTGTATAATAATCTGTGTGTATTTCGTATTTTCCACCTGCAGAATATTTTAATAAATCTATCTGAGTTATTTTTGAACTTGTCATTTTAGGAAATTTTGCTTTGTAAAAAATATATATTCTTTCTATTTCGTTTTTTATGTAGTTCCAATAAAATAAATCTGTAGGTGTATTAAAAGTTAGATGATGGCCTTTTACATTTCTTACATCTTTATTTATAGTATCTAATACCCCTAAATTTTTTTTAGCTTTATAATTTATTAAAGGTATAATTTTATCTATGAATTTAGAAGAAACTATATTTTTTAACTCAACAATTGCTTCTAAATGGTCCATTATAAAGTATTATCTTTATAATACTTTATAAAGCAAGATGTTTAATTAATATTTAATTTAAGGTATAATATCGTATGCCTCTAACAAAAGTACAAATAGCCCCCGGATTTAATAAACAAGTAACCCCGACAGGAGCTGAAGGTAAATGGACTGATGGGGACTTTGTAAGATTTAGATACGGATTACCTGAAAAAATAGGTGGTTGGGAGCAACTTGTTAATAAATCTTTAGTAGGCGGTGCAAGAGAACAGTTTATTTGGGCTGATTTAGATGGAAGAAGATATGCAGCTATAGGTACAAACAAAGTTTTAGTTATTTACTATGAGGGTGCTTTTTACGATATTACTCCTTTAGCTACAGCTTTAACTGGTTGTACATTTAATACTGTAAATACTTCAGCAACAGTAACTGTAAACAAACCAGCACATACATTACAACCCGGAGATCTATTTACATTTACTTCTGTAACACCTCCAACAGGAGCGGGATACGTAGCTTCAAATTTTACAACAAATACTTTTCAGGTGGTGACTGTTCCAGACAGTGATACGTTTACAATTACAATGGCAAGCGCAGCAGGGACAACGGTCAATGGAAGCGGATCGGCTACTATTAATCCCTACGAAAGCGCAGGTGCTTTAGGTTTTACTTATGGCTTTGGTTGGGGAACAGGGCTATGGGGTGGAGGCCAACAAGTATTTGGAACTTTAAACGGAGCTTTACTAGATGATACCGCAGGTACTGGAGGAACTGGAACTTCTATTACACTTACTTCAACTACAGGATTTCCAACATCGGGAACATTTAAAGTTGGCGCTGAATTTATTTCATACACAGGTATATCTACAAACGATTTAACAGGCATTACTAGAGCAGTGGGGGGAACAAGGTCGGCTCACTCATCTGGATCAGGTATTGAATTTTTTACAGCTTGGGGAGAAGATTCATTATCTTCAACTTTAACAACAGATCCTGCATCATGGTCATTAGATAATTTTGGAGAAAAATTAATTGCAACTATTAAGAATGGTAAAACATTTGAGTGGAATCCCATTAACTCAAACCCAAATGCCTTAACGACAAGAGCAACTGTTGTAAGCGGTGCACCAACAACATCGGTTATGTCACTTGTATCCGATAGAGACAGACATTTATTAATGTTAGGAACTGAAACTACGATTGGAACTCCGGGTACACAAGATAAAATGTTTATTAGGTTTTCTGATCAAGAAGATATTAGTGATTACACACCAACCTCAGTCAATACTGCAGGTACTTTTAGAATAGATGCGGGAACTAAAATTGTTGGAGCCGTAAAAGGAAAAGACTACACATTAGTTTTAACAGATAATTCAGCTTACGTAATTCAATTTGTAGGACCACCTTTTACTTTTTCTATTAGACAAGTTGGTTCAAACTGTGGAGCAATTGGACAGCATTCTATAAAATATGTTAATGGAGCTGTATATTGGATGGGTGAGTCTGGTGGATTTTTTGTATATGATGGTACAGTTAAATCATTACCCTGCCAAGTTGAAGATTTTGTATTTACGAATAAAGGTGACAACTTGGGTATAAATTATCAAAATGGTGAAGTAGTGTACGTAGGTCTAAACCATTTGTATGAAGAACTTACTTGGTTTTATCCTAAATCAGGATCTACATTTAATGATAGATGTGTCACTTACAATTATCAAAGTGGAACTTGGACAACAGGTTCTTTGTCAAGGACTACTTGGGTAGATGCTAATTTATATGATGTACCTTACGCAACTGAATTCAATTCAACAAGCACTCCTACTTTTCCAACCGTTCAAGGTGTTACGAATATAAATGGCGGAACTCTTTACTATGCTCACGAAGTTGGAACAAACGAAGTCGATACCGCAGGAAATAAAACAGTAATACCTGCTTTTATTGAATCTGGAGATTTTTCTATAAACATTGAAGGAAACGGACAACTATTTATGAGCATGAGAAGATTTGTACCAGATTTTAAATTACTTCAAGGTAATGCTCAAGTAACAATTAATTTAAGAGATTTTCCAAGCGATGCAGAAGTATCTTCACCACTAGGACCTTTTACAATAACATCCACTACTAATAAAATAGATACAAGAGCGAGAGGAAGATTTGTTAGTTTAAAAATTGCAAACACCAGCACAGATGAAAATTGGAGATTTGGAACGTTTAGGGCGGATGTACAACCTGATGGTATGAGAGGATAATGGACGAAATATTTTTACAAGATTACGCTAACAATGTAGCACAGGCTCAAGATCCATATGGTATTGCAGCAGTACAATCACAACCAGGATTTGAAAACTATGTACCAAGTTTTGCAAATCAAGACTTAACCCCTATGGGTTTAATTGATGAGACACAACCAAGATTACCAGACTTTAAGGAAATGGCAAAAAAAGCAGCTGTAAATCAAGCTAAAAACTATGCAATAAAAAAAATAGGTTTGGACGGTATTAAAGGAAATATATTAAGTTCAGTTATAGGCGCTAGTCCCTACGTGCAAGGGATAGCAACTTTAGGTTCTGCGCTCACGGGGAACTCTTTTAATATCTCAAATATCTTAGCTCAAAAAAGAGCTGAAAAATCTTATGCAATGAATCAAAAAAAAATTGAAAATGAATTAAATAAATCACAGATACAGGCAATACAAAGTAGATTAGACTCACAACCTGTATCACCTCAAGACAGAGGAAGAGGAAATCAATATAATTCACCTACACCCTCTGCACCTGCTGCAAGGCAATCTAGACAAACTTCAGGTCCGGGTGGTTTACATAGTGGGTATTAATGGCTAGAGTAGATATAGTAATTCCAGAACCATCCCCTAAATATACAGAGGAAAACCAAAGACAAGTAACACAGTCTTTACGAACGATGCAGGATAAGTTAAACACTTCTTATCAACAAGAATTAAAAAATGAACAAGATACATTTACCTGGTTTATATCATGACAATTAGATACAAAAGCGATACATTTACTTTGACTACCACAAACGTTACTACAATTTTAACATGCCCATCAGATGCAACTGTACTTGTTAAGAACTTACAAGCAGTTCATGATACAGCAAGCAATGTGGATACTCATGCCTTGTTAACAAAATCAGGTGGTTCCGCTGTTAAGATAGCTTACAAAGAACTTAATAAAACTCAAGCTAATATGATAGAAGAAACTTTATCTATGGAAGCAAGTGATGTTTTATCAATGCAAGCAGGAACAGCAAATGAAGTTACAGGAGTTGTGAGTTATGCTCTCATAGACCGATCACAGGAAAATGGCTAGAAAATTTAAAGACTTTGTAACTAGGGATAAACCTAAAAAGAGAGGGCCTCGAAAACATAAGAAATCATTGTCAAAAAGTGAGAAACTTCAAAAAAGATTGAAGCGTTATAAAGGCCAAGGAAAAGGCTAGACAAAAATTGTTTACAAAGGTATAAAAAAGAATGTCTGATTTACCTAAAATACCGGCAACCGCAACAGAAATCATTAAACACAAAAGAACAGGTAAGATATATGCTAGCAAAGATGATTTTGATGCTGATGTTGCTGACCCCAATACTGACACTACTGTGGATGACTTTAGACAAGACCTTGAAATCAAAGTTACTAGGGTTTCTATGGGGGCGCTAACTAAAGAATAATGCAACCTCGTGGAGCCACTGAGCTACAAATGGAAATGCTTGAAAAGCATGTTTCAAAAAAGTTGTTAGACCAAGTTCAAATCTGTACATCCATTCCTGGTAAAGTTCCAATAGATCCAAAAAAATTAAATATTCTTTGGCAAAAGAATTCTTGGGACCAACCTAACTTACAAGAATTTTTTACAAATAAATCAAGACATGATGAATACGATTGGTATATATTTAACAGTCATTGGAACTACGAAAAGTTTAGATATGCCTTTGACATACCTACAGAAAAATGCGTAGTCATTAAAAATGGTATAGATAATTTTCCTATAAGAAAAATATATAAAAGAGGAACTCCAATTAAATTAATACATCACTGCACTCCCTGGAGAGGTTTAAATGTATTGCTACGTGCAATGCAGGAAATAGATAACCCTAATATAAAATTAGATGTTTATAGTTCTTGTAAAGTATACGGATCTGAATTTTCAGATAACACTGAAAAAGATTTTGAAGGTTTATACGAGCAAGCTAGAAAATTACCAAATGTTAATTATATTGGTTACAAGCCTCATGAGTACATAAAAGAAATGATGCCTAATTATGATATGTTTGTTTACCCCTCTATATTTGAAGAAACTTCTTGTGCCTCTGCGCTTGAAGCTTTAGCATCTGGTGTACATGTAATAACTAATAATTTTGGAGCTTTATATGAAACTTGTGCAGAGTGGCCAGTATATATTAATTACTCAAAAAATTACGAACAGATGGCTCAAGATACAGGAGCAGCTATTAATGTTGCAGCATCATACTTACATGAAAATTTTATGCAAGAACACCTACAACAACAACAAGACTTTTATAAAAGATTTTACAGTTGGGAAAAAAAGGGGATGGAATGGACAAACTTTTTGAAAGGAGCTTTGAATGAAAGAGACAGTAAATGAAGACACTTACCAAACATTAAAAGAAATTGAGATAACACCATACGAAAAAGCTACTCTTCCTATGTGGAAACCGGACACCGGACAAAAAGAAGAAAAAAAAACAACTAAGTCACCTTATAACATTATGATTTGTACACCTTGTCATAGTAATGTGACTATGCATTACACACAAGCCCTTTTGGAACTACAACAACTTTGCATCAAAAAAGGAATAAGAATTACATTCACTTTATTGAAATCTTCTTTAGTCACTCAAGGAAGAAACTTATGCGTTTCAGCATTCTTAGAATCTAACTGTACTCATATGTTATTTGTGGACTCCGATATATATTTTAGAGCAAAATCTATTATTAAAATGTTAGATTTAGACAAAGAATTAATATCTATCCCTTATCCACTTAAAACTATGATGTGGGATAAACTTTATAAAAAGTGGAATGATGGTGAGGTTAAAAACGCTGGAGATATTCATAGATATTTAAACACCTACCCAATGAAAGTAGCAGATGCTGACAACATAACTTTGAGTAGTGGTGTTATGGAAGTCACGCATAGTCCTACAGGATGTATGTTGATTAAAAGATCAGTGTTTGACAAGATGATAAAAAAATATCCAGATAAAAACATAATTCAAAAGACAGTTATAAATGGTGAGTATGTAGATAGACCTCATTTATGGAACTTTTTTGATTGCATACATGACCCTGAGACTAAGACTTATTTAGGTGAAGATTTTTCTTTTTGTAAGCTTTGGAAAGATATTGGAGGTACTTGTTATGTTTATGTCAATGACCCAATCATTCATGTAGGAGAACATCAGTACGAAGGTTGTTTTAGAGATGAGTTGAAACTAGCCGACTAAAATGGTATTATTCAATACTTAGATCTTAATTAGGAGAATTTATATACATGTTACAATTTTTACCATATCTGGCCGCAGCTTACGGTGGTTACAAAGGATATCAAGGAGCAAAAGATTCAGGTGCCTCAGGACTTGGAAGAATACTTGGTGGTATTAGTGGAGCTTACACAGGATATAGTTTAGGAAACATGGTTCCGGGAACAACTCCATATTCACAGTTAGGACAAAATTTTGCATCTTTAAAAGGTTTACCAGGACAACAAATTGGTCAAACATTTACAGGATCTACAACTTTACCAGGACAGTCAGGTGGTTTTATACCAACACCAGCAGCAGAAAAATCAACTAGTAGTATATTAGATATTTTAAGAAACAAAGAAACGGGTAAATATGATCCATTAAAAGTTTCAGCTGCAATTACTGCAGGGACTTACTTTGGAGGTGCATTCGATCAAGCGCCAACAGATATTTACACACCAGGATACAACATGGGTTATTTAGATTTACAAGCTAATAGACCTGGATACACTTACATCGATCCAACTACAGGTGAGGAAAAAGCATACGAAAAAGTTTACGCACCAGAAGAAGCGGGTAGAGGAGATCCTAGAATGGGTCCTTACTCTATGAATGTTCAAAGATTAAGAGTAGGTGGTATAGCAGAAATAAAAAAATTTAATGAAGGTGGTGTTAACTATCTTCCATCAAAAGTTTCACATGACGAAAATGATTCTAATAATTATGTTAGAGCATCTGGTTATGTAGAAGACGGAGAAGGCGTAGGAGATAAAGACGAGGATACAATGTTAGCTCAATTAGCAGATGGAGAGTTTGTAACAAGAGCAGATGGAGTATTAGGTGCTGGAATCATAGCTGGAGGAAATCCAAATAGTATGAAAGATATGAGAGAAAAAGGTGCCCAATATTTCTATGAACAACAAAAAAGATACAAACGTGTATTTGATTTATTAAAGGATAGAAATGGCATCGGTAAAGAAAAAACAAATTAAACCCCTAGTAAGTATTTTACCTTTAGAGCCTAAAGATGTTGAAAGATTTTGGCCTTTAGCTGAGTTTATGGTAGCGGAAGCTTTAGCTTTTTCTGGTAAATATGCAGACTCTGCTTGGGTTTTAGACGAATTAAAAAAAGATACAATGCAGTGTTGGATTATGTTTGGGTCTGATGAGTTTGAAGAAAATAAAGTATTTGGTATTTGTGTTGGAAGAATTGGGATTATGCCTAATTACAATCAATATGAAATTATTATTTGTACAGGTAAAAGAAGAGAATTATGGGAAGATAGTTTAATTAAAGTAGTTACTGATTTTGCAAATGTTAACAAATGTAAAAGACTAAGTATAATGGCCAGACCCGGTTGGGAAAAAGTTTCCAAAAAATGGGGATGGAAAAAGAAACACGTACAACTAGAGAAATGGATATAATATGAGTTTTTTTGGAGGAGGAAGATCACAATCACCAGCAACACCAAGCTCACAAACACAGTTTGTTAGAGAAGCGCCAGGTATTGAAGAACGTAAAATAGAACTAATGGACATCGCGAGACAAGTCGCAGGGAAACCAGTAAACTTACCAGACTATCAAGTAGCAGGTTTAGGTGCTTTAGAACAACAAGGAATAACAGCAGCGGGTACAACAGGTATTGGAGCCCCGACTGTACAACAAGGTATTAATCAAATTAATGCTTCAGCGTCACCTATTGGTGCTCAACAAATAAATCAATATTTAAATCCATATCAACAATATGTAACCAATGAAATTGGAAGACAAGCACAGATTCAATCAAATCAAATAGGTGCACAAGCAGTAAATGCAGGTGCTTTTGGTGGTGGTAGAGAAGGTGTTCAACAAGCAGAATTACAAGGAAGAGCTTTAAATGCTATGGGACAAGCTCAACAACAAGGTTTTAATACTGCATTGGGCGCAGCCCAAAGACAACAGCAAGTTGGTCTTTCTGCAGGACAACAATTAGGTCAAATGGGTATGGGCCAACAACAAATGGCGCAAGGTGATATCAATCAATTGATGGCTTCGGGTGGTGTTCAAAGACAATTAGCTCAACAGGCTATGGATGCACAAAGACAATCAACACTACAACAACAATACGAACCATATCAAAGAGCTGAGTTCTTAGCTAACTTGTATGCTGCAGGACCTAAGTCATCATCTCAAGTTACAATGGGTACACAACCTTCTACTAGTCCGTTAGCTCAAGCTGTTGGTACTGGTATAGGAGCATTCACAGCATTCCAAAACGTGAAACAACCCGTACAGGCTTAGGAGGTTCGATGTCACTAAATAAAGTTTTAAATAGACCCATGTTTAGAAAAGAAGCTTTGAGAAAAGGTGTGCTTAAAACTATAAATGCAAACACAGGTGTTATGGTTGGACAACCATATACTGCACCAGGAGTTCCAGCAATTAGAAAACCACCTACATTCATGGAAAGAATGAAAGTGAGTAGTCCAGTAAGAATGGGGAAAAATTTAGTTAAAGGTATAGCTAATATACCGGCAATTGGTGGTTACTATGCAGGTGAAAAAGTTGCAGAGGGTTTAGGTATTCAAGACCCTGTTGGACAAATGGCTTTTGGATTAGGAGGATCTTATGCTGGTGCAAGAGCACTACCTGCTTTAGCAGGTATAGGTATGCTACCAAGCGCTGTTATTGGTGCTAGTATTTATGGTGTAAATAACAGAGTACAAGCTGGTATCAAAGAAAGAGCAAGAATTAACGCAATGTCTCCTGCAGAAAGAAAAGCTTTTGAAATAGAACAAAGAAACAGTGCATTTGATTATATGAGCGCATCTGATAATGAATTATTTGGTAAGTTTGTACCAAAAGCACCAGAAGAAATTAAAACAAGATCTTCAGCAGCACCTAAAGAGGGTCCTGGTTCTGGAAGAGTTACAGGAAATAAATCAAAAGAATTAAAAGCTGAAGGTGATCCACTGCTACAGGACAACGTAGCTGATTCAAATGACATAGCTAATTTAGATTCAATACAAGAAAATTCATTAGGTGCTGGAACTCCACCGCCTCCAGGCGAAGATGGAATTACAAATTACACAAGCACTTTATCTGAGGATAGAGAAAGAAGAGAAGCGGAAGCTTTATTAACTGCTCCAGAAAAGAAAACACAAAAAGCAGAAAGCACGGCTCAAGGTAATAATGAAATTGCATTAGGTGGTCCATCTGATGATGTTGCGTTTAATAAAACAATTGCACTTGCTAAAAAATATCAAGAAGAAATATTTAGAGGTGAAGGATCTCAAGCTAATTTAGTATTCCTAGCTAATCTTGCTTCAGGATTATTAACAGGAACTACAGCTAAAGCTGGTATTGGCGGAGCCCTTGAAGTATTTGGTCAAGCAATAGGCCCTGCAGTTAATAACTATGCAACAATAAAATTAAAAGAAGGTGAGCTTAGAGCTCGAAACAGAGAAGCATCACTTAACGCTGCAGTAGATCACATGAAATTTGTTAATGAAAATGCTGTAGAAGATAGACCGGATAGAACAGGTGGAATAATTCAAATTAGAGGAGCTGATGGTAGATTAAGAAATTACAAAGGCTACACTTTAAAAGATGGAACGAAACAAATAGCAGCAGGTATTGGCGCAGATGGTAGAGAAACATTCGTACCCGTAAACCAAGGAGGACCAATTGCTGATAGTGAAGGTCAAATTATTGGTCAATATGAAAACTTCTTAGAACAAAACAGTGTAGACAAAAGATTATTTGATATTCAAGACGTACTTGGAAATAGATACAATGCACTATCGGTTACAAGAGATGTACTAAAAACATTAAATCAAATAGATCAAGATGGTAATAAAGTTAAAGCCGGTGCTGGATTACAAATCGATCAATTTACTAGAAGATTAAGTGGTGTTGCGAAAGAAGTTTTTGGATTTGAAATATCTGGAATGTCTTTAGATGCATTAGAACAAAAAGTTTCTGAACTTCAAGCTGATGAGTATGCTGCAATTGATAGAGATCCTGATTTAAGTGATGAAGGTAAAGAAGCAGCTAAGAAAAATTTAGATAGTAAAAATTTAATTAAACAAGCTAAAGCTAGACTAAAAAGCAGAGGAATGCTTTCTGGTTTATCTAGAGAAGAACAAGAAAAACTTGCTGTACAAGAAGTTACATTAACATACGCACTAGCAAACACATTTAAAGATCAAGATAGATTGACACAAAGAGATGTTAACGCTGCTAAAGAAATTGTAAACATATTTTCATTAGGTAGATCTTCTAAAGACGTTAGAGCTTCTATTGAAGCTATTGGAAGACAACTTGAATCTGATATTAGAAGACAAGAAAGTTTATACACAGTTGCGGGTGGATTAGAAAACACTCTTAAAGATTTAAGAAGACTTAAAAACTTTGAAGTATTTGAAGGAGAAGGTGGGGTTACTTCACAACTTTC
>Ga0209535_1001160_pt1 | contig 18084 bp, 5 predicted proteins | sample LinPmetageLP28_FD_184041 | JGI IMG/M metagenome (GOLD analysis project Ga0209535, IMG submission 184041) | Marine viral communities from the Pacific Ocean - LP-28 (SPAdes) (version 2) | ecosystem: Environmental > Aquatic > Marine > Oceanic | place: Pacific Ocean | collected 2009-08-22 | reverse complement strand
TATTAAACAAAGAACAGAGAGGGTATATACCTCCAGCTGAGTTTAATAGTTTAGCAACTCAAGTACAAAGCGAAATATTTATGTCTTACTTTCCAGACGGTAATCAATTAAACCGTCAAAACCAAAAAAATACTCAAAACGATACAGAGTTTTTTAACATGTTTAAAGACACCGCTTATAAACTTTTTCCGTTCGAAAGAAATGCTGCCTTTACTTATAACACAACAAACCTTGGTTTTATATACTCAGGAGCTGGCGTTATATATAAAATAGGGGATATAATATCAACCTATCCTGGAAATCCTACTTACAATTCTGTAACAGAATTAGTTAGCCAATCAGATTTTAATAAAATTACAAGGTCTAAACTAACAATTCCTACCGTTCAATATCCGTTAGCGGTAACAACTCAAACAACTACATTGGTTGCTCCATCTATAGTGCAACAACTTCTTGTTAAAGTAACTCCTTTTGTTACAAATATGACATTAAATATAAACTGTCTTTTTGCACCAACTGTTCCTAATTGGGGATTTAATATTGGTACACAAGGACAATACTTATATGACGCCAGTGCTTCTGGTCCGTCTGTAGATTTTGAATTAGATATATCTGAAAAAAATAATTTAATAATTAACATATTAAAATACGCTGGAGTAATAATAAATGATCCTACTATAATACAAGTAGCTTCTCAAGAAGCCCAACAAACATCAATTAACGAAAAATCATAGTAACAAATGGGATTAATAACTGAAACAAATAAACAATACTATCAAGGTGCTCAGGGATTTTTATCTACTGGAGCAAACAATCAAGTATATTCAACTACATTTGATACAGATTTAGTATTCGGTGATTGGAACCCAGCTAATGCTAATTATGCTTTAAATAATTTTAAAGTATATACTAGCGCAAATGGTTTGCCTGGAACTTATACAGAGTATTTATTAGCTTACGCTGTTGTAAATAATGTTGTAGATATTACAGCTACTTTACCCGCTGGGACTTTTGTTGTTGTGCAATTAAAAGTTTTAACAGGAGGTAAGTATGGTCAAACAGAAGCTGAAAAAGCTTATGGAGATACCGTAGAAGATAATTACGGAAGCTATGAATATATAAAGTTAACAGATGCTATAGACAACTTTATGGTTGGTTATGTAGGGGATGGTAAACTAATACAAAATGCCAAAAAATCTGATGTATTATTTTTTGCAAAAAGATCTTTGCAAGAATTTAGCTATGATACTTTAAAAAGTATTCATTCACAAGAGTTAAATATACCTGCTAGTTTAAGCGTTATATTGCCTCAAGACTACGTAAATTACGTTAGAGTATCTTGGATAGATGAATTAGGTGTAAAAAGAATTATATACCCTGCAAATAATTTAACTATAGCTCCTTTTGGAACGCCTGTGCAAGATCAAGCAGGTGTGCCGACGCAAGACAACTTTGGGGAAAACATTGAAGGAACTTCTCTTACCTCGGAAAGATGGAAAAAAGCAAATGATAGTATAATAAACAGCCAGCAGGGAAATGATATAGATGAAGTTATTGACTTTAGAAACGCGTATGGCATTGAAGGCAGCTGGAACTGGGGAAGACAATACGGATTAGATCCACAAACTTCTCAGGTAAATGGCTGGTTTAACATGGACGAGCGTGACGGTAAAATGTCTTTTTCAAGTAATTTAGCCGGCAAACTAATTGTATTAGAATACATATCTGACGGCTTAGCTTACGACGCAGATACTAAAGTACCTAAGATGGCTGAAGATGCGTTATACGCGTCTATATTGTATTCTATGATATCTACAAGAGCAGGGCAGCAAGAGTATTTAGTTGCACGTCTTCAAAAAGATAGAAGAGCAAAGCTTAGAAATGCAAAAATAAGATTATCAAACATTAAACTTGATGAAATAGTTCAAGTTATGAGAGGTAAATCGAAATGGATTAAACACTAAAATTTAATGGCACAAGCAAGAAATACCTTTATAAAAAGCAAATTAAATAAAGATTTAGACGCTAGGCTAGTGCCTCAGGGTGAGTATAGAGATGCTGTAAATATACAAGTAAACAAATCTGAAGGAGATTCAGTTGGGTCTTTAGAAAATGTATTAGGCAATTATCCAGTACTTAATATAGCCACCATGCCTGGCTTAGCAGCAGGTTTAGAATGCATAGGTCAGCAAGTCGATGAGTCCAACGGTTATGTTTATTTATTTTTAACTAATAATTTTCAATCTCTTTCATATGAAAAATTAGCTAAAAATTATATAATACAATTTGATACAAACAATTCAAGCGAAGGAGCTAACGCTACAAAAATATTAGTAGAAGGAGCGTTTTTAAACTTTTCAACAGATTATAGAATATATGCATCAAATATATTAGAGGATTTTTTATTTTGGACTGACAATTATAATCAGCCTAGAAAGATAAACATAGGCTATGCAGAAGACAATGCAGCCTACTACACAACAGAGGATCAAATAAGTGTAGCAAAATATAATCCTTATCAAGCTATAGAGCTATGGCAAGCGAGCACTTTGGGTGGTGCTGGAAAGTATGAAACTACAATGAAAGATGTTACCAGCAAGTTTCTTCCAAACGGAGGTGCTGGATTTTCAGTACAACAATATACTGCAGGCACAAGTGCTAGTCAAATTAAAGTTGATTCTGTATCCGGTCAAATAGCAGCTTTCTCAAGTGCTGGCGCTACTAATAATTCAATAAGCGGGACAGTTTATGGAGCAGCTACAATTGGCGTTGTTCAAACTGACGGTACTATACTAATAATACCAGGGGCTACAGTAACTGCAGTCACTTGGACCGCAACTATACCAGGCACTCCAACCCCACCACCTCAATGGACTCTCTATCTTTCTGGCGTATCTACATTTCCTTTCGATATTGACGAGGATGATGAAATAGTATTAAACCCAAACCCTTATTATAACCCAAATTTTGCAGGAGATCCATCTTACCTAGAAGACAAATTTGTTAGATTTAGCTATAGATATAGATTTGATGACAATGAATATTCTATAATGGCTCCATTTACGCAGCCTGCATTTATACCTAAGCAAGACGGTTATTTTACTTACAATAAAGATACCGAAGCAATTAAGTTAGAATTAAATGATGACCAAACGGCTGCGTATAGAAGTACAATTGTTTCTTTTATGGAGAATAAAGTTGACGATATAACTTTACGTATACCATTGCCTTTTCAAAAAAGTGAACTTAGCGATGCGTTAAAAATACAAGAATTAGAAATACTTTATAAGGAGTCAGACGGCTTGGCTGTAAAAGTTATAGATACAATACCTATAGCTAAGTTAACAGAAGGCACAGCAACTGACACTGTATTTGCATACAATTATATATCTAAAAAGCCTATAAAAACATTACCAAGCGATGCAATTACTCGAGTTTTTGACAAAGTGCCTGTTCGTGCTTTTGCTCAAGAAATAGCTAGCAACAGAATTGTATATGGTAATTTTCAAAATAAACACACGCCACCAGCATCATTAGATTACAATGTAGGTGTTAGCAAAAAAAGCGCATTTAATCTACAAGGCGGGTCTATTCAAGTAACAAATGCCGGCACTTATAACGCAGGAACTGTAATAGCAACCAACCAAGGATCTGGCCAGGGTAACATAGAAGTGGGTAGCTTTGTTTCAGGATCAGGAGTTCTAGCAGAAACACAAATTACAGCCGTGTCTGGGACTGAGCCTAACTTAACAGACATAACATTAAATAAAACCATAACAAATATATCAGCTGGTCAAGTTTTAACTGTAACTGCATTTAGTGACGATAAAGATACGGTTTCAATAGTAGAGTATCCTAATGCAACTGTAAAACAAAACAGAACATATCAAGTAGGCGTAGTATTGTCAGACAGATACGGCAGAACTTCTTCGGTTATTCTTTCAAATAATGAAAATTTAGTAACAGCAGAAAGCAATGCTTTCCAAGGAGACACAATATATTCTCCTTATTTAGGTAATAATATTGAACAAAACTCTTTTCCGGGTAATTCACTAAAAGTATTGTTTAACTCTGTAATATCTTCGTCTAGAAACGTAGGCTTAGGAACTCCTGGTATATACAACGGTGCCGCTGACGGAAGCAGCTATAACCCTCTTGGATGGTATTCTTATAAAATTGTTGTAAAACAAACAGAGCAAGAATACTACAATGTTTATTTGCCTGGTATAATGGCTGCATACCCGCAGGATGTTGATTTAGAAATAAATAAAACATCGCACACCGTTTTAATAAATGACAATATAAATAAAGTACCTAGAGATTTAAACGAAGTAGGTCCAGACCAAAAACAATTTAGAAGTTCAGTTAGGCTATTTGGAAGAGTTGAAAATACAGATTTAGGATCTACTCCTTTTATTGCGGGAACATCAAATTTAGCGCAACCTGCATTGATGAACGATCAGTATTTTCCAGGCAGGCAATCTCATACAGTTTCTACAATATCAACTCTTCAAGATTTATTTGATTATAACCCTAACAATAGACCAAGCCCTAATTACTTTCCACAGTTTTATTTACTAGATTCAAACCCGTTAGTTGCTAGAATAAGTACTAACAATAAAATAGGTCAAATATCTACATTAAATTATAGCCCAGGTGAAGCGCAAATAAATGCAGGAGCTTTAACTCCCATTGATTACCCTGCTTGGACCGATACTACCCCAGCTACTGGTAATATTCCTATAAAAAACATTTCAGGAAGTATAGCAACCAATGCAATAGTTACAGGAATAGGTATTCCAGAGGGTACATACGTTGCAATATTTAATGTTGCCACTGCTAGCAACCCTGCTAAAATAGGTTTAAACAACGCTGTAGTTCTGTCAACAAATGATGTATTATATTTTGCTCCAGGATTACAGCTATCAAGCGGTGTTCGTGAATTAGCAACTCCTAGTATTCAATATTTATCCGTGTATGAAACAGAGCCTGTGGATAGTCTTTTAGATATATTTTGGGAGACTGCAACTACAGGTATAATAAGCGATTTAAACACTTTAATTTTAAACTCTAGTGATGCAGCAGGTGGAGTTGGTAATTTTGTGGCTGACTGGGATGAAACTATAACGGCTACTGAAAATATATTTAATGCACCTGTATTTTTAGTTGATGCTTTTGGAACTAATTTACCTGTATATAATGCGGCAGGCCCAACGGCAGGGGTATTTAGTATAACTCTTGGCAATGTTTTTAATTTGAATAATGTAAATGTGCAAGCAGTTAGTCCATATTTTGCATTAACATATAACAGCACAAACGGTAGCTTTAATATAAAGCCAACCGCTGAATATGTAAATAACATATTTTTTAGCACAAACCAAGCGGTAAGGTTGTTTAGTTTTGAATTAATAGTTGTAACAAAAGATGTAGACGGAGTAGCCTCTACGAATATTGTGCCTATTGGAAGTTCGCCATTGGGTCCTATTAATATAGCGCCTATAACAACAGAGCTTAAAGTAAATGGAAACGTTGTATCATCAGTACCTACAACTATTCGCGCTAATAGAACGCAAGTTTCATCTCCTGTTTTTGAAGTCAAAGCGCATAATGGCGCAGGTAATACTAGCTTAAGAACCGATGACTTCGATTATACTCTTACAACTTTAACAGATTTAAACGCTCCTGCAGGAAGTCAAAATGTTTTAAGCTCTGGCTATTTTCAATTAGATCAAAATGATGATCCAGCAAATACTAATACAAAAGTAGGCGCTATAAAAATATTACCAAATCCAAATATGCCAGCTAGTAAATTTACATTTGTCTTAGTTGCAAGAGATGCGGGTGGTGCAGGACAGCAACAAAGCTACACTTCTACGATAGATTTAAGTGTAACACCTACAAGTATTGTTACAGGGGAATTACAATGCCAAGACACTGATGGAAGCCCCCTTAGTTATCCTTTTGTGCTAATTGGGGTAGAGGGCGCTGGAATTGGGCAAAACGGTTTTTATTTATTCCCTACTACAGGCATAGGAAATTTAACAGCAGGTAATAATATAGTTACAATAAATAATACAGATGCTGTAACAAGTACGGGGGGAACTTGCCCTAACAATCAAACTATTCCTTTCTTTAGAGCTGGAGCTTTAACCTCTACTAATAAAAATTTTGTGTATGATTTGTATGCAGGCACGGGACCAACTCATCCTTGCACAGATTGTAATACAAACTTTTCAACTCCAACCGAAACCGCTGTAGATTTTACAGGGTATAGCTTTGAAATAGTGTAATGGAAATGTATAATAAAATAAGTAATAATAACCTATGGGAGCAGTAGTCGAAGTAAAGTATTTTAACTCTTTTGTTTTAAAGAAGGTTGCGACAGCTGACAATAATATAATGTGGAATGGCTCAGACGGTATACCTAACAATGTAGCTGGTGGTTATCCTGTAGTTGGTATTACTAATATGCCAAGTAATTGGGCCATAGAAGAAGCGCGTATAAGAGGAGGTTATAATAACACTTCTACTGATTATGGCGCTAAAGCATATTTAGTCGAAGACGAGCCAAATGCAGTAACAAGATTTAATACATTAATATACTCAGGTATATTTAATTCAAGAACAGGGATTAATAATACAAATGTTTTTTCTACAGCAGACGATATAACTAAAAGTGCTGATCCAGCTAATGGCTCTGTACAAAAACTATATGCTGAGGATACTAATTTAGTAATATTCCAAGAAAGGAAAGTTAGTAGAGCATTGGTAGACAAAGATGCTATATATGCAGCTGAAGGCGGAGGCGCAGTTACTGCAAGCAATTTAACTATAGGAGTTATACAACCTTATGCCGGTAAATATGGAATAAGTAAAAATCCAGAAAGCTTTGCTATTTATGGATATCATAAGTACTTTGCAGATAAAGAAAACAATGCAATACTGCGATTAAGTAGATCAGGTATTGATGAGATTTCTGCTATTAATATGAAAGATTTTTTTAGAGATAATTTAAATAATTTAAATACAACTGCTGGCGTAGGTTCTGTTTTAGGCGCCTACGATATATACAATAATCAGTATGTTGCTTCTTTACAACAGTACAGCGCACCAACAGTAATACCACAAGTGTACAATACGTTATCATTTGATGAATCTGTACGAGGCTGGACAAGTAGATATTCCTATGCTCCCCAAGTAATGTTTAGTTTAGGAGCTAATTTTTATTCTGTGCAGGTGGACAGGGTGGGCACTTTAAAATTATGGAAACATTATGATACCAGAGCAAACAGAGCGGATTTTTATGCTCAAACAAACCCAGGCGCTAATGTAACATTTATACTAAATGCGGAACCAGTTAGGTCAAAAACATTTAAAACAATAGGCTATGAAGGCAGCAATGGTTGGAAATTATTATCTCTTTCATCAGATGCTACTGGTAAAAATTTAAATCCTTCTAATTTAGCTTTGGAAATGTATTTTGATCAATCAAGTGGCATAAACAGCTATTATGAAGGTGAATACGCTTTTAACACAAATGGAGTTGCTATACCTAGATCAGATTACGATAGACAACCAAACCAAAATCCACCTGGTTTTGGAACAATAAACCCCCCTGTGCCTAGATACTATGCAGGGTTTAATAGAAAAGAAAACAGATACGTGTCTAATTTAATTAATGCTAGCACGCCAATGCCAGGTGAAGTAATTTTTGGAGAAGCTGTTTCTGGAATAAAAGGTTATTTTGTTACGGGAGTTATGGCAACAGATCAAACAACCGATAATGGCGGTGAAAAACAATTGTTTTCAATAGAAAGCGCATATACAATGAACAATGGATATTAAAAATATAAAAATATGGTAGGAGCAATAATAGGCGGCGCTATGTCAATAGCAGGTGGCCTTTTTGGTTCTAGCGCTGCTAAAAAAAGAGCTAGAGCCGCGGCTAGAGAAAGGCGAAGACTTAATAATAAATTAAATACTTTAGAAAAAAATCGTCAAGCCATAATAAACCCTTACGAAGGAGTAGTGGACTTAAGTAGTATGGTTAGTAATCCTTTTGCAAATTTATCTGTAGCTACTGCCGCTGCAGAAATGCAAATAGAAGAAGCTGATATATCTTTAGCAAATACATTAGACACTATACGACAAACAGGCGGTAGCGCAGGTGGAGCTACAGCATTAGCTCAAGCGGCTTTAAAATCTAAAAAAGGAGTAGCAGCTAGTATTGAAGCGCAAGAAAAAACAAATGAAGACAAAAGAGCCGCGGGAGAAGCTAATTTGCAACAACAAAAAATGGCTGAAGCACAAAGATTACAACAAGCAGATGTTGCTGGTGAACAATTTATGTTTAGCACAAGAGAAGGAAGAGAAGTTGCTCAATTAGACAGAACTGCAGCTCAGTTAGGTATGGCTAAGCAAGCAGAGGCACAAGCAAACAAAGACCAAGCAAGCGCTATAGGGGGTATGTTTAATTCTTTAGGTAGTATTGCCGCAACGCCTGGATTATTTGACCCAAAAACATCTTCAACTACTCCATCAAACAATTAATAAAACATGGAAAACAATAACATACTTCAAAACTTATTTTTAAAGCAATTTAACGAAAGTAATGCTATTGCTTATAATAAAGCTTTTGTTGCTAGCGACAGTGATTATAACTTTCAGCTTTTAGACAACGCATACAGGCTGGCCGGTAAATACTATGCTAAATTAAAAATAGCTATTGACTCTAATAAATGCGAGTCTGAACATTGCGCTTTAGAATTACAGCAGTTAAAACAATTAGAGGAAGCACCTCAAGTCTCATTAAATTTTTTAGAATCTGTAATATCAGAACTAAGTGTAACTGAGGAATCAAGCTTTGATCCTAACAACGATTACAGATATGCAGCAGCTAATAGCGTAATGACAGGTAAACCTGGATTTTCAAAAACAGACGGCTACCAAGTTTACTTGGATTTATTACAAAATGGATCACAACAAATAGCTTTTATAGGACCAGCATTGCAACCTCCTTTAGTTATTAACAGCTCTTCATTGAGTGCTTTATTAGATTCAGATACCTCTTTAGTGGTTTCAACACCAAACATAGGAAAAGATATGTTAAGGCTATTACCTGAAACTGGTTTGTTTATGCAAGAAATGATTAATGAAAATAAAGAATTAAAAGCTAACGCTAAAATAAGCGAAGAGTTTATTATTAAAAACGCGGATGGTTCTTTTGATTATGAAATTATAGATTTAGGTGAGGGCAAAGGAAAAAATGTACTTAAGTTTGACATGAATAAAATTGAAAAGAAAGTAACACCCTTTATAAATGCTGAGGTTGCTGGTTTAATGAGCTCTGAGCAAGACGTAGTGGCTGCTTGGAACGTTTATATATCTAAAGACACAAGCATTAGTGAAGACGCTCAAATGGCTCAAAATGCAAACGCAGCAGGCTCTAGTTGGAGCTACGAGTTAGACTTACCTTTAGCTCAAGATAAAAAAGTTTTATTTGAAACAAAATACAAAGAATACTTTATGAATAATTATCTAGAGCAATTTACAAAAAATCAGATACCTACAGTAAAAGAAGATGCAGCAGTATTTGATTTAGCAGAAGCTAAAAAAGCAAAGGCTCAGAAATTCTTAGATGATAACAACTTAAATTAAATTAAATGACATTACTAGAATACGTACAGTCACTACAAGAACAAGGAGCTATAGATATACCTGCTAAAGTTCAAGAGTGGAAAAAGAAAAACCAACCTAAAGTTGAGGAAGAAGTAGTTGAAGAAGTAAAGATAGACCCTGTTGTGGAGGAAAAGACGGATGTGTCTGCACCAGGGAAAAACAATGCAGCGTCCGAGAATTCAACTTCTGGAAGTGGAAAATCCAAATACTACACAGGAGTATTTAGTGATATGTTTCAAGATTCATTTGGCGTATCTTTAAATGATTTTAAAAAACAAGAAAAGCAAAACGAAAAGCTTAATTCTGTTGTATCTAAAGATCAAACGTACACAGCTAATAGTTACGATTTTAAATGGAACGTTGATGAGCAAGGAAACATAGAGTACTACCAAAAAAAAGAAGGTGCAGAAAATTGGAAATTAGAAAATAATAGCACTGCTATTTTTAGCATAGCAGGAGAATTAGGTCACTTAAATGAAGAGCAAGAAAAACAGCTAAAAGATTTTAAAAAAAGAAAAAGACAAGCTGAAAAAAGAAGAATTAAAGCTATTGAAAGACAAAATCAACTTAATAACAATACTTTAGTACCCTCTACTATACCTTTAGATCAGCCAATTAAAGAAGGAGATGATCCTAATATATGGAAAATGGACTCAAAAGGAGAGCTTGTAAAAGAAGAAAATCCTTATGTAGGCCCTTATGCTCCCGGTTATAAGCCTGTTCCTTTGGAGATTCAAATAGAAAAATATGATGAAATTATTACTACTGATTTTAATTTCAATGATAAAGGAGAGCCTATTATTTACACTAAAGAAGAGGCAGTTCTTTATAATAATTTATTAAAAAATAGAAATGAATTAGTAGAGGATTATACCTTTGCAAAAAAAATAAAGGAAGGCCCTACAAATCAGGAAATAGCTGAAATGAATAACTTAAGGGATACTGATGGTAAATTAAAAAATAACCCTGAGCAAGCGCTTTACGATGAGAAAGGCGGATTCTATAGAAAAGGGAAACAGCAAGAAATTCCTAAAGCAAACGACCAACAGGCTTTTGATAATTACGAAGCAAGAACAGGCAAAAAAGCTACTTCTGTAATGCAATTAACCGCTGAAGATTATAACCTAACAACTGAGCAAGATAAATTTGGTGTAGTACTATCAACTATGCAACAAAATTCTGAAAACGCAGAACGCTTAGAATTTGGAGACCGTTTAGGCAAAGGTCTTAAAGCAGGAGCTATTCGTATAGGGGGTAAAGTTTTAAGTATACCAAGTTATATTAATCAAACAATAGCTTCTATTACTCTTGACGATAAAACATTAACAGCTTTAAATGCTTTGCCTTACGAACAAAGAGCTAGAGCAATAAATAAGCTAGCGGGAATGACTCCTGGAGGTGATCAAGGAATGGTTGCTAATTATTTATTAAACATATCAGATGAAATGTTTAGAGAAGTAGACAGGATAAACTCCTCTATGCGTGTATTTGATCAAACTATTACAGAGGGAGTTTTTGATAGAAGCTTTGTAAGTCAAATGACTAGGCTGTCTACTGATGCTTTAACCTCTGCTACTAGTTTAATTGAGGTTGCAATACCTTATGTGGGCATACCTTTGTTAATAGTAGGTGAGGCTTCTGCTGCTAGTAGAGAAAAACAAAGGGAAGGTAATGATTTAGATCTAGCGCTTACAGGTTATTCTATGATGATTGGTGTATCTGAGGGTGCTCTAGAAATTGTAACTAGAGGTTTAGCTAAAAAAGCTTTTGGTTTTAGGCCAAAAAATGCAGATGATGCTTTTAAAAATTTAGGAAATTATTTTAAAGATATAGGTTTAGGTTTTGCTTCAGAGGGTGGATCAGAAACAGGTACATTTGTTTTAAATGAATTAGCAGAATATTTATACACTGGAAACGAAATAGATTTTAATAAAAAGTTTGCAGAAGGATTTGATACATTTTTAATAGGAGGTGCTTTTGGGTCAAAACTTACAGCCCTTGGAGCAGGAAGATCTTATTTAAACCAAGCGGCAACTAATAGAAGGGTTAATACTTTATTGGAAGACGGTAAGGTTGATTACATGTACAACGCCTTTGGGGATTCTAACGTGTCTGAAACTTCTTTAAAAATATCAAACGTTAATGGCTCTTTAAGCTTACTAAATACGCAGCTAAAAGCAGAAGTTAATCGCGGGGAAATGACTCAAGGAGAAGCAGATATAATAAAGCAAAATTTTATAAATACACAAAATAGTGCAAAAATATTATCAGAAGCTGGTGTTAATTTTGAAAACCAAGCACCTATAGCTAAGCTTTTAATCCAAAGAAATAAATTACAAGAAAAAATTAAAAAAGTAAATGACTCTGATATCACTAATAACAATGGAGATCAAGCGCAATTAGATGAAGTAAAATTGCAAATTGAGGAACGTATTGTGCAGGATAGGGTTACCGACATTGAAAGCTCTAAAACTAGAGAAGGTGCAAGATTAATAGCGGAACAATTAGGAGCAAAATTTGAAAATTACGGCACACAAGAATCTTACGATGCTAGAGTTAAAGAGCTTGCAGGTAAAGGAGCTAAGGTGCAAAAGTCATTAGGATATGGACAGGCTATTGAGTTTGATGGTGAAACTATTATATTAATAAACGATAGAGTTGCTGCAGAAAGACAGAAGTATACTACAGATCAACACGAACTTTTACACCCATTTTTTAAACAAACATTCCAAAACAACCCAGAGCTAGCAATAACATTTGGGAAGTCTTTAATAACGGAAATATTAAATAATAAACAAATTCAAGGTGGCGCTAAGATGAGAGCCAGGCTTCAGGACTATATAGATGATAAAAACTACTCAGCTGAAATGACCTATGAGGAAGTCATTCCTTTGGTTAGTGAAGCTATTTCAGATGGTGATATTGTTTATAATGAAAAAACAAAAAGCTTTTTTGAAGCATTAAAAGATAAAATATCTAATGTTTTTAAATCTAATAAAAAGCAACCGCTAAATATTGAATTTAATACTGGCTTAGATGTTTTTAATTTTTTAAGAGAATATAATAATACAATTAACTCTGGTAAAAAATTAAGTGAAGCACAACTTAAAATAGCTAGAGAAGGAGCGGAGGGCAAATTAGTTGATGGAATAGTTGAAAAAGTTGACGGTAGAACCAAAGGAGCTCGTGAAACTAAATCAATAGACAGTGAGTTAGCTAAAGTTGAATTAGCTAGAATTGAGTCTGAAACTAAGGATGTAATTGCAAAAGAAAGCAAGCTAGAGTCTAATGTTAAGGCAAGTGAAAAAGTGCAAACTATTTATGAAACAAAAGGCACAGATGGAACTTTTGAAATTATAGAGCAATTTAAGCCTATAGTAAGTAAAATAGTAGAAAAAAGAAGTGAAGCGCCTAATTTTGATCGCCAACTTTTAACAGACGAAATAGAAACAGGTAAGCGTGGTATAATTGATTTAATTAAAGAATACAAGCCTGAATCAGGTGTTCCATTAGCTGCTTATATAAACAAATTTTTACCAGCTAGAGCTATAGAAGCTTCTCAAAGAGTTTTAGGAGAAGAATTTACAACTGATGTTACAGAAGCTAAAGGCGTAATGGCTGAAGAAGTAACAACAGAAGTTGCTACAAAGCCTGTAAAAAGAAAAATAAAGCCTAGCTCTCTTATATCTAACAATGCCGTAGACAAGATTAAAGAGCAAATACAAGAAAAGATTGAAGGCATTGACCCTAAAAATTTAACGTTTAAAAAACTTGGTGATTTAGCTCCTGAAATTATTGCAGAAGAAATTGGAATACCGGTTAAAAAACTTACTGTACCCGCTGCTAATTTATCAAAAGGAGACGCAACAGCTATACAGCAATTTGTTAATAAGAACGCCGATAAACTATTAAAGATATTACCACAGGGCGCAGTAGTAGAAGCCGCGACAGAGAAGCTTTTAGGCACCTCTACGGGCGTGCCGAAAGGATTGCTTGATGCGTTTTATACTAAAAAAAATAGACTTGGCAAAGGTGCTGGGCTTTCGCCATTTGTTTTAAATAAAGGAATTACAAAAGCAAAATTTTTAGAAGCATTTGGTATTGTTGATGGTAAGAAACAAGAAGGGTTTAAAGCTAGATCTTCTCAAGCTCAAGCTTTAAAAGGTATTGCTAATTTGTATGGAAGACTTGTAACAAACGAAATTGTAAGATCCGATACAAATTTAAGTTTAGAAACTAAACAGGATGTTGCAGCCGGCAAGAATACATCGATGGCTAGCAAGCTGGAAAGCTTTGATGCTATGCCTCCTAAAATTAAAACCGCATTTAAAGAGGTGTCTGTCTTAAAAAACAAAAAACAATTAGCTAACGAGCTAGGTTTTAAGTCTCCGCCTATAAATGGATCTAACAGAGAAGCTCAGCAGGTTGCTATGCAGAAAGCTGTTGTTGAGTATGGATTAGACGCTGCTGTTATAGAAGCTGGCAAAATGGGTAGCGGTGGTAAACAAACTTTTTATGGTATTAAAGGAGGAAAAATGTATTCTTCTGCTAAGCAAGCTTCTGAAGCTGGGATAAAAAAACCCATTAAGTTTGGAAAAACAACAGACGGTAAATTTGTTGAAATTGATACTAAAGGCATAACAAATTGGATTGCTAAACCCGGTAGGTTATATTACGGCAAAAGTGACCCTGCTTACAAAAAGCTAATAGAAAGTGCTAAGGCTTATAATGGCCCTAAAGCTATGCGAGTGTCGCCTATTCAAGCTTTTTCTAAAAATAAAAAAGTTAGAGAACTAGCTACACAAAGAGCTAAAGATAACATGGTTGTTTTGGATCATGTGGTCAACCAACTTACTGATGCTGTTGCAGATGGTATGTCATTAGATATAGCTGCTGCCATTATTATACAAAGTTATCAAGCTACTACAGGTTTAGTAAAAATATCTGCACAATTTAAATATCGCTCAATCGAAATGAGATATGGGGGTATTAATTCAAAAAAGCAACAAAGAGAAGGAAAAAAATATAGAGAAGAACACAATCCTCCTGCTTCAGTAGTTGGTGCGTCTATACTTTTAGCCATTAAAAGCAATGCTGCTGTTCCTACAATGAAAGCTATAAAAGAAAACTATTATCAAACGCAGCTTTCTAAATTTGATGATGATTTATTGGATCAAGCTAAATTGGATTCTACGTTAGTAGAAGGGCAAAGCATATTTAATAATCCTATAACAAGGCTTGCTGCCGCAGGAATTGATTTAAATACACTTAAAAATCCTAATACAGGAAAAACAGTTGCTGAAGAAAGTGGTTTTGGTATTGACCCAAAAATATATGACGGATATAATGCTAACGAAAAAGTGCAAGCTTCTAGTATTCAAAACGAAGCTATACTAGAAACTATAGAAAATTCTGATTATAACGTAGCAAAAGTTATTAAAGCTTTTATACCTTTAGTACCAGGAAAGTCAATGGCTTCAAAGCTTGATAGTGATTTAATACCAAATGATATAAAGTATGACAGATTTATAACTGTACAAACAGCTGTAAATGCATTAGAAAAAACTGATAAAGCGTTAAACAACGCTAGAAAACTAAATCAACCTGTTAAAAAAATTAGAGTATTTGATTTTGATGATACACTAGCAAAATCAAAAAGCATGGTTATTGTTAATATGCCTGACGGAACTAACAAAAAAATAAACGCAACTCAATTTGCTCAGCAGGCATCTGAACTTGAATCGCAAGGCGCAGAGTTTGATTTTACAGAATTTAGTAAAGTTGTTGAAGGCAAGAAAGGACCTTTGTTTGAAGTTGCTCAAAAAATAGCAGACGCTAAAGGAACTGAAGATGTATTTATACTTACAGCAAGACCTCAAAATGCTGATGGGCCTATAAAAGCTTTTATGAAAGCAAACGGTATTGACATACCTTTAAAAAATATAACAGGATTAAGCGATGGCGCAGCTGAAGCAAAAGCTGGCTGGATAATGGGTAAAGCAGCAGAGGGTTATAATGATTTTTATTTTGCAGATGATGCTATTAAAAATGTGCAGGCTGTTAAAAATGTATTAAGTCAAATAGATGTTAAGTCTAAAGTTCAATTAGCAAAAGAAAGTAAAATAGAAACTTTTGATATCATTACAAATGATATGATTGAAGATTCTTCTGGTATTAAAACTTATAAACAATATTCTGCCGCTAGAGCTCAAACAGTTGGCGCTAGTAAAGGTCGATTTAATTTCTTTATTCCAGCAAGTGCTGAAGACTTTACAGGGTTATTGTATAAAATGCTAGGTAAAGGCAAAAAAGGTGATGCTCAAATGGCGTTTCTTAAAACAAATTTGCTTGATCCTTATGATAGAGCTGAGTCAGCTGTAACGCAAGCTAAAATAGCCGCGGCAAATGATTTTAAAGCATTAAAACAAAACCTAAAAACTTTACCTAAAAGCTTAAGTAAGCCAACTGGCATTGGAGGGTTTACTTTTTCCCATGCTGTTCGTGTAGCTGTATGGTCAAAACAAGGTATGAATATACCTGGGCTGTCTAAAAAAGATATAAAAGAATTAAACGATTTTGTAGATAACAATGCTGAGCTTAGCGTTTTTACTAATGAATTAATGAAAATTCAAAAAGGTAAACCTTATCCAAAACCAGGGGATAATTGGTTAGGTGGAAATATAACTAGCGATATTATAAATGATATTAACAAAGTAAACAGAGCAGAATATCAGCAAGAGTTTAGAGAAAATGTAGACATCATATTTTCTGAAGATAACATGAACAAAATGGAAGCTGCATATGGAACTAGATGGCGTAAAGCTATGGAAGATTCATTGCGAAGAATGAAATCTGGCAGCAACAGACCTCCTGGAGGCAACAGCGTAACAGACGGATTGCTTGACTGGTTAAACAATTCAGTAGGTGCTGTAATGTTTTTAAATACAAGATCTGCATTGCTTCAAACTATATCCGCGGTAAACTTTATAAACTGGGGTGATAATAACATAGTAAAGGCGGGTTTAGCATTTGCAAATCAAAAACAATTCTGGAGTGACTTTATGACGCTTATGAATTCTGATTACTTGGTTGAAAGAAGAGAAGGTCTTAAAATAAATGTAAGTGAATCTGAAATTGCAGATGCTGTAAGAGATTCTAAAAATAAAGTAAAAGCGGCTATAGCATTTTTGCTTAGCAAAGGTTTTGTAATGACAAGATTTGCGGATAGTTTTGCAATTGCAACTGGAGGATCTACTTTTTACAGAAACAGAGTAAAAGCTTTAGTAGGCAAAGGCATGGAGCAAAAAGCTGCAGAAGCACAAGCTTTTGAAGACTTTAGGCAAATAGCAGAAGAAAGCCAACAATCTAGTAATCCAAATAGAATTAGTCAACAGCAAGCATCTGGTGCTGGACGTGTTATATTAGCCTGGGCAAATACACCAATGCAATATGCTCGTATACAAAAAAGAGCCGGTCAAGACCTTATAAATGGTCGTGGCGATTGGAAAACTAATGTATCTAAAATAGTTTATTACGGCGCTGTACAGAATTTAATATTCAATGCACTACAGCAAGCGGTGTTTGCATTAGGGTTTGGTGAAGACGAAGACGAAGAAGTAAAAGACGCTAAGAAAAAAGAAAAAATTTCAAGAGTTGCAAATGGTATGATTGACTCCCAGCTTAAAGGTTTAGGAATTGGTGGAGCTGCAGTAGTTGCATTAAAAAGTACTTTAATGGAATTAGGTAAGCAGCATGCTAAAAACAGACCTGCATACGAAGAAGCCGTATTTGATTTGCTAGGCTTTTCACCGCCTCTTGGGTCTAAAGTTCAAAAAATAAACGGAGGACTTAGGAGCTTTAGCTGGAATATGAAAGATATTAAAAGCAAAGGTTTTAGTTTAGACAATCCAGCTTATTTAGCAGGTGCTCAAATAGTAACAGGTCTTACTAATATTCCGCTAGATAGAGTTATTAAAAAAATTAATAGCATGCGAGGTATTGTAAACGAACAATCCGCCCTTTGGCAAAAAGTTGCGCTAGGATTAGGTTGGTCTACCTGGGACGTAGGATTAGGATACTATGGTGGATTTGATGCTGCAAAAGTATTAACTCCTGAAGAGCAAGCCATCGAAGATGTTATTACAATGAAAAAAGAAACTAAAACTCAAGAGCAAGTTGATATGCTTTTAGATTTAGGGCTTACTAAAAAAGAAATAAAAGCTTTAGGTAAAGAGCAGCAAAGAGTTGAAAAAATAATAGAACTTCAAAAAGCAGAAGTTAAACCTGAAGTAAAACCTGAAGCTAAAGTTGAAGATGTTAAAAAAGAGCCAAAAGTAAAAATAAAACCTAAAAAAGAAACTGCTGAAAGAAAACTTAGAAGACAGTTTGACTCTATTAAAGGTGAAA
>Ga0209535_1001159_pt1 | contig 18091 bp, 18 predicted proteins | sample LinPmetageLP28_FD_184041 | JGI IMG/M metagenome (GOLD analysis project Ga0209535, IMG submission 184041) | Marine viral communities from the Pacific Ocean - LP-28 (SPAdes) (version 2) | ecosystem: Environmental > Aquatic > Marine > Oceanic | place: Pacific Ocean | collected 2009-08-22 | reverse complement strand
CAATTTCAGCAGCCACTTGTTCTGATAATAAAGCTGTTAATTCAGCTTCAGCATCAATGTTATGGAATGCAGAAACATCTTGTGCTAATTCTGGAGACCACTGTGCTCTTAGTTTTCTTTCTGTAACTGATACAGTAACTGCATCAAGGTCGAAAGAAACTTCACCCATTTGGTCTTCAAATTCTAAATTAGCATATACTCTGTAAGCCGCATCGAATGTTGGTAATGCTGCCGCAGCGAATGTAGTTCCTGTGTATCCATCTATAGTACAAGTAGGACATCCAAGTGCTGGTGTTGAAGTATCAATTGATAAGTAGATTACTCCGTCAGCAGTACAAATATCATCATACTTTCCACCGTTACCTGTGTAAGTTCCTGGAGGGAAGTTAGTTGATGCTTCGTCACCGTACTGAACGATACCTTTACCATACTTCTGTGTTACCACATTAAAGTTATAAAAGACATCTTTTGTTGCTCCGATTACTGTACTTTTAACTTCTAATGAAGCTAAAAACTCTTCAGTATCTTGTTCGTTACCTGAAGGTCCGATTAATTTACCTTGACCCGCAGATGCAAACCCTGCTAATGCAACTAAGACTGTTCTAACGTTACCTGTATAAGCCGATATTGGTGCAGTCACTAAATTAGAACCATCCCATACTACTGGAGTTACAGTTGTAACAATACCTGAATACGCTCCTTTAGAGTAATCAAATAACCCTTCTGGATTTGAATTTGGTACTTCACCTTCGTAAAATCTATCATAAAGGTTCTTACCACCATTATAACCAGCTTCTGTTCCACCTGTGTTACCTGGTGCTCCAAACGGTTGGTGATGTTCTCTAACTCCACCTACAGTTTTACGATTTTGAATTTTAGGTACAAAGTAGAATAATTTACCGATTGGTAAGTTCATCGCTTGTACTGATACTATATCATTAGCTAATAATTTAGAGAATACTCTTCTAATGATAGGGAAGACTACTGTTTCAAATGAACCTGAGTTATCTGAAGCAGATGCTTCGTTTATTAAGTGAGACGCTTGGTTTTCATATAATTGTGCCATGTTCTCTTTTACGTGACCTTTAAGACCCTCTAAGAATCCTAATTTGTCCCATTTGTTGATTGTGTCTTCCTTGATAACTTTAAGGTGTTTTAACCCGATATTACCAACAAGACCCGATTCTAATAATGCTCCCATTTTTTGTTGTTTTTTAATTGTTTTAGTTTTAAAGCTTTCTCATTAAATCCTTCATTCTCATGAACTGAGGATTTTCGTAAGTTTTACTTTCTATAAGATTCGTAGCAGAACCTTTAGATGGTGATTTCTGTACTTTAGATACAACTGATTCAGTCATAGCTGAAGAATTTCCTTTCGCGTCTAAATCTTCTTTTACGGTCTTATAAAGACTTTTTGATTCTTTGATTGTTTCAGCAGAATCGAATCGTCTTAAAATGTTTATTTTTTCTTGTTTTGTTGTCGAATGCTCAGTAAACAGTCGAGTTGCATATGCTAGATTTGAGTTGAAAACAGCAACTTCATTAAGTTTTTCTTTAAAGATGTTAAGTGCCTTACGGTACTCTTCGTTCTTCTCTCTTAATTGTTTTACTTCTTTCTCAAGTGATTCATTATACCTTGCCTTATTAGGAATAGGGGATGGTCTTTTAAGTCCTTTGGTTTTATCAGATGAAGCTTTTTGTCCTGCAGCGTGACTTCTAATCATACCTTCTTTAGCTTCTTCATAATCTTTGTGTGATTTTGAGTCGTCACCTTTCTTACCACCAAACTCTTCGTTTGATTCATAATCCTTGTGAGACTTGGAATCGTCACCTTTTTTACCTCCGTACTCTTCATTAGATTCTTCATAATCCTTGTGAGATTTTGAATCGTCTCCTTTTTTACCACCATACTCTTCATAATGCTCATCTTTGTGATGTCTTTCAGCATCATAGTGTGCGTCTTTCTTCAACTTCTCAATTTGTGAGTAGTCGTCCTCAGCCGAGTCACCATAATAGTTTCCGTCATCTTCTCCGATTTCAATTTCATAAACCACTTCGTCTCCTTCGTTAGATTCGTAGTCTTTGTGTGATTTTGAATCATCACCCTTCTTACCTCCGTATTCTTCATTTGATTCTTCATAATCCTTGTGAGATTTTGAGTCATCGCCTTTCTTACCTCCGTATTCTTCGTTAGACTCCTCATAATCCTTGTGAGATTTAGAGTCATCACCTTTTTTACCTCCGAATTCTTCGTTAGATTCTTCATAGTCCTTATGAGATTTAGAGTCGTCACCTTTTTTACCTCCGAATTCCTCCATTTGAATTTGATATTCAACATCAGCCTCTTCGTCTTTAAGTGTGATTTCGTCACCGTCTTGTGTTACAACGATTCCGTCTTCTTCACCCATAGCCTTGAAGACCTTAAGGATTTCTTCGTCAGATGCACCTGTTAAGTCGAGTGGTAAAAGAATTTCTTCTTCATCATCCACTTCTAAATCATCACCTGGTAAATCCATCATAAGCATTTCATCAGAATCGATTTCAATTTCGTCTTCATCCTCTTCGGATTCGTCTTCCATATCATCTTCATCTTCTATCTCCATGTCGTCTTCGATGTCAAGTTCGTCTTGTTCCTTTGTTTCGTGTTTAACAGATTTCTCCATTTTTTCACCTTCTTTTTGTTCTTCACTTTCCATTGCTTCGACTGACACTTCGTTTTCAACCTCTTCTTCAGATAGAGATTCTTTTACTAATTCACTGATTTCTTCCTTCATAGTAGAAGCAAGTATTCCTTTTGCATTCTCCGTAACGGCTTGCTCCAAATTTTTCATTTGTAGTAGCGCTTCTTCAACTAAGTTTTGTTTTTTGTCTGCCATTTTAGTTTTTTTTTTGCAAAATGTTTATTTATAACTTTTATTATAAATATGTAGGAATTAAAAAAAAATCGTTTTATAAAACAATAGGCAAAAAAAAATCGGGGATTACCCGATTTTAATTTTCAATATGTTAAGTTAATCTTATTCGATTACTTCATCAATTTTACTTTCAACACAAGCAGATATTCTCCAATCATATGTAAATCCTTCAAATACTTTAGTTACTTTAGCCTCAACATCTGTTACATTAATACCTTTAACTAATTTTTCTTCTCTGATTTTTTTAACTTTACCTGAATGCTCATCTGGCATATCATACTGAATTTTTGCTACAAAATACTTTTCTTCCATTTTATTTTTTTTTCTTAGTTTTAATTAATATCCTAAATAATCGGTTAATTTTTTCATTAAGTCAAGTGATTTTTCCAATCCTTTTCCAGATTCACTACTTGAACTTCTTTGTTTTGTTTCTTCTTCAATATTTTCGTCATACTTCATTCTATCGTCTTGATTAAGGAATAAGTAAGCTCCTGGTGTTGATGGTGAGGATACTAAATCAAAACAAATTAATTCGAAATCTTCTTGTACTTCATTTTTTTCACCTTTTTTAACTAAAGAACCTACACCACGAGATGATACTCCCATAGTCACTCCTTGTCTCATAAGATTAGCCGCTTGGTCGCCGGGACATGATACTACTCCTGTTTTATGAAAACCTGGAGATGTTAATAATTTTATTTTACCCATCAAAACATTACCTTCCCACCACATATCAGTTATTAAATGTGATACTCGGTCTAAATCAATCAACGAAGATTCAGGATGGTTAAGTTCAGATATAGATAACCCTTTCTTTATTGCCTCCTCATATTTTTTAGCTTCTCTTCTTAATATTGGTTCAGGGTATATTCTACCGTTTCTATTTGGTGTGTCGTATTTTTGTAATACTGCGTAAAACTCAAAAGGTTTTGAATGGTCTAACTGACCATAAGATTCTTTTATAATATCGGCGTTACGTTTATCGTTTGGGTTAATAAATCCAGCGTCCCACTCGATTAAAATTCCTTTACCCGTATCATTTGGTCCTAATATTTTCATATCTTTTATTTTATAAATATGCTACGTTTATCATTATGTCATTAGATAAACGTCCCATTCACTTGTTTTAATAGGTGTTAATCTTAATATTTTATTTATTTCGTCGCTTATAAACATCTTATATTTCATAGCTAACTCACTATCATCACCTTCTCCAGACCAAAAAACATAATTATTGGCAAACTCAGTAACGTCTTGTCCGTTATATATTACTTTACCAATATTGACCTTAACACCTATATCCTCATCTTCAATACTTCCTTCTATCATAACACTTTCCGGCTCAATAAAAGAATCCTTAAACCCAAACTCATATATAAATTTTTTAGGGTTAATCATATTATTAAGATTGTCAACAACTGTATTAACTTCAAATAATCTTAATAATTGACTTTCTTTAAGAATGACTTTCATTTAATTGTTTTAACTATAAATAGATTAAACCGACTGTTTTTTAGTTTTGTGTAATATAAAATGTTTTGATTTCATTAATGGGTAACCATATATACTATTAACTATTTGTTTAATTCTGTCTCTTAGGATAATCGATTTAAAGTCTAGATGTTCTTTGACAAATAAAGTCATCTCTAAATTCATAAAACTTCTCTTACCTAATTGAATACCGCTACTTCTTAAGTCTAAGTCGACAATATTATGTTTTTCAAATATAAGTGGGTCGACAACATCTAATAAATGATGTTTTATGTTTCTTTCTAACATACCCGTTGTTCTTGACCAATTAACCATTGTCACTGTTGGTTCAACCCAACTTTGTATTAAGATGTATACTGATTTTAATTTTTTTGCGTCTACTGTTCCATAACTACATTTTGCGTGTTCGTACCCTTGTAATTGGGCAGTTTTTCCTTTTTTCATATAATTTCATAATTCTAATGTTTATTTACATTCAAAATATAACTATAAAATAGTCAATTGTCAAAATATTGACTATAGACGTATATTTATTTATAATAGATAATATATGTTAATAATAAAAGTAGGGAAAAAAGAAAGTATAGATAGAGTACTTAAAAGATACAAAAACAAAGTTTATAAAACTAAGCAAATGGATAGGCTTAGAAATGAAAAAGAGTTTACCAAAAAATCTTGTAAGAAACGAAAGCAAAAACAAAAAGCAATTTATATACAAAAAATAAAGGATTCAGAAGATTGAATCCTTTTTTAATTATAACCCTTGTTCTAACTGTCTTAATTTATATAATGAAACTAAAGATTTTTCTGATTCGTTAATTCTACTAATAGTTTGATTAACCATTTCATTTAACTCTTTGTCTTGAGAATTATTTATTTTTTCTGATAATTTTTCTAAAACAACATTTTTAGATTTGTTAATTTCCTCAGATATTTGGTTCTTATCTAAAGAAAAAAGATTTTTTAATTCTTTTTTTTCATCCTCACTGATATTACCATATTCTTTATTAAATGTGTTTGTAGCAATTTTTAACATAGAACTTAAAGGTATATTAAGTGATTCGGAAACTGTAGTTATTTTTGAATCTTCTCCGATTAAACTTTTGATATTATTTTTACACTCTAAAACTTTTTCTAAATTTTTTACAGATGTATTGTAAACAACGGTATCAATATTACTGTAATTATTTATTACATTTTTGGATTTATTTTCAGAAATCCACATGTTTAATTCTTTTAAAGTTTCTTTTTCAGTATTAATTATTTTTTTAATAACCTCAATACTCTCATTAACATAATCTTCAACAATATCTACTGAAAGACCTTTCTTTGTTGTAAGTTCATCATATAAAAAGTATGCCTCGGCAAGTTTTTCATTCTCTATAATATTCTTTTTAAATGATTTCATATGGTTTTTAAATGAAACTTTTCCATATGATTCAATCAATAAAGATTCTATATTTGATTTTATTTGTCCAAATTTATTCATAATCTTTTTTATTATAAATATTACTCATCTAGTAATGTTTTCAATTTATCTTCTATTTCACCTAATGATATTCTACCTTTTGATAAATCTATTTCTGAAATACCTCTTACCATATCATTTTCTAATATCATATTTAAGTCTTTTTCATTTATACTCTCAGGAGTTATGTCTCCACCGGTATCACCACCGGTATCACCTAAATCACTACCTAAATCACTACCTAAGTCACCTCCTAAGTCACCTCCTAAGTCACCTCCAAAATCACTTCCTCCTCCACCAAATCCAGTGTCTGAGGGTTCAGTAACTTCTCCTGCAGGTGCTCCACCTTCTCCAGGTTTGTCACCATAAAGTTTATCAATATTTGCAAATATACCTGTCTTACTTATTGTTTCAGAAGTTTTTTCAAGTTCAGCACCAACCGCTTTTTCAATTCGTTGTTGTTGTAAATCTAATTTAATTTCTTCATCTGAAAACCCAAGAATATGTTTTTTAGCCCAAGAAGAAGAAACAGGTTGTATACCATTTCCAGGGTCTGAAACCGCGTCCCTATAAAGAGATACCTTTTGTTGCCATTGTTCAACTTTAAGTAAGTCTGCCTGTGTTGACGGATTAGTTAGTCCTAAAGTAAAATTATTTAATTCATCTTCAAAACCTAAAAGATATAAGTGAATAATTGCAATTTTATTTAATTCTTGAATCATAGATTTTTGAATTCTATTAATTGTTCTAGCAAATCTAATATCCTGTAAAGCTAAATTTTTACCATCTCCTACAACTTCTTCAAAACCTAAAAACGCTTTTGGTACTCTAAGAGCGGTTAGTAATTTTTTCTGTATATACTCAATATCTGCAATTTCAGATAAATTTTGAGCTCCTGGTAGTGTATCTATTGGGTTAGGTGCGTTAGCATCTCGTACAGGTATAAAATAATCTTGGTCTACTGCCATTTGATTCATTCGTAAATCAACATTACCGTTTTGAGAATCAACTACTTGGTCTCTTTTAAATTTATTGGCTACTCTCTGTACATACGGTTCCACATCTTTGTCATCCATATTACCAACAAATACCTTAAAAACTCTTCTTTCAGGAGCCCTTGAAGTTCTATATACTAACATCGCGTCTTCCGACAAAATTAATTGCTTCCATATTCTTCTAGCCTTTTCTAACATAGAGGTACCGTAAGGTAACTTACGGTCATCACCTAATAATCTAAAGTGAGCCATTTCCCATGTATTAAGAACCATGTCCTTATTTTGCCATAAAAATTTAAGTGCGTCGTTTTCCGTATCTGTACTATTTCTTTCAGGTTTAATTTTCATTCCCCTTTCTTGTCTAGTAATCTCAATATTTGGTAGTTGTTGACAACCCATAACTCCCTTTTCAGGGTCTAATTTTAAATAAACAAAATTATCACCGAATTTACAAGTATTTCTTGTCCACATAGGTAAGTTAGTACTAATGTCCAGTCTGTTATTAAATAAATCACCAAGAACCGATTTAATTCTTTTACTTTCAGAATAAATTTGTAATATATGTCCATCTTCATTTGAGGTTGTGGACTCTTCACCATAAATGTCTAATGCCGCTGAAATTTCAGGAGTATACTCCATACTTTCATAGTCGTAAAATGAAGCCAATCTTGTTGGTTCATAATAAACCGCTTGAGTATATAAGTTATTTTCTATCTTTTGCCACTGTTGACCAAGATATTGTGTTTGTTGGGCTTGAAGTTTTTCTCTTTCGTACTCTTTTTTATCGGGAGTCTTTAAAAGTTCTTTTTTATCAAATTGAAATGTAGGTGCTTGTTGGTCTAACGTTGAGTCAGGACCAAACACCTTAGTAAGTCTTTGCCATATAGTATAATTGTCTGCCATTACTTCTTTTTACATAAATAGTAACATTATTTGAATTAAACTAAACATTTAATATTTTCCAAATAACCAAGAATTATCTTGATAGTCCTGTTTGGTCGCTTGACCTCTATTTCTATTGTGGTTTATTCCTCCAGGCATTGCGGGTAAACTGGGGTTGAAATCACCTGAAGTATTCTTTACGGGAGTTTCATTAACTAACCAACTCTCCATCATGGCCTTAGTTTGTTCTGTAACTTTTTCTAATTGTGTAAATGAGTTTTCACCTACGTAAATGGCCATAGCTATAGCCATAATTAAATCATCATGTTGTCCTTTTTGGTGGTCAGGTCTACCATTTATATAAACAAAAGTATTTAATTCATTTAATAACCTTGTTGACCTTATTTCAAAATTATGTCTTAACGCCTCTTCAAATGAAGCAACAATTTGTACTCTTTTATTATTAAAATTTAAACCTGGAATCTTATCTAAAGTTTTAGGATTGTATTTCCATTTGTCCGCAGCATTAACTCCTTCCACATATAAATTTTTATAACCTAATTCTTGCAGTTTTCTTGATGTGGATACTCCCATACCTCCTGTAATATCAATTACTATAAACGCCGAATACATTGTAGCCCATTTAAATGCTATCTCTGCAACAACATCAGGTGGTACTTTACCCAAATATTCTAAAACTTGTTCTCTGGTATCAAAATCAATTATAGTAAACGTAGTATAATCCTCACTATCACCACGAGAAACATCAATACCCATAATATATTTATGACCTGATACCGGCTCTTTCCATTGCCATAATGAACCACCTATAAATTTGTTTTTTGGTTCTTGTATATAGTTTTGTTTCATAATATCAATAGTACTGCTTGGAATAACATTATCTCCAGAACCTAAGAAATTACATTCTAATTCCTGTGATATTTTTCTCCTATCAAATTTAAGTTTTTTAGCCATACCTTCAAACCATGAAGAGTAAACTTTGTACCCGTCTGTCAATTTTAATTTAATATCATCATAATCTCGTTCACGAGGGTCAATGTCTTCATATCTAATGATTATTTTACTATCGTCATAATCTTCACGATTTAACATATAGTGTATAATATCCTTACATTTAATTAGTTGTAAGTCTCTTGCATAACGAGGGTCACGATACCAATACATTTCTGTAATCTTAAAATCGTTCATACCTCTTAAGGCTTGGTCATATATTGTATAATAAATTGGGTCGAATCCGTTAGGTGTTGATATTACAATAACTTTACCACCTGTGGATAGTGATGCCATACATGCAGACCAAAAATCATCATCAGCATCAATAAACGCAGCTTCATCAAAAATAAGTATCGTTGGTGTATAACCACGAAGTGCATCTTTAGAAGTCGCAACTGCCTTTACCTCACAACCGTTTGATAACTTAAAATGTCTTTGTGAATTTTTTTCATTAGAATACGTAATACCAAACCATGTCGGCCATTGGTCAATAAAACTTCTAACTTTATTGGCAAATTCTTGAGAAGTATCTAATTTATTGGCGATGATTAGTACTTTTTCAGGTTTTCTCTTAGACGCCGTAACTACTTTTTTAGATGCCCAAGCAGCGGTAACTGTTGATACACCTGCCTGTCTATATTTTAAGGCAATATTTTCTTCGTATGTATCATAATCGTTAATCAGAGTTTTTTGGTCTGAAAATAATTCTAAAGGTACGTATTGTGATTGTGTATTGTCATATGTTTGTAGATAAGTTTTTAATGCGTAAGGAGTATCCTTTACACATTTTGCATATTCCAATAAAGCCTGCTCTCTTGATAGTCCCATCTATACATAATAAGTTTTTTTTATGATAAAGAAATACCCAACCCGTCTAAAAGACCCGCTAAACCATCGTCATCGTCATCATCGTCATCGTCATACTGTGATATGGCATCTTCATAATTTTGAGATTTTAATTCCTCTATAATCTCATCTACCATTTTAGATACAACTTTTTTACCTTCATCTGAACCTGACATAATCATTTTAGCAACATCAAAAAATTCATCTGTAGTTAGTGAGGAAAAACTGGAGAATAGGTAATTCTGTATTTCTCTTAAATCTTCGTTATAAAGTTTTTCAGGATATGAATCCATGAATTTTTCCCAAATAACAGGACCTAAACGTAAATCCCATATTTCATAAGGTAATGTATCTTGTGAAGACATAACCATATCTGCCGCTTTAGGGTCGTCAGGTAGTCCTTGAGTCCCTAATATCTCATACACTCCTTTTAATAGTTCGTGAACTAATATAGGGAAAAATAAACCTTTGGCTTTTATTGTTGGTGGGTCTGTAGTATCATCTATTTCTTCTTTACCTTCCATACCTTGTCCGCTTTGAGCCGCATTCATAACCATTTCATCAGGCATAATCCAATATAATAAATCATTAACAGACATTAATACCCCATATAAATTTAATAAATTAGGGTCTATTTTCTCTAATTCTTTTTTAACCAAATGAAACATATAATGTCCTTTTTTAGATGCTCCTTGAATTAGTGAATTAATAAAACGTCTCTTAGCTTTTTCTAAGTCAAACTTTTCAAACGCCGCCATAAAATTTTCTAAATCATCTTCAGCTTCGTCTTCTTTAACTCCAAATTGGTCTAAGACATCTTCATCTTCAGGCTCTTCTGAATCTTTTCTCATTTTTGACATATCAATTTGACCTGGCATCGATGTTAACTCAACATCATATTGGAATGCGTCATCAGGTAAAGATAGTTCTCGTTTAACCAACTGTACGGCTAATTGTTCTAAATAACCTTCATTGTTAGATTCAATTTGTTTTACTTGTTTAACGGCTTGCATCATCATACCCTGTAAATTCATTAACTGATTTTGAGTGACTTCTTCTACACCTGTATATCTTTTAACTTTTTCAATAACGTCACGAAATCTTTTGGATGCGATTAACTGTTCAAATGAATTATCAAATTCGTTATCGTCTTTTCTTGGTAAACCGGGATTATCAGACATGGGAGTCTCTCCCTTTTCTAATTTAGATTGAATTCCTTGGTCCATTCTTTCAGGTCCATCATATTCGATTTGTTCTTTAATTTTTTTCTTCATCTTTGAATGAAATATTTAGATTATCAAATTTAAGAAATTCTGGTAAATCTTTATCCTCTACCTTAGCTTTAGGTGCGGGTTTATGTTTTGGTTGATACGGATTCTTTCTTTTTGGTTTAGTTCTTGTAGGTGTCTTTACAGGAGCTTCTTTAGTTCCAGGTGTCTGTTCAACCATATTAATTAAGTCTTTTTTAGTCATAGAAGGTTTGTTCGTATTTTTTATCAAAGATACAATACTTTCTTCAATTTTTCTAACGTTTTCTTTACGTTCTTTAATTTGTTTACTTACACTACTAACACAAGCATCAAATTTCTTCTCGGCATTTTTCTTCCAAGTTTTCTTAGGACCATATTTACCTTGTATACTATCCATACAAATTGCGTACTCACTATCTTCCTCAAACATACCTAAAGTATAAAATGCTGGTCTAATAATCGAAGTGTTAAATTCTTTTTTCTTTTTTTTCTTTTTTCCTTCTGCAATACCCATTCCGTCACCACCAGCTTTAGGATTGACTCCATAATTAGCGGGTCCATCATCATTACCTACACTATTACCTGCGTAAGGATTATAACCTGACTGCTTTTCTAAAGAATTATCAACATCTTTATATTCTGATAATTCACTTTCATTAGAATCATTAGCGGGTTCAAACATTTTAACTAACATTTCAAAGTTATCTCTAAAGTAACTTCTTAAGTATATTCTTTTAGCGTGAACTAATAATCCTTCTCTATCCGTTTGATACTCTTCCCAATCGTCCCAATAGAAATCAACTGCATCTTCGACAGCGTCTTCTAATTCAGGACTAAAAGGACTTGGCATTTTCTCAGGTTCACCTAATTGTTTGTGAATTGATTGATTAAAGAAGTGTTGGTCAGAACTACCCCATCCGTGTCCACTTTCTTCACCTAATTCATTAGATAGTTGTTGTGCGGATTGATTGGCCATTGCAAGGTCGTTTTTAATTTTTTCTGTCTTATCTGATGTTGCATTTTGCTCTTTAACTAATCTACTATGTAGAACATTAATTTGTTTTGTATTTAATTTTTTAAGAGTATTAATTTTAAAACCTTCTCTTAATAAATTCATTATTCTTACCTTATCGTTGTTCATATTCGCTAAAACTTTTTTCGTAATTTAATACGATATCCCTTTCATAAAGTTTATCCTCAATAGTTTTTACACTATCACCATAATGGAAAACTAGTCTTTTAAATTTATTATCAAGTATGGAATCACTATCTTCGTCTTCCCAGGCTAAAGCTATGATACCATCAATAGAATCATATACACCAAAAAAGTCAGAGTTTTGTATTAAATGTAAGTCTATATTAACATTTTTTAAAACACCTACTTTTTTTATAAAATGAATTTGGGGTGGTGAAGGGTTACCATTGGCTGGTTGCGCGTCCCATTCATCACCCCATACATCGTCTACATCTGAAAAGATGAATTCGTATATATTGTCCCCTTTATAGTTAGGACCTAGTTCATTTACATAAACTAACTTCATAGTAACTCACCTTTAGAAGATACTTTAAGTTGTTTACCGTCAGATTCAAATACTAAATTACCTTTATTAGTTTTACCTAAAAATTTAATATTATTATTTTCTTTAACTAAAAACTCAGAAGTTAATTCTTGTTCTATAGTTGCTGACATTTTTTTTATTTCTTTTCTTACTGAAACATTTTTAATTTTTTCAGATAAGAATTTTTTAATTTTTTTAGATTCACTTATTTTTTTCTCACCTTCAGTTACTACAAAATATTTTTCTAATACTTTATCTACTTTAGATTCATTAAATATTTCATCAACAATTGTTGTCATTGAATCTTCTTCAGATAATTCATCATCTAAAATTGGTTCTTCCATATCTAAATCTAAATCTAAATCCATGTCTAATTCATCATCACTTGATTCGATATCAACATCAATCTCATCTTCCATATCATCCTCTTCAAAATTAGATAAAATATCTTCCTTATCTTCTTCTGATAATCTGTCTAATTCAACGGCAGAAATTATTGAATTTAATACATATTTTATATCTTCAGATGATAAACCTTGGTTCTTATCATAAGTTCTTAATTTTTGACCTAATTTACCTGTTAATTTTTGAATGGTTTTAAATGAATCTTCCTCATCATCCTCCACTTCAACATCAACAACTTCCTCGTCTTCAGAATCATCTAAGTCCAATCCTAAATCTAATTCATCGTCAACTATTTCTTCTTCAGAATTACTATCCATATCAACATCCACGTCAACATCCATGTCTAAATCTTCTTCAGGTTCTAATGATGGTTCATCTACATTAATATCAACATCAACTTTAGGTGCTGGTGTCTTAAGAACAAACTTTTTTTGTTCCCCTATAATATTAACTCCCTCAACATTTTCATTTAATCTATTAAGTTCTCCTGCAATTAAATTAACTTTTTTCATAGCTTGAGAAAAAGATTTATAGTGTTTACGGTTTTGCATAGGTTCACTATACTCAAGTTCCGATTCACTTATACCCGCTTTTACTACATATCCTAATTTTTCTTTTACAATACCGTAGTACTTTCCATCAGCCATCTGAATTGAATAGTCGGCTTTAGAGTTTTTGTTTTCACTTAAAGTAGTCGGTTTAGAACCGTAATTAGCTAGCTCAAGAATTCTATTTATTTTTTCTTGACCTTCTAATTTCTCACTACCTAGAGGTTTTAAATCTGCCATATCTCTATATTTTTTTAATATTTTTTAATTTTAACTAAATAGACCATTAACTCCACCTAACCTAACAGTTGTGCATTGAGTAATTGATTCATTTTTTTCATTCACATATGTTGCATGCATTGGTGTAATCGTTCCTCCACTTAGGTCAGGAATAGTGTATTGTGTTGATGTGCATCCAGTTTGTGCCATAATAGTTTTTTATAATAAATATATCGTAAGTTAAGAATTTCCATTTTTTCTTAGCTTACGTTATAATTATAGTATATTGTGTTGAAGTGCATCCAGTTTGTGCCATAATAGTTTTTTATAATAAATATATCGTAAGTTAAGAATTTCCATTTTTTCTTAGCTTACGTTATAATTATAGTTTATTTTTGTTCAGATAATGAAAGACGTTTGTCTGTTATATTATTCTGAAAATCAAAAAGTTTTTGAATATATCCGTTTCGTCTTAAGTATTTAAAAACTAAATTCTCATATGAGTATTCGCCTTCTTTCTCTAAACCGCAACCTCTATATTTTTTTAATTTATCTTTTACTTTTTTTATCTTTCCTAAAGAAGTTTCTAAATCATCATTAGACTCTTCAACGTCATCAATTACTAAATCAATGATATCTTCCCATTGACTTACCTTATCTTTAATTATTTTTTGATTAATATTAACTTCTTCTTTAGATGGTTCAATTACCCACTCATTAAATAGTACTGAATAAACTCCTGTAGAAACATGTGGTTCATTTATATCTTGTACGTATAATTCAACTTCATAACCTTTTACGGTTATATCATGTGTCGAATTAAATAATGTTTTTTTTAATTTAAATAAATCTTTATAAAGTTCTTTTTCGTCACCTCTTTCATTAAAGTCATACATAATATGTAAATCTATGTCTGAAAATTCTGACCAATTATAATTTGATAATGAACCAGTCATAGTTATATCTTGAGTAAAAATATCATAATCTAAGAACTCAATGAATTTATTAGCTATCTCTATTAACTGTAAACGAATATCTTCTTTCATTACAGCAATTGTAGGGTCATCAGGATTATTCCATATTGTTGGATTTAATTCATCCTTAACATCAAAACTAGAAATAATATTATCCATGTTTATAAATAGTAAGTTTTATTACTTTGTTATTTTTTTATATTTGTATTTCCTACCTATCTCTTTATTAAAGAATCCTCCTTGTGACTCAGCCATTCTAAATTTAGTGTACATTGAATGAGGGACCTTTTCATATTCATACTCCATACCATTTTTAAATGTTACTACTAACTTTTCGTTAGACGTATCATAAATTGTTTTTTTTAAGTTAGATGAATCTATTTCATTAATAATTAACTTTCCTTGTATTTTTTCGCTTTTTATTGACATAATGTGTTTTTTAATAAGTATAAGAATAATATAGAAATAAAAAACCCTCCGTTGAGGAGGGTCTAAACTTAATTAATTAATTTTTTTATTTGGTCTCTAAGTTTAATAGAGTCTTCAAACTTTTCATCTTTAATTGATTGGTTCAATTCCTTTTTTAATTTATTTATTTTTTCTCCATTAATTTCTAAAGACTTAATTTTATCTCTAAGTTTTACTGCCTCTTCGAATTCTTGATTTTCTACACATACATTTAATTCCTCCTTTAAGGTGGTTATTTCGTCAATAGTGTTTTTATTACTTTCTGAACCGTAATATAATACATAACCATTAGGGCCTACTCTATAGTAAGTTGGGTTTATGTTGTTAAATAACGAATCAAATTCATCGAACAGGTTATTAAATTTTCTTTTTCCAAACATATTATTAGTTTTTTTGATTTTATTGTTTATCTTTGTGTTTAATTATAGGCAAAAAACGTACCATTAGTTAAATGATGTCTTTATCATGTCATAATGACATGTAATATAAATTTAATATGACAAAATGTCAAGGAGTTGATAAGTACATAATTTTTGTTATATTAGTAACGATAAAATAATATATTAAAATATGATTGAAGAAGTAGACCCTAATGAAAAAGGAAATAGAAATCCTAAAGAAGTAAGTAGTTCTAAAACACCCGTTTTAGATAATTTTTCTCGTGACTTAATTCGACATGCAGAACAAGGTAAACTTGACCCTGTAGTTGGTCGTGAACGTGAGATTAATAGAATAGCACAAATACTTTCACGTAGAAAGAAAAATAACCCAATTATTATTGGTGAACCTGGCGCGGGTAAAACGGCGATTGTTGAAGGTTTGGCTATGAAAATATTTGAAGGTGATTGTCCTCAAAATTTATGTGATAAGCGTATAGTGTCGTTAGACATGACTTCTATTGTTGCTGGTACAAAATATCGTGGACAATTTGAAGAAAGATTAAAAGTAATTTTAGATGAACTTTATGAGAACCCTGATATTATTGTGTTTATTGATGAAATACATACCATTATCGGAGCAGGAAATTCATCAGGTTCATTAGATGCTTCTAATATATTTAAACCCGCCCTTGCAAGAGGAGAGTTACAATGTATTGGAGCCACTACATTAGATGAATATCGTGAAAATATTGAGAAAGATGGGGCTCTCGAACGTAGATTTCAGAAAGTAGTTGTAGACGGGGCAACACCTGAAGAAACATTAATAATTTTGGAAAATTTAAAGTCTCGATACGAGTCACATCATAAGGTCTCATATAGTGATGATTCACTTAAAGCGTGTGTTTCACTTGCAGATAGATATATAACTGACCGTGAATTTCCGGATAAAGCCATTGACATAATGGATGAGGTCGGAGCTAGTGCTCAAATTAATGTTAAACTTCCTGATGTAATTGAAAAATTAAAAGGTGACGCTATTAATATAAAAGAGGAAAAAATTCAAGTTGTAAAATCACAACAATATGAGAAAGCTGCAGAGTTAAGGGATAAAGAAAAAAAGATATTAAAGAAATTAGAGAGTGAAAAATCCAAGTTTGAAAAAGCAAAAGACAAAACTCGTAAACCTATAACTGAGGATATGGTTTATAGTGTTGTATCTACTATGACTAAAATACCAATTTCAAGACTAAATTCTGATGATAAAGAATCTTTATTAAAGCTTGAGGACAGTCTTAATTCTTCTGTTATTGGTCAAGAATTTGCAGTTGAAAAAATTTCAAAGGCAATTCGTAGAAATCGTGTAGGAATTAAAGACCCTAATAGACCTATTGGTTCTTTTATTTTCTTAGGTTCTACAGGTATTGGTAAAACTCACTTAGCTAAACAACTCGCTAAAGAAATATTTGGAGATGAAGAGGCATTAATTCGAATGGATATGTCGGAATATCAAGAAAAATATACTATGTCAAGATTGATTGGTTCACCTCCAGGTTATGTGGGTCATGACCAAGGTGGTCAATTAACGGAAGCAGTAAAGAACAAACCATATTCAGTAGTATTATTTGATGAAATTGAGAAGGCAAATAAAGATATCTTTTCCCTTTTACTTCAAATGATGGATGATGGTCACCTTACAGATAGTTTTGGTCGTAAGATAAACTTTAAAAATTGTTTAATTATTATGACATCTAACTTAGGTGTAAAAAAACTTCAAGATTTTGGTACTGGTGTTGGTTTTGAAACAACTAACCGAATGTCAAATAATGAAGAAATGAAAAAAGTTCTAATCCAAAAAGAATTAAAGAATCATTTTACTCCTGAATTTTTAAATAGAGTAGACGAGATAGTGGTTTTTAATCCTTTAAAGGAAAAAGAAGTTTCACAAATCGTAGAAATTGAATTACTAAAATTAACTACTCGTTTAGAAGATATGAATTATAACATTACTATTAGCAAAACCGTTAAAGAGTTTATATCAAATGTTGGTTTCGATGAGAAGTACGGTGCACGTCCAATAAAAAGAGCTATTCAAGAAAAGATTGAAGATTTAATTTCTGAAGAAGTACTTAGAGGTACAATAACAGAAGACAAACCATTTATTCTTGATATGAAAGATGAAGAAGAACTTATTGTAAAAAAAGGGAATTAATTTCCCTTTTCTTTTCTTTATTTAAAAAAAAAGTGATATATTTGTATTCTAAATAATAAACAAATGGATAATACACAACTCAGTCGATTAAAAGAAGTACTATCAGTACCAACAAAAACGTATCAGGAAGATAACATGGTTCAATACCTATGTGACGTATTGGATAATATGTCCGATGTTGAGTACTATACGGATGACATGAAAAATGTCTATGCCACCAAAGGTACGTTAAACGAAGGAGAGTATTATCCAATGTTTATTGCCCACACCGATACAGTGCATTCACTGGTCGATAAAATCATTGTTCAAGAAGAATCACTTGTTAAACCTAGTACATTTGGACATTCCTACGGTGATGAAGAATTCCTATCCTTAAAAGGGTATACACCAAATGGTAGTCCAACTGGTATTGGTGGTGATGACAAGTGTGGTGTTTTTATTGCATTAGAACTATTAAGAGCCCTTCCT
>Ga0209535_1001158_pt1 | contig 18095 bp, 11 predicted proteins | sample LinPmetageLP28_FD_184041 | JGI IMG/M metagenome (GOLD analysis project Ga0209535, IMG submission 184041) | Marine viral communities from the Pacific Ocean - LP-28 (SPAdes) (version 2) | ecosystem: Environmental > Aquatic > Marine > Oceanic | place: Pacific Ocean | collected 2009-08-22 | reverse complement strand
CAAGTAATAAACGTAGAAGAAACTGTCCAGTATATAAGAAGAAAGCTAAGATTAGTAAATATAAAAATATGAATGCTAGTCTTTGGGGGTTTACTCATATGATGTGGAATCATTATGCTCTTGCTGACATGAGAAGGAAAAACCCTAGACGAGTTATGTGGAAAACTCGTAAAGAACTTCATCTTTGGCTTATTAAACAATTAAAGAAACAAGGTAATCGTTCTGCTTATAGAAATAGAAATGGTATTTATCCTTACATGACACAAATAAGAAGTGGGAACTTAACACCAAAAGAAAACTTTTTAAATAAAACTAATTTAAGTATTGATAGAATATTATCAGACAAAGGATATTTAGAGGGTAACATGGTATTATGTCAACGACAACAGAACAAAGATAAAAGTGCAATACACTTATATCAAACAGAAGATGTTGTTAAGCTACAAAGAAAAGCTACAAAAACATTCTCAAGAAATTTGTAAACGTGTATAATATATGAGATTATTACCTAACAATAATAACGAAAGGAAACATATGTCAGATTTTACTTGGAGTTATTCTTCCTTAAAACAATATCAAAACTGTCCTAAACAATATCAAGAAATAAGAGTACTAAAAAATTACACTGTTAAACAAAGTGAAGCTATGATTTATGGTAAAGAAGTGCATACTGCATTAGAAGAATATGTAAGGGATGATAAGCCATTAGCTAAAAACTATCAAAGATTTAAAGGTATGGTTGACTCTTTAGTAAATATAAAAGGTAATAAATATGTTGAGTATGAGATGGCATTAAGATTTGATAGAACACCTTGTGATTTTCACGATGAAGATAGATGGGTAAGAGGTATTGCTGATTTAGTTATTGTTGATGGAGACTGTGCGTTTATAGTTGACTATAAAACAGGTAGTAAAAAATATCCTGACCCAAAACAATTAAGGTTAATGTCTTTAATGGCATTCACACATTTCCCAGACATACAGAAAATAAAAGCAGGGCTACTGTTTGTCATGCATAATGCTTTTATTACTGAAGAGTATCATAGAAGAGATATGGATAAATCATGGGAAGTGTTTGAGCAACCACTAAAAAGATTAGAAAACTCTTATGAATCAGATATTTGGCAGCCAAACCCTACACCTTTATGTGGGTGGTGTTCTGTAAATAGTTGTGAATTTAACGATAGATAGTATAATACACAAATGGCAGTCAAAAAAAGAAACTACAAAAAAGAATACCAACAGCAAAAAGCTCGTAAAAAAGAACACGCAAGACGTATGGAACGTCAACGTGGTCGCCGTAAGCTAGATAAAAAAGGTGTTGCCCGTAAAGGTAAAGATGTATCACATGTGAAAGCTTTATCTAAAGGTGGTAAAAATTCTGATGGTTTAAAAGTAGTATCCAAATCTAAAAATCGTTCATTCAAACGTAACTCTCAAGGCAAACTGATATCAGAAACAAGCAAGAGAGAAAGAAAAAAATCTAAAAAAGCTTAATAAGATAGTAAATTATTAGTTGACTTTCTATATTAGAGGTGTAAACTGTATATCTTACTGAGATAAAACTATGAATTTGTATAAAGATAAAGTATTAAAATTAAAACTACGAGACGAATCAGCAAAACTAGTAAAACAATATATTGAAAGAAGTGAAATACTTTCAAGAAATGAAGATGGTATAAATGAAGTAGTTATTTATTGGGGACTTGATGAAATAACTTTACTTAATCAACTTGTAAATACAAATAAAAATATACCTTCTCCTATTACTAAAGAATATGAATGGGCAGGACTATATGAACCCTTTGACCATCAACGTGTTACATCTGAATTTTTATCTATAACTAAAAGAGGTTTTTGTTTTAACGAAGCAGGAACAGGTAAAACTTCATCAGCATTATGGGCAGCTGATTATCTTATGAATAAAGGTAAAGTTAAACGTGTACTTATAATATGCCCTCTATCAATTATGTACTCAGCATGGCAAGGAGATATATTTAATACTTGTATGCACAGAACATCTCAAGTTTGTCATGGCACTAAAGAAAAACGTCAACTTATAATAGATGGGGAGTATGAATTTATTATAATAAATTATGATGGTGTGGCTATTGTAAGAGATGATATTAAGCGAGCTAATTTTGACTTAATTATTGTTGATGAAGCCAATGCATATAAATCAACTTCAACAAGTCGTTGGAAAACATTAGCTAAAATATTAACACCTCGTACTAGATTATGGATGATGACAGGAACACCTGCATCTCAATCACCAGAGGATGCATATGGATTAGCTAAGTTAGTTTGTCCAGAACGTGTACCTAAGTTTAAAACAGCATGGCGAGATAAAGTTATGTATCAAATTTCTAGATTTAAATGGATACCAAGACCAACTGCAAAAGATGATGTTTTTAAAGCACTTACACCTGCTATAAGATTTGCAAAAGATGAGTGTTTAGATTTACCTGATGTTATGTATCAAACAAGAAATATTGAGTTAACAACACAAGCTAAAAAATATTATAAGCAATTAAAGAATCAAGCATTAATTGAAACAGCAGGGGAACAAATATCAGCTGTAAATGCAGCTTCTGGTATGAATAAATTATTACAGATATCAGGTGGTGCAGTATATACAGATACAAAAGAGACAATAACATTTGATATAAAACCTAGATTAAATGCATTACTAGAAGCTGTTGAAGAGACCTCACATAAAGTATTAGTTTTTGTTCCATATAGACATACTATTAATGTGGTGTCTGATTATCTATCAAAAAATAATATAGTAAATGAATTAATACATGGTGATGTTAGTGCAAGAGAAAGATATAACATTATTACAAAATTTCAAACAGCAGAAGACCCTAGAGTTTTAGTTATACAACCTCAATCAGCTTCTCACGGAGTCACATTAACTGCTGCTAATGTAGTAGTGTTTTGGTCTCCTGTAATGTCGGTGGAAGTTTATTTACAGTGTATAGCTAGGATGGATAGGGTAGGACAAAAGAACAAAATGACAGTTGTTCATTTGCAAGGCTCTGCTGTTGAAAAAAGAATGTATGCGATGCTACGAGGAAAAGTAGACCAGCATACTAAATTAGTAGACTTATATAGGGAGGTCTTAGAAGAATGACAGATAAAAAACTTACAGCTAATGAAAAATTAGTTAAAACATATGTAACAATAAGAGACGAGAGAAACAGACTTGCTAGAGAGTTTGATGCTAAAGATAAAGATTTAGCTAATGACCTTGTTTCTATAGAGCAAGCTTTATTAAGTTCTTGTAATGAAATAGGTGCTGACAGTATGCGTACTGAATTTGGCACAGTTATTAAGAGCACTAAAGAAAATTTTATTTGTGGAGATTGGGATAACTTCAAAAAGTGGGATGGTTTTGAAGTAGAGTTATTACAACAACGACTCCACCAAGGAAATTTTAAAGAATTTTTAAGTAATCGTGAGGATGAAGGACTTCCACCTGGAATCAGCACCATGCGAGAATTTAAAATAACTGTACGTAAACCAACTAAATCTTAAAAGGAGATTATACTATGGCAAGAGAAACTATAACTACAGAAACAGGGGTTGCTTTGTATCCTTGGTTGACTAAACCAGACACAAAGTATAGTGAAGAGGGAGAGTATAAAGTTAATCTTATACTATCTAAAGAAAATGCTGCACCAATTATTAAAACTATTGTTGGTGTGCATGAAGACAACTATAAAGAGCAACTAAAGATACAGAAGAAAAAATCTGTTACACAAGCGTCACCACCATTTACAGAAGAATTAGGTGATGATGGTAAACCAACAGGTAATTATATCTTTAAGTTTAAATCAAAAGCAGCTTACAAACCTGCAATTTTTGACGCAAAAGGTAACGCATTAATTGACCCTCCAATTTGGGGTGGCTCTGAATTAAAAGTTAATGCAGCATTATACCCATACTTTTCACCTATGAACGGAGCAGGTGTTTCATTAAAAATAAAAGCTGTTCAAGTTATTGCTCTTGTTGAGGGCTCAGAAGGTGCAAGTCGTTTTGGGTTTAGTGAGACTAGCGGATATGATATTAAAGATGGTGTTGATGAACAAGTAGATGCTAAAGTTTTTGATAAGAAAGCAGATGATGTTCCTGAGCCTGAAGTAGTAAAAACTAAATCCACATCTGATGGAAGTAAAGACGTTACTGACATTCTAGATAAGTGGGGAGTAAAGGATGACTAATGATTTGTGGGATATCCTGCAAAACAATCCAGATTTAAAAGAAGGACTGGATGAAGATACACTCGCCGTTGCAACTAGTGGAGGTAATAGCACTAAACGAATGTCTATTCGTGGTGGTAACTTTCACAAAGTTATAAACGGTAGAGAGGTATCTACTATAGAAGATAATCATGTAGAAGTGGTTATAGTAAAGATGGCTCATAATGCTTCACGTACTTTTTATGAGGGAGAGTATGAAGAGGGTAAGCCTGTTTCACCAACTTGTTGGTCGACTGATTCTAAAACACCAGATGAAGAAGTACCAACACCTCAAGCTAAAAACTGTAATGTTTGTGAATTTAGTGTACGAGGTTCTGGTATAGGTGGTATGGGAGCAGCATGTAAACTTTCATGGCGGATTGCTATTGTATTGTTAGATGATATTGCAGGTAATGTAATGCAAATGGTATTGCCTGCTACATCTACGTTTGGAAAAGAAGATATGGGTAAATGGCCTTTTAGACCTTACATACAAATGTTAGCTAACAATAGTGTTAGTGCAAGTAATGTAGTAACTAAAATGCAGTTTGATTCTGATTTTTCTATACCTAAATTATATTTTTCACCTGCAGCTGCTGTAGAAAGTAAATATGTAAAAGTTGTAAAAGAGCAAGGTAAATCTTTTGATGCTGAAGAAGCTATTAAGATGAATGTATATCAAGGTAATGTTAAAAAATCACCGTTTGATAAACCAAAACCTATAGTAGATGAAAATGACATAGACACCTTATTAAATAAATGGAATATAAAAATCGAGGGAGATTGAAATGGCAAGACCATATAGTGATAAACTTTTAATTCATTTAGCTAATGCTGACCCTGAGAGGGTCGGTGTTCAGCTTGCAAAAATTTGTGTAAAGGCTAAATTACCTGCAACAGCTGTTGCTCAACATTTTGATGTATCAAGAATGGCAGTGCATGGTTGGTTTAGAGGTAAATATATACGAGAAAAAAAATGTATTATTATAAGAAAATTTATGAGTGTAGTACAAAAAGACTTGGATAAAGGGAAGTTACCAACTAAGACTCAATCATTAGCTAAGAAATATTTACAGAATATAGCTAATGATTACTAAATTTTATGAAAAAATATTACCAACAAAGGGCAACAAATACTGTGTAGCTTGGACTAGTGGCAAAGGAATGAACCACGAGTGGGTTGACTATATAAAAGATATAGAACCTACAATAAAAGATTTACAGAGTAAAAATAAAGATATAAATATATATGTAGCTATGTCTTCTTTTGAAGGGCAAAGTAGGTTAGCTAAACATGCTACATATAGAAAATCTTTATTTGTAGACCTAGATGTAGGTAAAGATAAAGCCGAGTCAGGTAAAGGTTATGCTACAAAAAAAGAGGCAGAGAAAGCCTTAGATGATTTTGTAGAAAAAACTTTATTACCTCCTGCAATTAAACTAGATTCTGGTAATGGTATACATGGGTATTGGCCTTTACAAGAAGAGTTAACTATAAAAGAATGGGAGCCTTACGCAGAAAAGTTTTTTAATTTTTGTTTAGAGCATAAGTTATTAGTTGATTCTTCTGTTATGTGTGATGCTGCTAGAATAATGCGAAGCCCTGATAGTATTAATTATAAAAAAGGGAAAGAGCCTGCACCTGCTAAATTATTAACTGAAGAGATACACGAGTATCCATTGGAACTTATCAAGGACAGAATTGGTGAAGTAGAAGTTTCATTTGATAGTATGTTAAATGACAAAAAGAACAACCTTACTGAAGCTCAAAGAAAAGCTTTAAAACTTGATAACTTTCAATCATCTTTTGAAACAATAGCTAAAAAAAGTCTTGGGAGTGAGAATGGTTGTAGTCAAATAAAATACATACTACTGAATGCAACTATGTTAGAAGAACCTTTATGGTATGCAGGTTTATCAATAGCACAGCATTGTAAAGATAGAGATACAGCAATACATTTAATGTCAGAGAATCACAAAGACTATGACCCTGATATAACTGAAGCTAAAGCTACACAGTCACAAGATAAACCTTTTTCTTGCGAGAAGTTTAATGACCTTAATCCTACAGGATGTGATGGATGTTCACATAGAGGTAAAATAACAAACCCTTTAGCAATAGGTAAAGAATTTGTACCTGCTCCAACTACAGAAATTACTCCTGTAGAGCAATATAAACAAAGTGGTAGTTTGTCTGCTCTTGGTGGTCTTCCTAAAGATTTACATCCATTTGTATATGGTGGTGCAGAAGGTGGTATTTACTTTGAGCATCCACAAGAAATGGATGAAGATGGGCAAGCATTACCACGTAAAAAACCTATGTTAGTATCACCGTATGATTTGTACCCTATCAATAGAATATATAGTGCAACTGAAGGGGAATGTTTGAATATGATGTATCATCCACCTAACGACAAGCCAAGAGAGTTTATGATGCCTATGGAGCATTTATATGACCCAACAAAATTTAAACAGATTGTATTACGTAATGGGGTATTTTTTGACCCTAACAACCAACAAGGAAGATATCTTATGACTTATATTTATAGATGGGGAGACTACTTATTATCTAAAAGTAAAGCTGAAATTATGCGAACACAAATGGGGTGGACACCAGACAAAGATGCTTTTGTAATAGGTAATAAAGAAATAGATTTAAAAGGGAATGTTGTTAATAGTCCAACTTCACCACTATGTAAGGGTATAGCTCAACACTTAAGTACTGAGGGTAGCTATGAAGAATGGAAGAATACAGCTAACAAATTAGATACACCTAGCTTAGAACTACATGCATTTACTATGCTAACTGGTTTCGGTTCTGTGCTCATGGAAGAAACAACTACCAATGGTATGACACTATGTCTTACAGGAACTGATTCAGGTTCAGGTAAAACAGGAGCACTACAAGCGGCTTTAAGTATATGGGGTAATCCAGAAGCACTAAAGCTTACACAAGGTGGTGCAACAGAGAACGCATTGACAGCTAGATATCTGGCATTTCATAATCTACCATTTGGTTTAGATGAAGTAGGTAACATAGAAGGCAGAGCCTTATCTAATCTAATACATAAGATATCTAATGGTAAAGCAAAGGTGCGTATGCAAGCCTCAGTGAATGCTGAAAGAGAGTATGAGATGTCTGCTTCATTGATAGCTTTGTTTACCTCTAATCATTCTTTATATAACACACTACAAACTGTAAAGAAAAATCCACATGGAGAGGTGGCTCGTTTACTAGAAATTACTGTGAATAAACCTAAGATATTCTTTGATGACCCAACAGCAGGGGCAAGTATATTTCAACCTTACAATCACCATTATGGTCATGCAGGGTTTGATTTTATTAATAAACTGTTTGGATATTCAAAAGAAGAGATAAGGGTTAAGATAGATAAATGGTTAGTTAAATTTAAAAAAGACTTTGGAGATGACACTACTTATAGATTTCACGAGAACATGATAGCTTGCACTTTTGCTGCAGGTGAGATAGCTGTAGAGAATGATATAGTAGACTTAGATTTAATTAGAATATATACGGCTACTGTAAGTGAACTAATTAATATAAGAGATAATGTGATTGGGCGAATTAATGAGGTAGACTACGAGAGTATGCTTGGAGAGTATATTAACGCACACAATGCTAACATCTTGGCGTTAGAGGTTAATGAGAACAACAAGATAAATCAAGAACCTAGAGGAGAACTATTAATACGAGCAGAGATTGATACTGCTAAGATGTTTATAGAGAAACGACACTTTAGAGAATACCTTGGTAAAGCAGGCATTAGTGTATCTGACTTTATACTTAAGATGAAAGCTAAAGGGTATAATATACGTGACCATAAGAGACGTATGGGTACAGGTTGGAAAGCTGCTACAGGATTTAGCTCAGTTATGGCATTAGAGATTGATACTACTAAGTTCTTAGAAGATTTGATAAAGGAGAGCAATGAGACTAAGTGATGAACCAGAATGGAACTTTCCTCTTGAGTGGATGGAAGTAGGGGAAAGTTTTTTTATACCAACACTCAAAGCATCATCTATGATATACGCTATTGACAGTGGAGCCAAGCGTGCTGCGGTTAAAGTTAAGGTATTTCAAACTATGAAAGATGATGTTATGGGTGTAAGAGTGTGGAGAATAAGGTAATTATTCTGGTATAGCTTGGTCTACCATATTTGTTATCTGACGTTTAAGCATAAGCTGTCTAAATTTTATCTGTTCTAACAGTTGTGCTCTTTGTCTACGAGATAAGGCTGGGGCTTTTCTTATATCTCCTGCTTGTTTTTGAAGTTTTTTTAATTGTGCTTTCATACTATTATTTAATTGTATCATTACTAAAGCTTGAGGGTTTTTTCCTAATAGTTCATCATATTTTTGTGGGTTTACATCTTTAAATAAATCTGTTTTTCTTTGTAATTCCACCATTTTCTGATTGGCTCTAGCGTAAGCTCGTTGGTTTACTTCAGAATATTTACTGAAGAAACTACCAAAAAATATTGTATCTGATTTTATTTGAAAATCTTGTTTTCCTGTTGCTGTTAGATAACCTAAACTATAAAAATTCTGCATAGTAGTTGCTATGGCATCTACATAGTTGTTTGCGAAGAAGTGCATAACGTTAGGGTTAAAGTCTATGGTCCCATTTGTTTTTTCAGCCATAAATATTGCTAAGTCTTTAAACATAGCTGGGACATTATCTCCAGCTTGAAAAGCATCACCGTAACGTTTGGTGTATAACTCATTATAAATTGGACTACCAAAAGCATTTTTGTTCATAGTAAATTCAACTACAGGTCTTGCCATTGTTGGTACTGCACTATCAATCAACCATGCTAAAGGAGATTCTGATGGGTCCATTCTTGATATAGGTAAAGGGGCGAAAGAGTCTAATGTTATGTTAACTATATTACCAAATATACTTAACGGAGTATTTTCATTAGCTGAAACCATGCCTGCTAATTGAGCACCGATTGCAGGTATACCTCCTAAACCAAAGCCCCAAGGTATTTGTATAACATCACCTTTTTTAAATCCTGGAACACCATTCATATCAAATCTTGCAAATCTAGTCCACCTTGATAAATCATCATTAAATGTTTTATTTGAATCTTCTTCATCTTCACCAGCTAACGCAGCTGATAAGTAAAATACGGCCATACCCATACTAATACCTGTAACCAACATTGTTTGAGCTGCTGCTTTATCTCTAGCTGTTTTTTCTCTAAAGTTTTTTAATGCTTCAGGATTACCTAATATATAATCTGGTAACTGTGCTTCTAATGCTTCTTGGTTTCTAAAAGCTGGTCCGATTGATTGTGCTGCCCTAGCTGCACCAACCGCAGAGGCACGGAAGAACATAAATAAACCACCTAAAGTACGACCTGCTGTACCCATTTCTTCAAAGTTAGATAATCGTTTTGCGTATGCTGCAGCTTCTTCATTTGCAGCTTGTATTACTTCAGGTGATGTTTGTTCACGAGTTAAACCAGGAGCGTTTCTAGCTAAGTAATTATTTTTAAATATACGAAAAGCTGCAACCCTAGAAGCTAATTCAAATGTACCCATGTAAGTATCAAAAAATGTAGTTATATCTCTTTGAGTTTTTAAATAAAGAGTAGCTCCAATCGCTTTTTGTTGACGTTCAAAAGCACTTTGATTACTTAAAGCTTGTGAGTATGATACTATGCCCCCTTCTTCTAAATAATCTCTCATATCTCTAGGGTATGTATTACCTTTTTTAAGTTCTTTTTTTACGTAAGCATCTAATGCATCCATGTTACCTTTGTTATACATATCTATAATTTGCCAAGTATTTTTAAAACCACCTTTTGTTATTTGTTCAGTTGCATTTTGAGCAAATCCAAGCATATCACTTAGTCCTAAATCAGTACCTATAATATATAAGTTAGTGATGGTATCACGAATAAAGTTAACAGGAGCAAACTTAAAATTAAATCTAGTATGCATTTGTCCTATTGCACCTGTTACGTGATTTAATATATCAATAGCCGTATTTTTATCATCGTAAACACCTCTTAAAGCAGTTAATAAATTTTCATCTTTAATTGATATTACTGCTAAAGAACCATCTGGTAAATGATGTATTATAGTATCTTTTCGTTTTAAAAGAGTTTGTATATCTGGGTCATTTTTGTAACGTTCTTCGTAGCTAAATATACGTTCTACTTTACCCTTCATTGCAGTTGTTTTTACTTTTTTACCTGCTGAATTAGTATACTCAATTTCTGTAGTAACAGCATTAAAAATAGCCTGAGTAAATTTTACTCTACCTGCTCGTGCAGCAGCTAACGATGCATCAACAACTGTCTGAGTAAATGGGTCTTCAGCATCAGATTGATTACCTTCAAAAGATGCATCTAGTCTTTTTAAATCTCTTGATAATCTTTCAGTTGTAGGGTCAAGAATTTGTGCTAATGAGTCAGAAACAACATCTATATCTTGTTTAGTTTTTAAAGGTATATAGTTTTCCCACCCATAAAAATCAATTATATTAAGAGCTTGCGGACCAGCATAGTTCCCAATAGAATTAAGTCTTTTAGTTTCAGTTTGCACTGTTGTTAAAGTTTCTCTAACTTTTGTAATAGCCGAATAAAGTTCTGGATTTGTTCGTTGTATTGCTTTAAATTTGTTTCTTAATTGTTGTGCTTTGTCATAAGTTAAAACAGAGATATCATATTCAGTATCCTTTATATTTGTAGATAATAAGGAAGCTTCTTTATCAGGTTGAAGATAACTAACGCCTGCTTTACCATCTACAGTATTTTTACCTGATACTTTATTTGTAGGGTCAGTTAATGTTACAAGGTCTTGCTTATATTTTTGTAAATCTATCATACGTTGCTCAGGGTCAGTCCACTCTTTAGTAGTTATGACTTTCATAATTTTATTTCTTAATTCAGCAGGACTTATTGTTTCATTATTTTGTAATTTTAATATTTTTTCTTTACTTAAAGGCACAGTCAATATGTATTTAATTTGTCTTCTTTCAAACTCATGTTCGCCTGTCATTATATCTTGTAAAACTGCTCTTGCTCTAGCGTCACTTGCTCCAGGATTCTGTTGTTTATAAAGTTCTGTAAATTCTACTAATCTTTCTTCATAATTTTGTAAAGGCAACATAAGTTTTTTCATATGTTTATCAGCTTTACCATATGCTAAAGTAAGTTGAGTAAATACATTATTAAAACCCTCTACTCCAGAAACCAACAGTTGAGACTTTTCTAATTTATCTTGCCATTTTTTAATATCAAAAGACCTTAAAGCAAATGTTTTAGTTATTTTATCTATGCTATTTTGACCATCTCCAAACCACGATTTTAAAAATCTAGCTGTTTTATTTATAACACCTACAGTACGTTTTTCGTGATTTACCTCATTACTACTAATTCTTTCTTCATCAGTTCTATTTTTAAGTTCTGTTGTTTTTTTGTTTTTCTTACCCTCGCTTTTAGATATATCAATAAAAGCATCAGGGTTTTCTCTAGTAGAAGGTGGGATTAAAAAATCAATTACTGCTAGGTCAGCATCTTCGTTATACAAACCTTCAGCTCTTAAAAAGTTTTGTTTTTTCTTTAATTCTTTTGCTTCTTTACTATTTGGCTTAGGTTGAACTCCTATTTTTAATAAATTACCACTCATTTTTATAGTGTCACCAAGTAACGTATTATCTATCTCTCCTATACCAAGTAAATTTTTAACTGCATCAACAAAATCATCAAACAATGATAAAAGTTTATTTTGTGGTTGTGATTCACTTTCTATTGACTGTAAGAAACTTGCAAAATCAGGGTTACTAAAAGTTTCAGCAACAAACTCTTTTATATTTTTTAATCCATAATATGTTCCAGGTTCACCTAAAGTATCTTCGGTAGCAAAACCTTTTTTAATAGCTGTTTCTCTTGCTTTTCTAAATATACTTTCCCATTGTTGTAAATCCGCAGAAGATAAATTACCAGGTTTAAATGCCTCTACCGTTACTGCATGTACAGCTTCATGGAGAAATACTTTAGTAGCAAAACCAGATTCGTGTAATGGCACTACGTTTATTTCATTTTTCCCTGTATCATATTGAGATACATACACACCAAGAACATTTGTTTTTTTAGATATTTTCTCCATATTTTCTGGTGTTATAACACTTGTTTTTATATTTGTTAAACCAGGTATTCGTAATAATAGATTAGTTAACATTAATTGAAATTCAAGTTCTTTTAAGGTTAATTTATTTTTAAATTCGGGCCTAGAAAAAGGAGTTATTATTTTTACAGGTTCTTTATTTATTTGTCGTCTTAAATAATCACGTATACTTTCTAAAGCTACACGTGCATTATCAGCCATAGAAATACTTTGAGTAATCGAAGAATAATCTTTAACAGCTAACGCTCGTTTAGTTGTTTCACTTATTTGAATGGCATTATAATCACTATTTTCTTTTATTTCTTCTTTCATTCTAGCCTTGTCTTTTGCTAGTTCTGCTTTATCTTTTATTCCTCGTGCAACGTTACTAACTATCTTATTATCATTTCTAACATCATCTAAATAAGTTCTACCATCAAGATATTGTGTTGGAGCTACAAATTTTTTAACAAATTTGTTTCTTCTTCTTTGTGCAAACACTTCTTGTTCAACTAAACCTTCTACTGATTTATCTTCAAGTAGAGAGAGGTTTTTGTTTCTTTTCTTAGTAATATTTTTTCTTGCTAAATATGCATCAAATAAAGGTGAATTAAAAAACTCATCTCTAATTTCTTTACGTCTCTCTAAGTCTGCTGGTCTTCCATTATTTATAAAACTTGCTATATCATATTCTCTTCCAGCAGGGTCTTTAGGTACTGATAAAACAGTATCAAAAAATTGTTCATAAATATAATCTCCTAACACCGCTTTCATTAAACTATCAATATCTGTTGCTGTTTCTATAGGGGCTCTTTTAGAACCAAACGAAGCACCTGTTTTAATGAACGCTGGTATCTGTACTTCTCCTTTATCATTCACTAAACCTAAATCATAAGCTTGTTGTTTTAATAAAATAGCAACGTCATAAGTATCAAAATTTTCTATTCTTTCTTTTGATATTGCTATCTCTTGTTCTTTATAACCAGTAGTTTCTAATATAGTTTTTTCTATATATAAATTTATAACACCATTAAGAATTGATAAATCACCTCTGCCAGTTTTATTTGTACGATATATTTTATTGTTAGCTATATCTTTATATTGTTGTTTATTTAAAGTATTCTTTAAAAATTTATCTATTAAATTTTTTTGTTGCTCTTTAGTTCCTTTTGCATCTCTAATAATTCTTTTGAAAGAATATACTTTACCTGGTGTTCTAGACTCATAGTCTGTCATATGAGATGCTATTTCATCAACAATATTATCTCTAGCATTTATAGATTTAAAAGTTTTACGTTTTTCTAAAGTAAAATCTGTTGGTCTTTCTACGACAACTTGTTCTCCCTTATCATTTATTATAGATGCAAACTCTCTTTCTTCTTTTATAAAGTAATCATTTTCTAAATTGTTTTCTTTCTGATAATTTATAGCGTCTTGTTTGTTATCACTTCTAAAATCTTCTGGTTTTTTAGTTTGTTCTTGTATTGTTGTATTTATAGCTGCTTGTGCTTGTTGTTCTCCATCAAATAATGCTTTGAACTCTGGGTTTGCTAATCTATTTCTACGATATTGTCTAGCAGCATCTATACCTTCACTTTGTTCTATATTTTGAAATGTTCTAAAAAACTCTATTATTTGAGCTGGTAACGGTCTATTCTCTTGATTAGCTTTATCTTCTATACGTTTTCGTTGCTCTTCAAATTCTTCTATAGTTTCAATCTCTGGTAACTCTTGTTGTGTACTATCTCTAACATCGGGTCTACCTGTTATTTGTCCTCTTCCACCTGATTCTTGTTGTGCACCTATTCGTCTAATAACTTCTTCACGTTCTGTTAATGTAGGTTCTAAACCAGGTATTATTAATTGTTCTTCAGTAGGTAACGATACGTCTATATCATTGTCAACAAAATCATCATCAACAGAAACTTCTTCACTTTCTAATTTATTTTCTCTATCTAAGGTTCTTCGTCTTGCTTCTGCCTTTTGTCTTGCTTGTTTTTGTTCTTCTTCAAATATTATTTTCCCTTGTTCTCTAAGTCTTACATTTCTGTTGGCAATGTAAGTTTCTTTTAAATCTTCAAATTGTTGGTCTGTAAGATTTTGTTCTTCTCGTATATTTTTAAATGACTGCTCTTCTTCTACAGATAAGTTATTATTAATTGGTGGTAGTTTTATTTCTTCTTTTTTTCCTTTAGTTACAACCGTTTTTTTAGTTTTAACTTTTTTTCTACCTTTAACTTGGTTTATTTCTTCTTCTCCTGAATCAGAAGCAACGTTATCTCTTCTATTACGCTCTGCTTTCAAAGCATTAAGTTGTCGTTCAAAAGTAGCTGCACCTGGCATATTGTTAGCCTGTTGAGCTTTTAACTTTGTTTCAACTCTCATTGTAATAGAATCCAACTGCTTATCCGTTAGTGAATCAACACGAAAAGAATAAACACCTGGTTTAATTTCAAATCCTTCTATTTCAAAGCTTGGGTCTAATGGGTTTGTAGTGCTATATTTAGCATAATCTACCATGCTTTCTTCATTATTTTTATCACGGACTAAAATTCGTCCTGAATCTTCAGATATGCCAACAACTTCAACTTCTTCAGTCGTTCCATCAGGAAGAAAGAATGTGCTTTTTTTACCTACGGTTGGTTTTAATGAAGTATCGAGTCCTCTTTTTCTTCCAGTAGTTCTTGTAACACTTGATTTAGAAGTATCCACTGTAGTTCCGAAAGGTTCTGCAACGTTTTCGGCATCCCCTTCAGCTCTGGATAATACAGGTGTTTCAACGCCAACTCCAAGTTCTCCTTGTTCAGCACTTCTAGTTCCATCATTTCTTTGTACATCTTGTCCTCCTATACCTGTTGCAATTAAGGCTTGCTGTTCTTCTGGTGTTAACTCAAAACCAGGTAATGTAGCTTGTTGTGGTACATTCCTTCTTGTTATATCTATATTAGCATCATTAGAATCATATTGGTCTAAATTTTCATGGTCAGTATTAGCAGATTCTTGGTCTTTATTTATGTTTTTTCTTCGCTTTGTTTCTTCAGAGTTAAGTGTCCAACCTTTTTGTTTTTGTTTTGTTTCTTCATCAGTTAAGTTTTTACCATCTATTGTATCTGAAAGTTTTATATCTTGATTAATATCACTATCTGACTCTTCAGGGTCTTCTGGTTTTTTTGATATAGGACCACTTCTAAGTCCACCGATGGTTGCAGGTACAATAGGCATTACAAAACCTGCGGCTGATGCGTTAATATATTCATCTATTGCGGCTCTATCAGTTAAAGGTAAATCTGCACCATACCTTTCTAAACCACTTTGTATTGCTTCAACAGGTGCTTCTTTAAGACCTGTGAAAGATATATTTTTTGCTATATTAAGAAGTACGTTTTGCGTAGGTGCTGCCATTTTTTCTAAAGAACCAAGACCAATTTTTAAACCTATGTAATTAGCCAATGCATGAGCTGTACTTACTGCTGCTAATTTACCTGTACTTAATTCTTTAATCTTTGCTAATTGTTCTTGTGGGTCTTCAATATCTCTAATAGCTTCATCTATTGCTCTACCTGTTGTTTCTCCTGCACCAAACTTAGCAGCCATACCACTTAAAGCTGTAACTTTACCTGCCTTAGTATAAAGCTCTTTTATGGCTTGTTTTCCAGCATCTGTTTGTATAATTCTTGCTGTCTCTCTTCTAATTAATGCATTACGTTCTTTCTTTGTTAAAGTATTAGCTGCATCTATAATACCTTCTTTAACTAATTCTCTACCAACAAACCCAGTTAATGCACCACCTAATGTACCAAAACCAGGAGCTGCTGCACTACCAACTATTGCTCCTGCAGTAGCAGTAACTAAAGCTTCAGCAATCATACCTACACCTTGCCCTGCAATATATGGAATAAATTCAGTTAAAACTGCACCAATACCTTCATCATAAGCACCAAGAAAGTTATCTGTGTTTTTAACTCCTCTACGATTAATAGCTTCTTCTGATTCTTGCATTCTTTTAACACCTGACATAATCATTTCATCAGAGTCAACAGCTTTACCCGCAAGTACTTCTGCACCACCTACAATACCACCAAATTGGTCTTTGTATGAGCCTATACCACGGAAGAAATCGCTACCTTCACCATCTTGTAGAATGTTAGGTTGGCCTAAGTCTAAAGGTTGATTTTGAGTTTGAGGTATACCACTTTCACGAATTTGTTCTACACGTTGACGTAACTCATCTGAATCACGAGGTATATTATCTGGTATATTATTTAGCTGTATACCATCTTTTGTTAGTACCGAATATGGCATTAGATACTCCGTCTAAAAATCTACGTTATAAACTTGATTATTTGATGATGTTGCTTGACCAGGTGCTGTACGAGGAGGAGCATAAGTATACCCTGCTGTTGTATATACTGTTTCATTTATCATTTGTTGTTCTTTTCTAAGAGTATCTAAATATGCTTTTGCCTCTGCATCACCTGGATTACTTGCTACTGCTGCTTCAGCTACACCTATTCTTTGTAAAATTTGACTATCTTGATAAGCTTTCATTAACATTTTACCTACTTTTACAGGAGCATTATATCCTTGAACTGTAGACATAATTTTTGCTTTCTCAATATCAGATTGTCTAGTTCTTTCTTTTTCAAGACTACCCATAGCTGCTGTAGCTCCTGATATATCTTCTGCTCTATTTCCTTTAGCAATTTGTAATTGACCTGAAAGTATTTCTTTTTCAGATTTTTGCATATCGTCATAACCTTTTCCAACACCTTCTGCAAGATTAGTTACAAAATTAGCATCTTTACCCATTGCTGTATTAAGTCCAGCGTTTATAAAAAAGTCACTAAGTAAATTTTCTTCTCTGTCTGTTAACTTATCTTCTATTTTTTTTAATCCTTCATTACTACCAACTAATTCATCAAAAAGCCCTTTTGATTCTCTAGCATATGCAAGACCATCGAAATCAGATTTATCACCTTTTATATTTTCTGGTGGAGTATATGTTCCACCTTTAATTTTATTAGCTTCCTCATCACTGATTGGTGTTTTTTTACCATCAGGTCCAAATATAAAGTAAGCTCCAGCTGAACCACCTACTGCTATAGATTTTTTTGGGTTTCTTGAAAGTATGTTTGGTATCGCTTCCTTATATGGTGTTGCTCCTCCAGGACTAATTATTTTTTCTTGTCCTTTTTGACCAAATATTTTTTTCTTACCATAATCATAAATATTACCAATAAATCCTTTGTTTTTAAATCCTACAATCCCACCTTCTGCATATTTACCTATATTATTTACAGGGTTTGACACTATACCACCTGATGCTGCTAACATTGTAGGAGTCATTTCTGGTGTTTCTGGTGGAGTGCTTACTCCTTGATTTCCAGGAATCATTTGTTGAGGAACCATACTTGCTATACCTGTTCTTTTTTCTGCTTCACCTACAAGTTTTTCTGCAATAGAAGACTCTTCTGGTTTAATAGCGTTATATCTTTCTCTCATATTTTTTTGACGTTCTATTTCACTTAATGCAAGATAAATAGGGTATTGACCTGTAGGGTTCTTAACAATGTTAATCAATGTCTCTTCTGACATACCTTTTAAATCATTTTGCATTTGTATAATATTCATAATTTTCCTCTAACCACTCATTTGATTATATAAGCTAAGACCTGCAATACCAAGTCCACCTATTTGACTAGCCATACTAG
>Ga0209535_1001156_pt1 | contig 18104 bp, 16 predicted proteins | sample LinPmetageLP28_FD_184041 | JGI IMG/M metagenome (GOLD analysis project Ga0209535, IMG submission 184041) | Marine viral communities from the Pacific Ocean - LP-28 (SPAdes) (version 2) | ecosystem: Environmental > Aquatic > Marine > Oceanic | place: Pacific Ocean | collected 2009-08-22 | reverse complement strand
GTAAACATGCTTGATATTGACAATAAAAAAGATATAATTGATTATACTCTCGGTCTATATGAAAGAAGTAAACTTTAAAAAGGTAAGCATTATAAATTTTCTATCTGTTGGAGAAGATCCTGTAACAATAGAGTTTACAAAAGGTTTGCATGTTATAACAGGCGCAAATCGCGATAAACCAGACCGTAGAAACGCTATTGGTAAGAGTACAGTAGCTGATTCTATTTATTTTGCTATATTTGGTGATACGTTACGTGAGCTTAAGAAAGATCTTATACCTAATAACATCACTGGTGGTAGAACACATGTAGAGTTAGATTTCGAGCTTAAATCTACTAAAGGTGTTAGTAATTATAAGATAGTTAGACATCTTAACCCCTCAAAAGTGTTTGTATTTAAGGACGGTGTTGATAAGACGCGTGATAGTATATCTAATACAAACAAATACATAAGTCAAGTAACAAGCGCAACACCTTCAATCTTTCAGAACTGTGTTATTATGACAGTTAACAATGCGATCCCCTTTATGGCGAAAAATAAAATCGAGAAGCGTAAGTTTATCGAAGATATTTTTGGTATGGAAGTATTTGGTCAGATGTTATCGCATCTAAGAAGTGAATATAACGATATCAAACGAGAGCATGATACAGAATTTACCCGTTTAGAGGAGGTAAGTAAGAGCTGTAACAACTATAAAGACCAACGTACAAAAATTCTAGAGCGTCGTAAAGAAAAGCATGCATTATATCTCGAACGTAAAGAGTCGAATGAAACGGAACTAAGTAATCTTAAGACCCAAACAGTTTCTGTAGATAAAAATAATATAAATAATGTAAAAGAGAGTATAAAAGAGTATGAAGGTAAACTAAATATTTGTGATGAAAAGATAAGTGATCTTATTGAAGATATAAGCACTAAAAAGGCAGAAGTAACTCATACAAAAACATCATATGCAAAGATTGGTACATCAGATGAAAAGTGTCCTGTTTGTCTTCGGAATATTGAAGATCATGATACGGAACATATTGAAATCGAAAGAAAAGCCCTCAAAGAAGAGATTGAGGCGATGGTTGGAGATATAAAGATTGTACAAGAAAAGTTATCTAAAGCTAAGAATATTAAGTTACGCGTTAATCAAGCTATTACAGGTAGTACCAAGGAGCTTTCACAGATTAAGTTAGACTTACAAGCGCAAGAAAATATTAATTTACGTATCGATCAGCTTAATAAGTGGCAAGCTGAGCTAGGTGAAGATATAAAGTCAGTAAACATTACCGAGACTGATATAGATGTAATAATAGAGAGTACAAATAAAGATTTAGAGGCTTTACAACTCAAGGTAAAAGAACTTCGCGAGCGTTTAGCAAAGCTAGATATTGTTAAGTATGTTGTATCAGAAGAAGGTGTTAAGTCATATATCGTTAACAAGTTGCTAGAGCTACTTAACAATAAACTACTACAATATTTACGTAGATTGGATTCAAACTCTATATGTATCTTTAACGAATACTTTGAAGAAGAAATTCTTAACGAGAAGAATAAAGTTTGCTCGTATTTTAACTTCTCTGGAGCAGAAAGAAAGTCTATTGATCTAGCATGTTTATTTACCTTTGCAGATATTAGACGGATGCAAGGCGGTGTTAAATATAACATTGCTATATATGATGAGCTGTTTGATTCATCTTTTGATGAGAAAGGTATTGAGCTTATTACACAAATTTTGCAAGATAGAGTTGAAGAACTCGATGAATGCTCGATAGTTATATCACATAGAAAAGAATCCATTAAAGCAGTTACAGGTGAAGTTATTTGGCTTGAAAAGGAAAATGGTATTACTCATCGGATTGATTATAAGGAAATTTAACATAATTATATAAGAATGATTAACCCATCTCCATTCCCACAATCACCGTTTGTGTCACCTTTTCCTCAATCACCTCAAATAAAGGTAGAAAAACCTCAACCAAAAGAAGCAGGTATGCCAAGATATCTTAATTATCTTGCAGACTTATCTGGCTGCGGGCATTGGCGTATACTATGGCCAGAGCAGGTTATAAACGCTACTGGTGTTGGTATATCCCACTCTCTAACAGCGATGGTATCTGATCCACGGTTTTATAAAGGCATTAAGGCAATTAAATTACAAAGACAAGCTTCGTCCTCACAATTACAATTTTTAAAGTTCCTTAAACAAATCCAACAAGAGGCGGGATTTAAAATTATTTACGAAGTTGATGATGTAGTGTTTAAGGAGGATATACCTGACTATAATAAGTTTAAGTTCGCCTTTGATACGGAAGAGATAAGATCTAATTGTGTCGAGATGATCAATATGGTTGATGAGGTTACTGTTACTTGTCCTTATATGAGAGACTTGTATAAGAAGCGTACTGGTCAAGATAAGATAAGTGTTGTACCAAACTTTGTACCAGACTTTTGGATGGGTAATAAATTTAATGGTCGTAAAGTTGTAGAATCTTTTGATAAAAATAAAAAGAAGCCACGTATTTTGTACACAGGATCTGGAGCACATTATGATGTAGATAATAAGGTTGGGGGTAAGGATGATTTTGAAGGTGTAAGAGACTATGTACGTGCAACTGTTGATAAATATCAATGGGTGTTTGTTGGCGCTTATCCACCACAACTAGCTGATTTAGTAACTAGTGGTAAGATTGAATTTTATAGGTGGCAAAATTTATTGCAATACCCTCAATTTATTGCTAATCTTAATGCTCAGTTAATGGTAGCACCTCTACAGAATAATAGCTTCAATAAAGCTAAATCAGATATTAAATTTATTGAAGCGTGTAATTTAGGGATACCTTGCTTGTGTCAAGATATGGAAACATACTATACTGCACCTGATAGTTTAAAGTTTGGATCAGTACAAGAGCTTTCTGATAAAGTAGACTCAATTCTCGATTGGAAGAACCGTACAAAGTATTACAAGAACGTTTATAAATTACGAGAGATTGGCGCGAACCGTATTTTGGAATTAGAACCAAACATCGGCTCACATCTTGAAGCGTTAAATACAGAATTTGGTGATCCAAAAAGAAAATATATACCGTTGTGGCAATAAGGAACTATGCTATAATAATGACGTAGATGTCATATAGAAACGTAATATACAATAACCGTGAGAGTGTAATTACTCTCTTTACGTGGGATGAAGATGGTAATCGTATTTCATACAACTCTTCGTTTGAGCCTTATCTCTATACAGAAGATCCTCGAGGGGATAAGACATCGATTTATGGTACCAAACTTAAGAAGAAGAAGTTTAATAACTCATATAACCGAAGCAGGTTCTTAACTGACTCAGGAGTCAAAAGGGTTTTCGAAAATACGCCCGTAGCGCAGCAATACTTGCTTGATATGTTCTGGCAAGAGAACGAAAAGCCTGAGTTTAGTGAGCACCCTCTTAAGTGTTGTTTTTTAGATATTGAGACCTTTTCTGTTGATTCATTTCCGGATATTGACGACCCTACTCATACAGTAAACGTTATAACTTGTTACGATAACTTTAGTAAGAAGTTTCATACGTTCGGGTTAAAGCCTTACACGGGCACTGGCCGCGACGATCTTATATACGTGCATTGTGATAGTGAGCGAGAGCTTTTTATTAAGTTCTTAGAATATTTAGAAGCCGATTATCCAGATATCCTATCCGGTTGGAACAGTGAAGGTTTTGATATTCCTTATATCATTAACCGGATGGAGCGCATCTTAGGTAACGAATACGTAAAGCGTATGTCACCGGTAGGTAACGTATTCTTTAGGATGATGCGTGGTCAGTTCGGTCAAGAGAAGAAGCGTTACTATATTGACGGTATTGCATGCTTAGACTTTTTAGATATTTACAGACGCTTTTGCTTAAAGTTACGTGAGTCATATAAACTCGATGCTATTGGTGAATTAGAGCTTGGTGAGAATAAGGTTGACTACGGGGGTATGAGCCTTGCTCAGTTATCTGAAGAAGATTGGAATACGTTTATCGATTACAACATTCAAGACGTTAACCTTCTCGTAAGATTGGAAGAGAAGCTTCAGTATATGCCCCTATTACGTATGCTGTCGTATGTTGGTTTAACTACTCTTGAAGGTGCTATGGGTACTATTCAGGTGATTAACGGCGCGCTTTGTATACGAGCTCGAAAACGTGGTGAAATTATTTCTACGTTTGTAAGGGCTGAAGCAGAAGGTAAGAATCCAGGTGCTTATGTTGCAGAGCCGAAGTCAGGCTTCAAAGAACATATTGTATCTTTCGATGCAAACTCTCTATACCCGAACGTTATGATATCACTCAATACGTCACCGGAAACTAAGATAGGTAAAATCGATACCCTGCAAGATAAAGTTGTTATACAGCATGTATCTGGTAAGCAGTTCAGTTTAGATAAACCAGCATTTGCAAAGTTCCTTAAAGACGAAGATTGTGCTCTATCTAAAGCAGGTATATTATTTTCGCAAAAGAAGAAAGGTATTATACCAGAGTTTTTAGAGTACTATTACAACAAGCGCGTCGTTATTAAGGAGAAGTTATTTAAGTATAAGCAGAAACTTAAGAAGGATCCTAATAATACAGAGCTTAAGTATGAGGTCGAACGACTTAATACTGAGCAGATGGTTATTAAGATTTTGATTAACTCATGTTATGGATATATGGGTAATAAACGAGCACCAATTGGTGATGACGACATTGCTGCATCAGTAACATTAACTGGTCAAGCTGTTATTAAGTACTCTAACGAACTTATCAAAGAATATATTAAAGGTAAAATACCCGATATATCAAACTACGATCTAGATCAGTGCATCATCTATAACGATACAGATAGTTCGTATGCTTCTATCGCACCGCTAGTTAAAAATGATCTTATTAAGTTCTGGGATGGTGAAGATATACATCAAGAGACATATGACGAGATTCAAAATATTGAAGACTTTCTAAACGAAGGTATTAATAACTGGGCAAGAAAAGCTCTATTAACTAAAGATAGCCGCTTTATATTCAAGCGTGAATGTATTGCAGATATAGGAGTGTTCTTGCAGAAGAAGCGATATGTAATGCATATCCTTGATGACGAAGGTATCAAAGAAAATAAGTTTAAGTACACAGGTGTGGAGGTTGTACGTACAACCATGCCTAATGCAATCAAACCGTATGCAAAGAAGATCATCGAGACCATGCTGACAACGCAGTCTCTTAAGGAGACCAATGCTGTCTTGAACGAGACGTATGATACATTCAAGTCGTTGGAACCAGAAGAAGTTGCATTCGTTATGGGTGTTCGTGGATATGAAAAGCATGCTGTTAAGTGTCGGGGATTCGAAACTGGTAAAGGTATGCCTATTCATGCTAAGTCTGCTTATTACTACAATATGATGCTAGAGAAACTAAATACTGGAAACAAATATGAAGAAATCAGCTCAGGAGACAAAGTCCGTTATATGTATGTTGAGCAACCTAATAAGTTTGGGTTGGGTACTATTGGCTTTAAGTATGATTATCCTTTGGAATTTGCTGATATTTTTAAACCGGACTATGAGAAGATGTTTGAGAAAATTCTGTTCCAGTCTATTCAGCGTTTCTATGATAACGTTAACTGGACTATACGTAAACCATCTGATAATGTTCAAGTAGAGCTATTTGATTTATTTGCTTAAGGGTATAAGTAGTATCATGGCAGAATCAAGTTACCTAGATAGACCAGCAGATGATGGTACGCAAAAAGCTCACCCAGCATATTGGCGAGGACGTGCACGTGGCACAGCAGAAATTTTAAAGATCATTAAGCGAGTTGCTGAAGGTAACGATCCTGGTGATGGTGAAATAGCTTCACCTATTATCGAAGCAGCGCGCCGTATCCTCCTTACATATAGAGAAACGCTCGTACACGCTTCTGACAAGTCAACATATTTATCGAAGCAAGCGCAAGAGGCTGTTAAAGAGTGTGAAGAGTTAGCTAAAAAGATTACTATTTAGTTTTCTCTTCGTTCTTCTGGCTGGTAGTACTTTATACGATCATGCCAGATAGGTGAGGCCAGCAATATTGCTGGTCTTATTTTTTCCTCTTTGGTAAGCTGGTATATATATGACATCCAAGTTTGCTCATTTGGGCTAGCCCATTTTGTATCAATGAACATCTTTTTATTACCCTCTTTACTAACTATCATAGGCCAGTTCGCGTAGTAAACATCACCACTTATGTAGGACAAATCATCCGTATTATAAATATGATTAAATTTAGTTTTAGGGCAATTGGGATCAAGACCATTTATAGGTAATTTATCATAATTAGGCCAATCTCTTGTACGTATATTTTGCGGCACATTATACCATGAACATTGCTTATCATTATCAAAATATACCTCTGTAAAGGAAAGCTTTAAGAAGTCGAATTTATGTTCAAGCATTATTTTATGTACAGTGTTGTATAGATTTGGTATATAGTTTCTAAATCCATTTCTACAAAATTGACCTTCTAATTCTGGAGGATTACATGTCATATCATCCTCGAAGAAAAACATAAAATCTGCATCGGATTTATGAAAATGATCTGCAGCTGCTTGTCTACCTCCACAAATACCGGTATTACCAAATAAATCAATATACTCAAAATTACAGTCTTTAGCTACCTGTTGGTTTTGCAGTTTTACGTTATTGTCGGTTGAGTTATCAAGTAAGTATAAATTAGGTAATGACAACCACTCAGAAGTTTTTTTCATCGATTCTATAGTATGTAATACCTGTTCTGAAGAATTAAAAGTTAACATATATAGATTTGTTTTAGCCTCTCTGACATCTAAATTAGTAACTGGTAAATTAGCAGTACCTTTACGTTCAGTAATTGTAACTGTCCCTTCATTTATTGCTTGAGTAAATTTAACTATAAGACCATTTTCTTCTAATTCGTATCTCCTATAGAAATCAGGTTCATGATAAGACATTAAGGTAAATATACTCTCTTCTGTACCCATTAAATCTTGTGCAAGAGTATCTTGTAGTATTGAGTAATATGTAGCATTAGCAGTATTAATAGCTTGTTTTTGACCTCCAAATATACCACCTCGACACACGTACTTAACCTCTTCTTGCGCTATACGATTCATAGCTTGATATTCAAAACCGTGAATTTCGTTTTCTGCACGGTATGGAAAACTAAGAAATAAAAATGGTTTACTAAAACTAGGTAATTCAGCTAATACGTTATCGTGTGCTATATGTCCGTGTGGTACGGTATTAGTTATACCTGCATCTACCCAGTAGTAAAATTCTGTATCAAACGAACTCATAAGAGTTGCATCATTAAGCATAAACATTTTAGACTGAACTATAGGATTGTACATCTCTAAAGCAGCTTGAGGAGAATCTCTTAACCAACCAGCTCTATCCAACCACTCTGCATTTTGTCTTATTTGTTGAGTTTTATTCCAAAACGGTTCATACATTTTTTTAACATCATCAAGTTCAAACAAACGAACTTGAGTGTTAGTTGGTGATCTTTTCTCCCATACTATATGTTCATATTCTTTTTGAATATAAATAAATAATGTAAGAGGGGTATCTAGAAATCGTTTAAATGCTTCTATATAATGAGTATTAAAATCTCTACCATTTCTATTAATATTCCATAGACCGGTAACTAATGTTATATTACTGTTTGACATAATACTAGTCTTCTGCCTTTATTTTACAAACCCAAACTGCTTTTGTAAATCCATCCTGCATAAAAGATTTAAGATTGAATTTATCACTACAATCTTTAATATCATTTTCGCAAATTTCATGCCAATTCCAAAATTTACCCTTAATAGTTCTTGTAAAAGTATCACTATCAAAAGCATAATCATGAGCCATAATAATATCAAGAGGTTTAATATATTCTGATAAAATATTAAATTCTCTTATTTTAGAACCACCATCGCACAATATAATAGTAACACCATCTTCTTGTATAAAATCAATCACCGCGGTATTTTTCAGCCCGGTGTAGTTCGACTCAAAAATATTTTCTTTACGTAAATCAATTCCTTGCTCCCGTATAGAATCAAACCATGGATATTCATTTATATCATAACTTCTTATTTGGGTATCTAAATCTAACGCATCACACATATATTTTAAATATGTCGTTAAACCACCTTGGGAGGTACCAATTTCAATTATACGTTTAGGCTTTTTTAATACTAGAAGTTTGTAGAACTCTTCGAAACAATTAGGGTTTTGTTGACATGTATGATTTAGATAAGCTGAGAGACTATCGTCAATATCTAAATTTGATTTTCTAGTTATATTGTCACTTACAAACATTTAAATTACTTAACTTTTATTGCAAATAAATCAATATATAATAAGTAGATATGTCACAAAGTTAAGAGCTTAAAAATGAAACCAATAGTATCATTCACATTATTTGGTACCGATATGAAGTACTATATTGGCGCAGTAAAAAATACTACAGAAATTAATTCCTTTTTACCTGACTGGGAAATAAGAATATATTATCATAGTGACTTTATCCTAACAGAGTATATTAAGATATTATCAGAATTAGGTGCGAACTTAATTAACGTTAAGGATTTAACTATGGGCGGAATAAAATCAATTCATTTTCCTTATTTTTGGAGATTCTTTAGTTTCCTAGAAGATACACCATCTATTGTTAGAGACTTAGATAGTAGGTTTAGTCTTAGAGAAGTCAGTTATATTAATAGTTGGTTGAAAACAGATAACGATTATTTCATAATAAGGGACCACCCCTGGCAGTCAGTTGTTCCAAGTGGACTATTTGGTATTAAACGTAAAATAAATTTATTTGAGCAACACTTTAATAAATTTATTAAAAACGACGAATTAAGTTGGGGATCAGATCAAACAATATTACAATTTTATATGGAAAATATAGATAAAGACAATGTATTTTATTGCGGTTACGACAGTGAAGAGAATTATATACCAAGAGATGATAAAACTTTTTTTATTGGAATGCAATTAGATGAAGAAGATAAGCCAACTGTGCCAAGCGGGGTACAGTGTTTAAACTATCTAAACGAGATAAATTTATAAAATGAAATATTGTTTTACAACCTTAGCAGTCGGTGAACCGTATGAAGAATTAACCGCGAAATTATATACAAGTTTAAGAGATAAAACTCAAAATTGTGAATTTTTTATAACAACAACCAATCCTAACTTTCCTGATTTAGGAGAAAGGATTCACGTTAATAGGGAGTCGTTGCAAAGCCTACATGATTCTAGAGGTGGGTTTAGTTTTCATTTAAATTATAAGTGCTTATCAATTAAACATGTTTTATCTAATGAAAAACAAATGCTAGAGTCAGATCCAGGGTTTAAAAAATTTGATTATGTAATCTTTACAGACGGTGATTGGATTATAGAAAAGGGATTTTCTGAAGAGAAAATTTTAAATATGTTAAATTATATGGAAACTGAAGGATTTGATTTTGTATTTGAAAGACCTGCAGCCATAGGGGACGGTAGACGTGATCCTGAAAATAGTTTCTATAGAGATAAAATTTACGATTACGGTATATTAGAATATGATAAATGGGATGAAGCGCATGTTGTAAATGAGCAATGTTTGGTATTTAAGAATAATTATAAATTAAAATTTTTTGCTCAAAGATGGGAGCAATTTTTATGGTATTCCATTCATAATGATATTCGAAGTTATCCTGATGGGTTTGAAATTGGTGTATCAGCTTTAGAAGCAGGAATGAAATGGAACTATGCAGGTGTGTTTGGTAACTTTTTACAAGATTGTTTCGGGTTTTACACTAAACTTGGTGATTATCATATTAGATTTTAAATAAATATTTTATATTGGAATTATTAAGAAATAAAAAATGAATACAAAAATAGTTACCGCATATTGGATGGATTGTGAAGGTACCCCTTTTCAAGGAGCGAAACCAATTAGAAAAATTAGGTATCAAGGGTCTTTAATTTCACATTGTATTGGTAGTAACTTACCCGTAGTTTGTTATACCCATCAAAAAAATTTTAAGGAATTAACAGAAATTAAATTAAAATTTAATTTAACTAATCTTGAATTAAAGATACTAGAATTAGCTGATGTTAAATTTCATAAAGAAATAAATGACATTAGAAATAAAAATTTTGATCCGGACTTAGATGGCAGAGGGCCTGAAATTATGTGGGGAAAATTTGATGTACTTGAACGAGAGCTTGAAGGATTCGATAGAGTATATTGGGTAGATGCAGGATTACAATACCCAGGTCTATTTCCTTGGATGTATTCTAAGGTATACAGCCCTAATATAGCAAATTTTGGTATACCAAGAGACTGGTGGAATACTTTAGATGTTTTTAATTTTTCAAAATTAATTGATAGTAATATATACACAAAGCTCGACCTAATGTGTAATAATAAATTAGCTTTTGTTTGCTCTCATGGTCCGCAGATAGGATACCCGTTTCAAGAAAACGGTATATTATCTCAATCTTTTGAATCACCATACCCTGTTGGAGGAATGTTTGGGGGTGATGTTAAAGTATTTAAAAAATATATAAATCTTTTTTGGAGTTATGCTAAACAAATGCTAGAAAAAGATTCTTTATGTACTGAGGAAGTTTTAATGAAGCCATCCTATGATTTAATTCCAGACAAAGAAAAAATAGCATTAACCTTTGATAAATACGATCCATCTGTAGGTGGAGAACATGATGATCATCATTATAGAATATGGAATAGTAGTAAAAATCCATATAAACCCTTTTACATGATATGGCACGATATCTTAAATTTTAAAATATGAAATCGATTATAACTGCAGGCTTTAATAGTGGTTTAGGGGATATGTATACCAATCTTTATCAAATAATTTATTTACAAGAGGAATTAAAAAAGATTGGTTACGAAGTTAAAACTATTATTGATTTAGGTATAAGTCCTTATAAAGCAAATGGTGAAGATAGAGACATATTTAAGAGAGTTTTCAAATTTGATTTGTTAGATAATGTGGAGATTGTAGCAGGTGGTCTAGAAAAAGTTAATGGTGATTTAAGTCAGGATTTAATTAAGGTATATAACTATGAGCATATTCATACTGTATTTGTTGATAGTAAGAGCAGTAGATTAGATAGTATTAAACACGTAAAATATTCTTGGTATTATAGAGATGATTTACCAAAAATTAACTTATTTAGTGATGAGGTAACCAAATATTGTGAATTAAAATCTAAAGAGTTAGGTGATGACTTTATCGGATTACATTATAGACCATTCTCTTCAGATAATGAGGATAATATTCAATCTGATTTAGAAAATTACAAATTAGAAATAAATAATATTCTAGAAGAAAATCATGATAAACTAGTATTTATTTCAACTAATAAATTGCTAGTTAAGGAATATTTAAAAAATAGTAAATACACTAATTACTACATTAATGACTTTGTTTTCCCTAACGTGCACGATAGTATTAGGGGATTATTAATTAATGACGATGAATTATTTGAAATATTAAAAGAAACAGTATACGATATGTATTTATTGTCTAAATGTAAAAAAATATATAGGATTGCTAATTGGTTTTCCGCTTTCTTATCTTTCTCTTGTTTATATAATCAAACCAATGTTTCTAATACATTAAGATATTACCCTAAATATCCAATAAGACCACTTTAAAGATTTATTATAAATTACCAGTATATCTTTGGCCCCATTTAGTATTTTTATAAAACGGCCAAACTACATAGTATGTGGGTAATTCAGTAACTTCACCTTCTATCCAAATGTGTAAATTATCTCTAGATAGCATTACTGACAGTTCATCCCCTATTATATCCTTTCTTAATAAGGTTTCATTATCGTCATTATGCAGCGCTACTGCTATAAACTCTATATTATCACAGTTAAAGTTAGATTTATCTAAATTAATACAATGTTTAAAGTATCGACACCAGTCACCTTTCTTGGTATTAGAAGGTGGTAAACCATCTAAAGTTTCTTGTTGTAACGCTCTATCTAAAAATCTTACACCAGCGTAGTTTTCCCAATCAGTAATTGATCTAACTTTACCAATACCATACTTACCATACTTTTCTTTTTTATTGCAACTCTCTCCATCTATCCCGAGCAGCTCTTTCATAAGCCGGTATGTTTTTTCATTGTGATTGCCCCAGTCACTATATGTATCCCAGTGTTTGTCTGGCCTATAATCTCTGGTAAACTCATGATACGCTATAATTTTATGTGGATGAAATAAATCATAACCTTTTGTATAAGCTCGTACTCCAATAGTTATTTCTTCTCCATGAAAATAGTATCTTGGATCATGAGGAACTTCCTTACAAAATTTACCTAAAGTAAAACAAAAATGAGCTGAGTAAAATCTAGCTGGTATGGGGCTTTTTTTATTTTTCCAATCTGGTATAGGTGCTGGGCTAAAAAACACCACACCATCAGGGGTAAATCTATCAAACATCATTTGCCATGGCTCTTGACCCCATTCTTTTTTAGGTAAAGATGGATGATAAGATGTTATATATCCAGTAAGTAAAGGTTTTTTATAGCCTTGTAGCTGTAGCTGTAATATTTCATTCTTAAGTTCTGTATCCCAACCCTCTACAAACCTATGATGTGAGTCTAATTGTAAAGTAAAGTCTTCACTTTTATATTTTTGTTGTATTAAGTTACGAGCCCAGCAAACACCTTTCGAATCATCTGCGTTAATGTCTATAATTTCGATATTATCACCCCATTGACTAAAATTATCTATTTTATCCCAATCATCTTCTTCAGAATGCTGCCAACATACACAAACGTGTAAATTTTCTGGCTCATGAGCCTTATCAAACAAGTCTGCTAAAGTAGGTATAAGCTCTCTATCACGAAATGCTGCTATTTGTACGAAAATAGTCTTACCGGTGTATGGATTTAAAATATTTTGTTTATTCATTATGAATAATTCCTGTTATTCTATCCATCCATCCCTTCTCTCTAGATTGAGGCCACACTACCCACTTACTGGGTAGTTCTTTTGTTGTAAACTCGCGCCAAATTTGATAAGCGTCAGTCTCACTATTATAAGAATTTTTAATCTCAGTATCAGTAACGTCTTTTCTGTACATTTCATTACCATCTTTATCCTCAAAAGCTAGCGCCCAGAACACAAAATCTTCTTCACCGTTAAGACTGCTTTTATTTACATCAACACAAAACTTAAACATGTTTAAGAAAGATTCATCATAACCCTTTTTAAGTATAGGGTTAGGTGGGTAAAAATTATCATGCGTGTATTGCTGAACTCCTCTATCTCTAAAACGTACCCCGGCATATTTCTCGTAGTCATCTAAGGATCTTACTTTACCTAAACCATGTATACCAATTTCATTAGGTTGAAACTTCTCATCGTTAACACCCAACAGCTTACGTACCCGCGCGTATGACTTTTTGTTTAGCTTTACCCACTGTTTATGATCATCCCAATGTTTTGAACTACCGCTTCTGTGGTAATGGTGCCACATGATAGGTATATGCATGTGAAATAAATCATAACCATGAGTAAAGGCTCTAACACCGATAGTTATTTCCTCACCATGAAAATATAATTTAGGATCATGCTGTACTTCTTTTGAAAACTTACCTAAAGTAAAGCAGAAGTGAGCAGAATAAAATCTTGCACGTACTGGTCCAGTATGATCTTTCCAATCAGGTATAGTTTCCGGTATAGTGTGTAGTGGTCCTTCTGGTGCAAAGCGTTGATATCTCAATCTCCACGGCTCGTTAAGCTTTTCTTCTGTCTCGGGATCATAAGATGGTAAGTATCCAGTAAGTAAAGGCTTCTTAACACCAGATAACTGTAAAGAGTAGAATGTATTCTTAAGAGTAGTATCCCAACCTTCTACAAACCTGGTATGTGAGTCTATCTGTAACGTAAAATCTTCCTTTTTATATTCTTGCTGTATTAAATTACGAGCCCAACACGCTCCTTTGGATTTAGCAGCGTCTAAATCAATTATAGTAAACCTATCATCAAGTAAATATTCATCTAGCTGATCCCATTCATCTTGTTTGCTATGTTGCCAAGCAATACAAATATGTAAAGTATTAGGCTCGTCAGCCTTGTCTAACATATCCTTAAGAGTAGGTAAAAGTTCCTTATCTCTATACGCTGCTATTTGAACAAACACTGTCTTACCTTTATAAGGGCTCATATACGTTAATTAGTTCAAAAAAATTAAAAAACAATAGTTGAAAACCGAAAAACCTCAGCTATTATATACGTATGTCAAATATTATTACAATTAACGATCATATTGGTAGGACAGTTGTCGGTAAGTCTGTTGAAGAGACAGACACCACAGTTACTCTTAATAACCCGGTTATTATCCATACACAACCTAACCCAGAAAATGGTCAACTACAGGTTCAATCGTTTCCATATATCTTTATGGAGTTCTTAACAGATAAAGAAAAGAACAATTGGACGTTTACTAAATCATCTATCGTACAATCTGATGTTGAACTCGATGATCGTATTATTCAGCAGTATAATAACATTAATAATCCACAACCACCAGTAACGCAACCTGATGCAGCTGCAGAACCGGAAGTAATTAAACTATTTGACGAGTAAAATAAATTATATTGACCTAAACCTTCAGGGAATATTCTCTGGAGGTTTTGTTATCTTATGATATAATAAATTTATGGAAAAAGACGTTAAAAAAGCTCTCGATGATATCGATAGCGTTAATCCGTTTGCAACCTATCTATCTGATAGTACATTAAGCCGCGTCGGTGGCTGGATCGATACCGGTTCTTATGTTCTCAATGCAATTGTCTCAGGCTCGATTCATGGTGGTATACCAAAAGGTCGAGTTACTATGTTAGCTGGTGAATCAATGACTGGTAAGTCGTTATTCGTAATGAAAATACTAGCAGCTGCTCAGAAAGAAGGGTTAATTCCTGTTATATTCGATACTGAAAACGCTATCGACCCTGAAGGAGCTGAACGACTCGGTCTTGATGTTAGTAATGTTAAGTATGTACCTTGTATTAGTATCGAACAAACACGTAATGCGCTGTATAAGTTCCTTACCTCGGTAAAAGAGAAAGGACTTGAAGGTAAGTTTATTATAGCTATCGATTCACTTGGTAATTTACAATCAGAGCTATCTCTAGCCCGTATGGGTAAGGATAGTACATCAACAGATATGGGTACAAATGCTCGTGCTATGAAGTCATTAATGCAGACTTGTACTAATTTAGGGGCAGTTACTCAGACTACTATTCTTTGTACTAATCACGTTTATGATAACCCAGCAGCGTTGTTTCCTTCTATTGAAAAGAACATGCCAGGTGGTAAATCATGTGTATATCTACCATCAGTTACAATTCAACTAGCGCGAAAGCCGGTTAAGTCAGACGGTGGTAAGACTATGGATGGTGAAACTGCAGTAGCTCAGAAAAACTATGCAGGTATCATTATTAGAGCTCTTACTCGTAAGAATCGATTCATTAAACAGTACCTAGAAGGTGAAATGTATCTATCATTTGCATCTGGACTGGATAGATACTTCGGTATGATCGATCTAGCTGTTGGTGTTGGTGCTGTTATTAGTACAGGTGCAACATACCAGCTACCAGATGGTAAGAAGTTGGGGTATTATAAGAACTGGCGTAAGGATAAGGAACTTTGGGAAAATACTATTCTACCAGTAGTAGAAGAACGTATTGGTAAGGCGTGGTCTTACTCTAATGAAGAGGAAGAAGAACTGCCAGATGAAGTTGAAGAAGCAAAACCTAAACCAAAGCCGTTATCAGACCTTATTTCAGATGACGACTAGTATTGTAAATGAGTAAAAAATTAGTATTATCAATAAGCGGTGGTATGGATAGTGTAGTGCTATTGCATATGGCTGCTGATAGGGGATTTAAGGAAATTCACCTTATATCTTATAATTATGGTCAACGTCATGTGCGTGAGCTTGACTGTGTAAAGCATCAGATTGATGCGATGAAAAGTAAGTTTCCGGATATAGCAGTGGATCACTATACTGCTGATGTTCGATTTATTCAACACCTAGCACCTACATCATCTCTTACTAATACAGATATCGATAACCCCGATATTAGTAAGATGGCAGGTGATGCTCAACCGGTAAGTTATGTACCGTTCCGTAATCAATTGTTTAATACTATTGGTTGCGCATACGCAGAGTCTAAAGGTGCTGATACAGTATGGTATGGTGCAGCGGAGGTTGATTCATTGGCAGGTTATTGGGATGGTAGTGTTGAGTTCGTTGACTCAATGAATGCTCTAATTGCTCTTAATAGAGAGAATCGTATTCAAATAGAAGCACCGTTACTCACTATGAGTAAAGAGGCTATCGTCGAAGAAGGTGTAAGATTAGGAGTAGACTTTAGTAAGACATGGACTTGTTACTCTAATCGTAAGGACGGTCTAGCTGATGCTACTACACCCTCATCTAGTATGAGAGTAAAAGGCTTTATTGATGCTGGGTATCAGGACCCTATCCAGTATGTACAGCAGGATAAGCTGAATGAAGTCTATATGGCTAAAGGCTGTAAGAAGATCTAATTACTAGTAACAATAAAAAGAGGCATCGTACGATGCCTCTTTTTTTATGTATGTTGTCCTATGTATATTAAAGTCCGTATCGTCTTAACTCGTCAAGCTGCTGACTTGTCTTTGGTTTATAACGCTCTTTGAAGCTAACAGTATTTACAGATTGCTTTTTATTACGCTTATCTTTACTAGTTTGCTCAGTTAAGTACATACTAGTAGAATGTGTAGATACATTTAAGTGCTGTTGATTTTGATAACGCTCAGTTGTTACATTCACTGTCTCATAATCCTCAATACCTTCATTACCTTCATAATCTTCTATATTTTCTGAATCTTTACGTGAATCAAACTTGGACTGTGTTTCGTAATATTTTTGCAAAGAGTAGGCAATTTCTGCTTTTTCTTGATCACCTTCTTCACCGTACTGGTTATACATATCGTTACATGCTTTAGCCATCCCGGAACTAGTCGGGTCCTCTAACTCAATAGCATGCTCTTTACAAGCATCAAGTACTTCTTGCTTAACACTTTCCTCTTCACTATCTCTATTCATCTCTCCTCCTGCAGTTCGTGGATCTTTCTCTTCTGGGTAATGCTCTTCAACTGAACCATGCTCCCTATTATCACTCTCGTTATCTTCATAAGTACCACCAGCATCTGTAAATTTAACCTTAATAGCCGCCTCCGGAATCGAGCCATCTATCTCCATAACCTTACCTGTAAACATATCACGGAATGTATCTCTCATGTTTCTATCGCCATAAAAACCTACTGGTGCTTGTACGTTAACACCTACACCAGAAACTCCAGCTTCTAGCCCCTGCTTATTTAAGTAATCAGTAATCTTTGATGATACATCTCGTTTAATATCTTGGTCGGGTATATCAATATAAATATCAGCTTCATCAAAATCAAGAATAGTATCTTCAACATCACTTGATGTTAAGCCCTTTGCTAATCTAATAACTTCATCAGTTACTTCGTCTTCTAACTTCTTTGCATCTGTATCTACAGGCTCGTCTTCCTGTACTTCAGCATAAGTTTTACCCTGTAAATTAGTAAGGCCGAAGTTAAGCATGTCTCTAGCATTAACTTTAATATGCTTAATAATATCATCACTTTTTTGCTGTACCCCAAAAAGTACTTCATGAGCTTCAGGGTTGATATCTTTTAGGGTGTTAGCAATATAGTTAGATGATGTAGCTTTTTTCGCCAAAGCTTGAAATTGTTCATCATTAATGTAGTCTTTATCATATAGAGCTCTAAGTACTATTAGATTTTTAATTCTTGAAACAGCTCCTACAGGTTTTCCAGTTCGCTCATTGCGATAAGCTTTAAGCATTATGTTTAAACCATCTTCACCACCAGCAGCACCTTTAACGGTACGTTTAAAGCTATCTGCCATTTCATCTAACTTGTATATTCTGTCATAAAGACTGTTGAATTTATCAAAGGAACTCATATAATATATTTATATAGAAACGTACGAAAATGAAGCTAAATTATAAAGATTT